>OLOB01002530.1_pt1 | contig 10528 bp, 10 predicted proteins | sample 1671911 | NCBI WGS metagenome assembly OLOB01 (sample SAMEA3136625, study PRJEB25190) | human gut metagenome | biome: human gut; feature: human-associated habitat; material: faeces | place: Austria | collected 2013
TTTCGGCCTTTTTCCTAAGTCTTGTCATGGTTGCAATCAGCTTGTCCAAATCAAACGATAAGAAGTGATGATCGATCATTTACATGAATCCATCAACTGTGCAGGAGCAGGACGATGAAGCGTTTCTAAACAATAGCGCTTCTGTCCTGCTCTCTTTTTTCTCTTCTTAAAAATTGTGATACAATGAAGAGAAAGTATTTCAATGACAGCTCAATTTGTTGGCGGATCATTGGAGAAACTAGGTACGAAGAAGAGGTAGGAATGTTAGAGAAGTGGGAGAGTGTGAAAGGAACCATCAAAACGATGGGGAAAGAGCTGTCGGCGGCCTTTGACTGGGCTTTTGATCGTCTCTTTTCAAGGATTCAGCTGACCAATGAACAGTTTGTCTATGTGCTCTTGTCTGTCGTTTTTATCGTGGCCAATGCCATCTTATGGGTGCAAAAGTTCCAAGGATTTCCGATCACCGCAACGGAACGGCCAGAGGTTGTGTACAAGGCTAAGACACCGGCTGATCAGATTCCTCATACAGCTCGGATCATGGCCAATGGAGATCAGCTCTATCATGATCTGGTCTATATGAGTGCGCAAAAAGAAGATGGGACTTATGATTTTCATGAAAATTATGAGTATGTCAAACCCTGGCTACAAAAGGCGGATTTGGCCTTGGGCGATTTTGAGGGAACCATTAACCCGAATTACTATTTGTCAGGTTATCCCCTCTTTAATGCGCCGAGCGAAGTCGTACCAGCCATCAAGGATGCTGGTTATGATGTCATGGATTTGGGACACAACCACATCCTGGATTCAGGCCTAGAAGGGGTCTATTCGACAGCCAAGGCCTTTGAAGATGCAGGCATCACCCCTGTCGGTGTTTACACGCATGAAAAGAGAGGCCAGGCCCCCTTAGTGATCAAGGAAGTGAATGGCATCAAGATTGCTATTCTAGCCTACGCTTACGGCTTTAATGGAATGGAAACGACGCTTACTCCAGAAGAGCAAGCAGATGTCTTGTCTGATCTGGATGAAGAGCGGATGAAGGCGGAGATCCAAAAGGCAGAGCAAGAGGCTGATATCACCATTGTCATGCCCCAGATGGGAATCGAGTACCAGTTGGAGCCGACAGAAGAGCAAAAAGAGCTCTACCACAAGATGGTTTCTTGGGGAGCTGATATTGTCTTTGGCGGGCATCCTCATGTTGTAGAGCCTGCTGAAGTGGTCAATAAAGATGGTCAAAACAAGCTTATCATCTACTCAATGGGGAATTTCCTGTCCAATCAGCGTCTGGAAACCATGGGGGATGTGGAGACTGCCCAATGGACAGAGCGAGGAGTCTTGATGGATGTGACCATCGAAAAGGTCGGTCGCAAGACAAAGATTAAGACGGCTACTGCTCATCCAACCTGGGTCAGTCGGACTCCGAAAGGAACCTATTCTCCTGAAGGCTATGACTTGTACAAGTACCAGACCTATATTTTGGAAGATTTTATCCAGGGTGGCAAATACCGCGACAAGCTGGATGAGGAGACCAAGGAGAGAGTGGACACGGCCTACCGAGAAATGAAGGAACATGTTCACTTGGACTGGCCTCAGAGTGGAAAGGAATAGAGCATGGAAGGAAATGTGAACTGGATCCCGCTTGGGATCCTAGGATTGATGGTGGTGATTTGGGCAACCAAATTTCTTACGGCCATTCGCCTCAAGCAAAAGCTGAAGAAGGCTTGGGATGGAGCGCCTTTCTTTCGCAAGAAAGACACAGAAGAAAGTTTGATAGATAGTCTGGCTTATCCAGCTAAGGGAAAGACGATCGATAGCCAAGTGGATGATCAGACCTGGCATGATTTGGCTTTGGATGCGGTCTTTGATCAGCTCAACTATACCCAATCGAGCCTTGGGGCAGAGGCTCTCTATCAAAAAATGCGCCTGCTGGAATTCCAGCCTCAGGACCAGCTTCATGACGTAGAAGCCTTCTTTGAAGAGCATCCGGATTTGCGCCTCAAGGTCCAGGTCATTTTTAACCAACTGGGCAAGAAGAACCACAACATGGCGCGGAGCATTGTCGCAAATCCCGGCAAGCATTATGCAGGTTTGCCCCTCTATCTAGCCTTGGCCTGCCTTCCTATTCTCTGTCTCTTTGCCATCCCCTTTGAGCCAGTCGGGGCCATTACCCTCTTGGTGATCAGTGTGGTCTTTAATATCGTCTTTTCAAGTTTGCGCAATTGGTCCAATAAAATCCGTCTGGACAATGTTAGCTATCTGGTCCGCATCTTTGCTTCGGCAGAACGCTTGAGCCATCTAGCCTTGCCACAACAAGAAGAATTGAAGCAAGCGGTCAAACCCTTTAAGAAAACGCGGATCCTTGCCAGTGTCTTGCAGAGTCCAACGGGGACTTCTGAGATGGAAATTATTCTCCTCTACCTCAATGTCCTCTTTTTACTCCCGCAGATCGCTCAGGTTTATATTTACAATCAGGTGAAGACTCATCAAAAAGAGGCCAAGAAGCTTCTGGATCTGCTAGGGGAGATGGAAGTTGCTATTAGTCTCTTGCGCCATAAGCGGGATCTAGAAGTGGTCTGTCAGCCAGTCTATACAGAGACGGGTGGGATTGAAGGTGAGACGCTCTATCATCCCTTGCTGTCCAATCCGATTGCAAATGATGTGCATTTTCAAAAAAATATGGTCATCAGTGGGGACAATGCGTCTGGGAAATCGACCTATTTGAAGACCGTCGCTATCAATGCTATTCTGGCTCAAGGGCTGGGCTTTGCCTATGGAGAAAGCTTGGCCCTGCCTTACGGTCATGTCCTAACGGCTATGGATGTAAGCGATGATATTGAAGTTGGAGATAGCTACTTTATCACCGAAAGTAAAGCTATTTTGCGTATGATTCAGCATTTGAAAGAGCCAGGTTTTCACTACTTCTTTATTGACGAGCTCTTTAAGGGGACCAATACCATCGAGCGGATCGGATCAGGCCTTGGGATTGTCCGCTGGTTGGCTGCCCAAAACTGCCTCTACATGATTTCCAGCCATGATATTGAGCTGGTCGCAGCCTCTGGTGAGGTCAATGATAATTACCATTTTGACAGTCGCTATGTGGATGGCAAGATCGTCTTTGACTACCAGATCAAGCCAGGGTCAGCTGTGACCAAAAATGCGGTAAATACCCTAGAAAGCCTGCATTATCCAGAGGAGATTACGCAAACAGCCAAGGACTTGATTGACCAGTATGAAGAGACGGGGCATTGGTCTTTGAAAGAAATTGAAAAAGAATGAGAAATGAACGAAGGAGTTTGTAAATGATCGGTTTAGGGACCCTCTATAATGCCTTAGGGGTCGTATTTGATGGGCTTTTAGGATTGCTCATCGGTCAACGTTTGTCAGAAGATTTTTATGATACCCTTCTGAAAGTGACAGGAGTTGCTGTTTTTGTCTTGGGCATTGCAGGGACCTTGGAAAAGATGCTGGTGGTGCATGGAAGTCATGTGGAAAGTCACGGCAGTATGATGTTGATTCTGAGTCTAGTGATCGGGACCGTTATCGGGGAACTCTTGAAGATTGAGGAGGGCTTTGAGCGCCTGGGAAGCTGGCTGAAGGAAAAGACGGGCAACCAAAGCGATACCAGCTTTGTCGATGCCTTTATGAACACGGCCTTGACCATTTGTATCGGGGCTATGGCGGTGGTCGGAGCTGTCCAGGATGGCTTGACAGGCGACACCTCGACCTTGTTGGCCAAGGCTATTCTCGATATGGTTATCGTTCTGGTCTTGACCGTTTCAAAAGGAAAGGGCGCGATCTTTGCAGTGGTACCACTTGTGATCCTTCAAGGTTTGATCACGCTGTTGGCCCATTTGATCGCACCGATCATGACTCCACAAGCCCTTTCCAATCTCTCACTGGTTGGCTCCAGCCTTATTCTCTGTGTGGGGATCAACCTCATCTGGGGCAAACGCATCAAGGTTGCCAATCTCCTGCCAGCAGTGCTGATTGCCATTATTTGGGCCTTTATTGCTTAAAAAATAGAAGCTAACTAGTAAGGATAGGTTAGCTTTTTTAATTGCCCTTGTAGTCTTGTTAGAAAAAAGATGTACTAGGAAAAGGAGGGGATTGCCTTTAAACTGGAATTCTTTTTTTGTTAACATACGTTTCATTAAAAAAATCAGTTTCGATGTGATGATTTGTTAACATTAATTTAAACGCTTTTTGGTAAACTTGTAACAGAAATTAAATAAGTGAGTTGAAAAGGGAGTAACAAATGTGAACCTGTTGGAAGAAATACAAAACTATTGGAATCATCGGTATACAGGATATTCTAAAGTGAATGAAAAAGAATTAGAGGGAACTCAAAGAGAAAGTTGGAAACAACAATTGAAACGATTGTTACCAGCTAACCAAAATGTTAAAGTGTTAGATATAGGAACAGGCCCTGGGTTTTTTACAATTATTTTAGAAGAATTAGGTTATACAACTATAACTGGTATTGATGTTTCCAATAACATGCTAGAAATTGCCAAAGAGAATATTCAAAAATATGGCAAAGGCCATTCAAACATCCAACTCATGAAAATGGATGCCCAAAATTTAGATTTTAAACCAGAAAGTTTTGATATCATTGTTAGTCGAAATTTAACTTGGAATCTAGAAAAACCACAACAAGCTTATTCAGAGTGGTTAAAAGTCTTGAAACCAAATGGAACCTTATTGATTTTTGACGCAAACTGGTATGCGTTTCTTCAAAATGAATCATTAGAAAAAGAATTTGAAAAAAAACGCCAAAAAGCTGTTGAAGAGAAGTTAGAAGATTATTGGCAAGGTGAAGGGATTGATGAGGAAAAAATGGATTGGATTGTTCAGCAATTACCTTTGACCTATCAACAAAGACCGCAATGGGATATAGACTATTTTTCTTCACTGGAAGGGATTTCAGTAGAAACGGAAGAAAATTTTGGGGATTTAGTGTGGGATTATGAAGAACAATTAAATTACGGAGCAACACCAATGTTTTGTATCAAAATCGTAAAGGGGGATAAGTGAAGGCTATGGAACAAACCATGCATGAACGAGTTGAACATTATTGGACAAATCGAAGTTCTTCTTTTTTAGAACAACGAACAAGAGAGTTTCATAGTCCTTTAAAAGATAGATGGATTACAGAATTTGAAAAATATTTACCACAAAAGAAACTGTTAAAAATTTTAGATATTGGTTGTGGAACAGGATTCTTTACAGGAATTTTAAGTCAGATGGGACATGAAGTAATCGGAATTGATTTAACAAAGGAAATGATCCATTTAGCTACTGTTTTTGCTAAACAGGAAAAGTTCGATGCACAATTTTTAACTATGGATGCTCAAAATCTAGCATTTGCGGATGCAAGCTTTGATATAGTGATTGCAAGAAATGTTACTTGGACATTACCAGATGTTCCGAAAGCTTATCGTGAATGGCTTCGAGTATTAAAAAAAGGTGGGTTACTTATTAATATTGATGGAAATTATGGTGCTTCTAGTATGACGGATACGAGTCATTTACCACAGCATCATGCTCATCATCATTTAAGTCAAGATACTTTAACAGAGTGCGAACGGATTCAAAGAAGTTTATCCATTTCTAGTGAAGTACGACCTCAATGGGATGTACAATATTTATTAAATCAAGAAGTTGACTCTCTGCAAATTGATCGATCTATTAGCCAAAGGATTTATCTAGAAAAAGATGAATTTTATAATCCAACACCTTTATTCTTACTATGTGCTAAAAAGTAAGGAGTGGAAATAATTGTTTAAAGTAATGAAAAGAATTTTAACCATATTTATACTTTTTGTTGCCATTTCATTTTTTGTATTTTTACTCATTCATATAGCTCCTAGTGATCCTGCTTCTGTCAAAATGTCAGTTGGAACGGGTCGTGTCTCTACAGAAGCTCTTGCACTCATGCGTGAGGAAATGGGACTGAATCAACCCTTACTTGTACAATATGGAAATTGGCTCCTTAAATTTCTTCAAGGAGATTTTGGAAAGAGCTTAATATCAGATATCCCGACTAAGAATTTAATGATTCCAGCCGTTATGAATACGGTTCAATTGGCAGTGATAACATTAATGGTTTCACTAGGAATTTCCATCCCCTTGTCTATATTTTTTGTACGATGTCACAATCGGATTGTAAAGTCACTCTTTCAATTGATTCTATTTTTCAACATGTCATTACCGTCTTTCGTGATTGGTTATTTCTTAATGTATGTATTTAGCGTTCAATTAAGATGGGTTCCTTTACTAGCTAAACAAGGGGGGAGTGGTTTAATATTACCGGTTATGACGCTTGTTATTCCAATGAGTGCAAAATTTATTCAACAATTTTCGGTCTTGTTAGAACAAGAATTACAACAGGAATATGTTAAAGTGCTTTATTACCGTGGAATAGAAGAGTCAAAAATCTTTCAACGACATTTATTGAAAAATATATTGCCTACGATGGTGACCATTATCTTATTATCGTTTGGTTCTTTAATGGCGGGTGTCGTTGTAGTAGAAACCATTTTTTATTGGCCAGGAATTGGGAAGTTATTAATGGATAGTATTCGTTCGAGAGACTATCCACTCGTACAAATGATTGTAGTTTCTATTAGCTTTTTATATTTAGTGCTCACTCAAATTTCTGACGGAATACAAAATAGGACAGATACCCGTATTAAAGGCGGTGACTTGTCATGACAAATAAGAGAAAATGGAAAATTGGCATGATTGTTTTAGTATTTGTATTACTATTATGGAGTACATTATTTTTAAACTATGAAACGATGAATGCCAATGCTGTGTTAAGTCCACCAAATGCTAGTCATTGGTTTGGTACGGATGATTTTGGTCGAGATATTTTTATTCGAGTGATTGTAGGAGCTAGATATTCGATTGGAGCTTCTCTCTTCATTGTTGGTTTATCTTATTTAGGAGGAATTCTTTTAGGAGGATTAGCAGGGATATTTGGTGGGCGGATTGATAGAATCATAACGAGTATCATTGATATTTTGTTAGCCATTCCTAGTTTACTCGTAGCTATTACGGTAGCTGGAGTATTAGGTGGAGGGTTAAGAAATGGAATCATTGCTCTTGTCATTAGTTATCTACCTTATTATGCCAAATTAACAAGAGGAGAAATTCGTAAAATTAAAGTTCGAGAATATGTCACAGTCATGTATATGCAAGGAGCTCCATTGTGGTATCGGCTGATGACGATTTTAAAAAATATTCAACGACCATTAGTGACGTATATGATCGTCAATATTTCAAGTACGATCTTAAGTTTAGCAACCTTATCTTTTTTAGGAATAGGAGTGAAAGTCCCTCAACCAGAATGGGGAGCTATGTTAAATGAGGGAAGATTATCGTTTGAACAAGCGCCCTGGTTAATGATTGCTCCAGGACTTGCGATTACGCTAACGATTATTATGTTTAACGGAATTCATCATTGGATTCAACAGACGAAAGAGAGGAAAATATGAAATTAAAAAATTTGTTATGCATCATTGCAGCAGCAGTGTTAGTTGGATGCGCACCTGTACATCCAACATCTCAACAACAAAAAGGTAGCCAAAATTCAATTTTGAAAATTGGGGATCCTCAATTTACAGCAGGGATTGATCCAGCAAAAGATTGGGAAGGCTGGTTTACCATTCGTTTTGGGATTGGCGAAACTTTATTTCGTTTGACAAATGACTTTAAAGTAGAACCTTGGTTAGCATCCTCTTATAAGAAGATTGATGATCAAACATGGGAAATTCATTTAAAAGACAAACTAACATTTTCAAATGGAAAGCCTGTTAATAGTGATGCAGTCATTGCTAGCCTGAAAAGAGTAGGAGAAAATCATAAGGAAGGTGAAATTTTTAAAACAGCTACTTATACAGCGAATAATTCACAAACTTTTACAGTTCATACTGAAAAACCAAGTCCTCAATTTATTCATGAATTAGTGGATTCAAAAACGGCCATTGTAGATGTAACAAGCAAGGATAAAATTATAGGAACAGGCCCTTATGAAGTGAAAGAATTTAAACCAAATGATTCCATTTCATTAACGGCTTCGACTCATTATTGGGGTGGCAATGCTTCCATTAAGGAAGTTCATTATCAATTAATTCCGGATCAAAAAACATTGGAATTAGCGATTAAGTCAAAAGAAGTAGATGGTGGAGTAGATTTAAATGATGATGTAGCGGATTCATTAAAGAAAGATTCTTCCGTACAAGTGTATAATCAATCAAGTACAAGAACCTATCATTTAGAATTGAATAAAGCAAGATTGCAAGATAAAAAAGTTCGTCAAGCTATTTTATATGCGATTGATAAAAAAGAATTGACACAAGATTTCTTAAAAGGTCATGTAACTCCTGCAGATGGTGCCTTTTTAGATTCAAGTATTTATTCAAGTGGTACTTTTGCTAATAAACAATACCAACCAGAAATGACGAAAAAATTATTAGAAGAAGCCGGCTATAAAACGAAAAATGCAGATGGTATTCTACTTAATGCACAAAATGAACCATTACAAATTGTTCTAAAAACCTATAAGAGATTAGCCAATGAAAAAATTGCTACAGCTTTGCAACAACAATTGAAAAAAGTGGGGATTGATTTGAAAATTGATATTCAAGAAACTGTCGATGGATTTAATCAATTAGATTATGATATTGCATTAGCTTCCTCATTAACATTGGCAACGGGAGATCCTTATTACTTCCTAAATGCAGCTTTATCGAGTGATGGGGCATTGAATTATGTGAAAAATTCAGATCAATGGTTAGATGAAAAAATTTCTGCCTTAGCTCATGAAGAAGATGCGGATAAACTACCTAGTGAAGTAGCAAAAATTCAAGACTATGCGAAAGACGAAGCAGTTGTTTATTACATTGGATTTGTCAACTTACATGCAGCAATGAACAATTCTATTCATCATTTTGAACTATCTCCGTCTGATATCTATCAAGTTACGAATAAATTGGTAAAAGACTAATGGAAAAGACTATTTTTGAAGTCAAACAATTAAACGCCTCATACGGACAGGAAGTAATTCTCAAAAATTTAGACTTTTCTATTAAAGAAGGAGAAGTCATCGGGATAATTGGCGAGTCCGGTATTGGAAAATCGACTTTTTTAGAATGTTTACTTGGGAATATTCATCAAAAGGTCATGATGAATGCGAGTGAAATGAAGTTTTTAGAAGAAAACTGGTTGACCTTATCTAGTAAAAAGAGAAGAGAATATTTACGACAAGATATTGGCATCATTTTTCAAAATGGACAACATAGCATAGATCCCTTATTTACAATTGGACAACAGTTGGAAGAAATAATGCTAGAAGCCAATCCTCAAAAAATAATTGAAGCACTGAAAATGGTTCAATTAGAAGAAAAAGTATTACAATTATATCCTCATGAATTATCTGGAGGAATGTTGCAAAGAGTGATGATTGCAATGGCGTTTATCAATCATCCGAAATTAATCATTGCGGATGAACCCTTTAGTGCTTTAGACGTTCCATTGCAAATGGAAATGATGCAATTAATTGTTCATCTTGCAAAGCAATATCGTACAGCAACGATTATGGTGACTCATCAACGAGAGTTAGCGTATAAATTTTGTACAAAAGTGTTGACTTTAGAAGAGGGGAAATTAGTCGCACAGAAGGAAGATTCTCATAAGAAATTCAATTTTAATCGATTATCGAATGAGAAAAAAGAAGCATTCTTCCAATTGAAACATGTAACAAGTCATTATAAAGATGAGAATGTTATTCTTAAAAATCTTACACTTGATATTCCAAAATATGAAGTGACAGGGATCATCGGACATTCAGGAGCTGGGAAAACAACTCTTGCAAGGATTTTATCTGGCTTTATTCCATATGAAGGCCATATTCTGATTGAAGGAAAAGAATTAAGAGAAGTATTGGCTCAAGAAAAACAAAGCTATTATCGAAGAGTTCAATATTTATTCCAAAATAGTTTATTATCTTTTAATCCGAATCAAACGGTATTAAAAAGCTTAGAAGAACCATTAAGATTTGTTCGAAAAATAAAGGATCGTCCAGAACGGATTCAAATGATAGAAGAATTATTTCTAAAACTAGAGTTGGAATTGGATTGGCTAAATAAATATCCTCATCAATTATCTGGAGGACAATGTCAAAGATGTGCCATTGCAAGGGCTATATTCGCACAACCAGAGTGCTTGATTTGTGATGAAATTACGAGTTCACTAGATGAAGCGAATCAGGAAAAAGTGATACAAGTTTTGCAAAAAGTTCAAGAGGAAACAAATATGACGATAGTCTTTATTAGTCATAATCAGTCGTTAATTGAAGCGATTTGTTCAACCGTCGTTGCTTTAAAAGAGGGTCAATTGATAGAGACTTTAATTTGAAGAACGAGCAGTGAATAATCCTAAACTGGTTTGTGTTGCCAAAAACGATACCTATTTTGAGAGTGGGACAGAAATCGGTCATTCGTTAGAATTCGATTTCGTCGTCCCACCT
>OLOB01002535.1_pt1 | contig 10511 bp, 10 predicted proteins | sample 1671911 | NCBI WGS metagenome assembly OLOB01 (sample SAMEA3136625, study PRJEB25190) | human gut metagenome | biome: human gut; feature: human-associated habitat; material: faeces | place: Austria | collected 2013
GTTGCGGTGGGGGGCGCTCATGGCATGCGCCGGGTGTGAGCTAAGAACGCCCGGCAGGGCTGCTCATGGAGGCTCAGTAGAGCATGGTGGCCAGGCGGCGACGGGCCTGGGCGACCTCCGGGGAGGTGGAGCCGATGACCTCGAAGAGCTCGAGCAGCCGCAGCCGAGCCTCCTCCCGATCCTCCCCCGCATGGGTGCGCACGGCCTCCAGGGCGCGTCCGAGGGCTGCGTTGACATCCCCCAGGGCCAGGGCGGCATCGGCACCGGCCAGGGCAGCGGCCAGATCCGTGGGCGCAGCGTCAGCGGCTGCGAGGAGCTCATGAGGGTCCTGGCCGTCCAGACGGGCCATGAGGCGCACCTGGTTTCGGGCCACCTTGAGGTCGTCGTCGCCCGGGTTCTGGGCGATGGCGTGGGTGTAGACCTCCTCGGCGGCGGCGAAGTCCCCGGCCTCAATGGCCTCGCGGGCTGCCCGCTCGACCTCGGTCTCCTCGGGCTCGGCCTCAGCAGTGCCAGCGCCGACTGCGCCGTCGACGGCGATGGTGCCGTTGACACCGTTGGCGGCCGCCACCTCCAGCAGCTGGTCGATGACAGAGCGCAGCTGCTCCTGGGGCACCGCCCCCTGGAACATCGGCACCGGCTGGCCCGCGATGAGGGCCACCACCGTGGGGACGGCCTGAGCCTGGAGGGCCTGGGCGACCTCCGGGGCCGTATCCACGTTGACGCGCGCCAGCTGGAAGCGGCCGGCGTACTGATCGGCGAGCTCCTCCAGGACCGCGGCGAGGTCGGCACTGGCCTGGCTGCGCGGGCTGTGCAGGACGACAATGACAGGCACCTGGGTGGAGACCTCGGCGACCTCGCGCAGGTTGGAGGCGTCGACGTCAACGACGAGCGGCACCGGCAGACCAGAACCGGCGGCTCCGGTGGGGCGGTCCCCGGTGGCTGGGCTCGGAGTGGCGCCGGTAGAGCCGGCCGGCTTGGTAGCGGGGGCGAGACTGGACAGGTCGACGGCGCCGAACATGCTCATAGCAGCTCTGCCTTCCTCGGGCCGCGGCCCGGTTGCTTCATGGATCTGGGTCTTTCGGTGTTCGTGAGCGCCGGCGCGGTTGGCAGGCCTCACGCTGCGCACCGGCCTGGGCGCGCCGGCGGCCCGACTCCGAGCAGTCACGGAGCCGGGCCGGGGACCGGAGGCGGTCAGGAGGGCTTGGCCGACGCCGTGGGGGCCGGAGTCTTGGAGTCGTCCCGGTCCACCTTCATCAGCGCCGTCTCGGCGCCCAGAACAGTCACCTTCCCACCGCTTCCCTCCTTGGGGATGGAGAAGGCAACCATGGAGTCGTAGGTGGCAGTCACGGTACCGACGATCTTCTGGTTGCCACCCATGTGGGCGGCAATGTCACCCTGCAAGGTGAGATCGGAGCCGTCAACGGTGCGCTTGTAGACCACCGTGAAGGTCAGGGTGGTGAAGACCAGCGCCCCGCCGTCGCCCTCCTCCAGCTGGAGGCCCTGGAACCCGTCCTGTCCGGGGACCGCCGTCACGGTGACCTCACCCAAGTTGCTCAGGTCGGTCTTTCGGGCGTCCTGGACCTTCTGACGCAGACTGTCGTCAGGGAAGGCCTTACCGTTCTCGCCGTCGGGATGGTTGAGCGCGTCGACGTAGGCGTCGAGAGCCGCCTTGGGGGTGACAACCAGCCCGGTGGACTCGGCTGTCACCTGCTTGGCGTGCTGGGCCGACTGCTTGGTCAGCACGGGAATGCTCGCCTGCGCAGCGAACCCCTGCACCCAGGCCCACACCTTGAACTGGTCTCGGGCCGAGCCCTGCTCCAGGGAGATGATCGAGACGCTCTTGTCACTCTCCGAGGCGACGGCTGCGTTACGGGGGAAGCCGACGGTCTGCCCCACTCCCCCGCCCTGGATCTTGGTGTTCATGGCGTGGATGACGGAGTCGTTCCCGCTGGCGGAGGCGGTGGCGTACTCGGCGGCACGGATCCGCGCCGCCGGACCGGACATGACCTCCTTGAGCTTGTCCGCGCTCTTCGCCTTGTCCGCCGCGGCCAGACCGGTCTGGACGCGCTGGAGAATCTCCTCGAGCTGTTTGTCGTTGAGGACGGGTTCGGCGATCGGCGTGCCGGAGGCCACGGTCTCGGCAGTCTTGGGCTGAGACCGCGAGCAGGCGGCCAGGCTCAGGGCGATGGCGGAGGCACCGCCTGCGCTCAGAAAGGCTCGACGGGTGGACATCATGCGCGCTCCTGGTTGTCGGGGTCCGCGGTGGGGTCTGGCTCACTGAGGGGCTCGGCGTCAACGGCCTGGATGACGGCGGGGTCGGCCTGGGGAGGCAGCTCGACGCCGTCGGAGTAGGAGGGCCAGGACACGGTGGTCGACGTCGCAGAGGAGTCCCCGAAACCGCCCGGGGAGAAGGTGGGCCCGTGCGTCGGCTCGACCTCCTGCTCGCTCCAGCTCAGCGACGCGTCACTCTCCTCCGGCTGGGTAAGTCCGGTCGGCATCTGGAGGCCGGGGTCGTGCGGCGGGACCGAGGAGGCCGCGTCCTGGAACTCGGCGGTGTCGGTCTCGAAGGACCGCGCGTCGCCACCACCCGCCACGTGGCTGGTGTGGTGCTCCGGCGGAGCGAAGCGGGAGTGGTCCGGGGCCCCTGTGGGCTGGCCGGCGACCGGCTCCACGCCCACGGCCATGTGTCCAGCACCGGCGGCACCGCCGGCGCCATCACTGAGAGCCGGGGGGTTGGAGTAGGCCGACGGGTCGGGGACGTTGACGGCATCCGAGGTGATGGTCAGCGCCTCGCCGTCCTGGAGGCCCTCAGGCTCCCGGGCGGCCCGGTGCTGCTGGGTGGCGGCCTCGTCAAGCCCGGGGACGACTGACGCGCCTCGGGCGACGCCGGCCACCGCATGCTCGCCCTGCCCGCCGCGGCCCTGTTCGTAGGCGGCAGCGGCTCCGTCACCGAACCCGCTTCCGGGGCCGGCGCTGAGCCCGGCGGCGGGGCCGTAGTCGTATCCCTCGGTGGGGAGGGCCTCAGGCATCTGGGAGGCCGCGGGTGCCTCGACGCCGTCGAGGTAGACGCGCCCGGTGCGCGGGTCGGTCCAGGGCTCGCCCGAGGCCTCGGCGCGCTCCTTGTCCCGCAGCTCTCGGCGGGTCAGCCGTCGGTCGGGATCGTCCACCTGGGGGATGCCCTCGGTGGAGACCGAGTCGGCGTTGGCGATGCGGGCCGCCCGCTCGGCCGAACGGGTACGCCGATCGACATTGGCGCGGCGCAGCTGGAGGTCGATGAAGAACAGGAAAGCTCCTACGAGCACGAAGACACTGCCCAGAATCAGTCCCCCGTAGAAGTACCAGGGCGTCTCCACCTGGCGCTTCCAGCTGATGGTCAGGCCGGGAGCCGAGGCCTTGCCGTCGGTCATGGCCATGACGACGATCTGCTCGTCGAGGTTCTTGTGCGGCAGCATAGCGCGGTCGGCGTCCTTGCCGGTGTTGAAGGTGACTGACGAGCCGCCGGTCTTCTCCCCCAGCCAGATGTCGGAGCCCGAGGCGGTCACGCCCTTGGCCTTGCGCTCCGAGCACTTCGAGCCGCCGGCCTGCGCGGAGGCGGAGGGCTGAGCGGAGGGCGCCGCGGAACGAGCGGGAGCGGCGTTGGCCGGCGGGCAGTACTGGGTCTCGTCCTTGGAGGCCAGGGTCCCGGCGTCGGCGTCGATGCTGGTGATCGCCGTGTAGGGCAGCGCATTGTTGGCGTCGGGGCTCATCCAGGCGTCGAGATCGGCCGCCCTGGCCACGAAGAGGTGGACGTCCTTGCCGTCGGAGGAACTCGCCGTCACGGTGACGTCGGACTCCGCACCACTGAGAACCCCGGGGGCTGTGATGACGTAGGGCTGAGAAGGGCCGGAGGCGAGCTTCGCCTCGACCTTGGAGCCGGGTTTCCAGATGGTGGCCGAGCAAACGGCCAGGGCGACGAGGACCAGCCCGAGGACGGTCACCACCACGCTCAAGATACGTCGACTCACGACGCGGATCTCCTATGCTCGCGGACACGGTACGGACGACGGCCGGCTCCGTGGAGCCGGGTATCGCTGCGAGCGCTCACCGTGCGCCCGCCTAGGGACCAGAATCGCATGACGGACCCTGCGACCGCACCGACCTCGGCGCAAGATCACAACCAGACACGCGCTGAGCGAAGCGATATCTCCCGGAATTCCGCCAGCAGAAAGGGTCTCGGCGACCCCGCGAGCAGCGCGATGGTCTCGAAGCGGACACGAGGGAAGGCGCGGAGAATCGCGCACGTGAGATCGGAAGTCTCCGGAGAACCCACCAGCGCATCCATCCACCACCCCTCCCGGGCAGTCGGGAGCCCAACCACCCCAGGCCTTCTGTGCGCATGGTCACACTTTCGTGGTGGCCGTCCCGATCACACCCAATCGTTAGGCTTGCCCTGGTGGTGAGCGTCCCCGGCTCGCCAGGAGGAGGAACCCGACGTGGCTGAGGAATACAGCGAGTTTGCCATCACGATGCGCGGCTACGACCGTGCTCAGGTCGACCGGAAGCTGGAGCAGCTCTCGCGCCAGCTGGCCGATGCCCGTCGCGAGGTGGCCAGCCTCGACCAGCGCGCCATGACGCTGGCCGGCGAGCTGGCCGACGCCCAGCGCCGGCTGCGGGAGTCCGACAAGCCGACCTACGCCGGCCTGGGCTCACGGATCGAGCAGCTGCTGCGCAGCGCCGAGGAGCAGAGCGCCTCCGTCCTGTCCAAGGCCAACGCCGAGGCCGACGCCCTGCTGACCCGAACCCGGACCAACGCCAAGAACCTCTCCGAGCGCAGCGCCTCGGAGGCGGCGACCCTGCTGGCCGACGCCCGCCGAGAGGCCAGCGAGCTGCGCTCCCGCTCCCAGGGGGAGGCCTCGACCGCCCTGGCCAACGCCGAGGCCCGCGCCCAGGAGCTGGTCTCCTCCGCCTCGCGCAAGGCCGCCCAGATCTCCGCCGACGCCGAGGCGGCCGTCACCGAGATGCGCGCCAGCGCGGAGCGTGAGGCGGCACTGGTCCTGTCCCAGGCGCGCAAGCAGGCCGCCGAGATCGCCATCACCTCCGAGCGCGACGCCACCGCCAACCGAGAGGCGGCCGCGGCAGAGGCCGACGAGCTGCACAAGACCTCCACGGCGAAGGCCGAGGAGATCCTCTCGGCCGCCAAGCAGGAGGCCGAGCTGACCGTCGGCAAGGCCAAGCGCGAGGCCGAGGAGATCCTCACCTCGGCGCGCAACGAGTCCGAGACGCTGCGTCGCTCGGCCACCGACGAGGCCGCCGCGGCCCGAGCCGAGGCCACCGAGCTGCGCCAGCAGGCCACCCTGGAGATCGCCGCGGCGCACGAGCAGGCCGCCCAGGAGGACTCCGACGCCCACGAGGCCACGCGCGAGCGCATCCGGGAGATGCAGGAGCAGGCCCAGGTCCAGGCCCAGGAGGCCGAGGAGCGCCTGCAGGAGGCGTTGTCCCGGGCCGAGGAGGTCCGTGCCCGCACCGACGCGGAGGCCCGTAAGCGCCAGGAGGAGGCCGTCGCCCAGGCGGAGGAGACTCTGGCACAGGCCCGTCTCGAGGCCGAGCAGATCATCAGCGACGCCCGCGCCGACGCCGACGTCACCGCCCAGGTGGCCGCCCGCCAGCTCCAGGAGCTCGAGCGCCAGCGCGACTCGGTCGCCGCCTACCTCACCGAGATGCGCGGCGTCCTGGGAGGCGCGCTGCCCCAGGCCCCCTCCTTCAGCGACCACGTCGCAGCCCTGCCTCAGGAGGCGAGTCCGGCCCCGGCGGCCGAGGAGACCTCCGCGCAGTCAGCAGAGCCGGCGGCCACCGGCAGCGCAGGCAGTCCGCGCTCGGCCGGCTCCGGCAGTGCCTCCTCAGCGCCGTCGGCCACCTCGGCGGCCCCCGCGCCGGCCGGAAACAAGGCGGCTGCGGCCTCCGGTGGTGGCCAGCAGGCGGGTGCGCAGTCGACCCCGAAGAACGCCCAGAAGAGCGGCCCCGGTCGCATCGAGCACGTGCCGGCCCCCGGCAAGAGCTCCAACGGCTCCGGCAGCTCTGCCAACCGCAACCCCCGCCAGGGCAAAGGACGTCGCTGAGGCTCCGACGTGACTGCCGACGACGCCGCCCGGTTCGAGACCGAGTCGACCAGCACCCGTGGTTCTGGTGACTGCGACTGGGCGGCATCGCGTCGTCGTGCTGCCACACAGCGGGCCCGCATGCTTCAGGAGCGTCAGGATGCCGAGCACGCCCGGGCCGCCCGCATCGTGGGACTCTTCCTCGAGGTCGCCCGCGAAGAGGGCCTCCAGGGCGTTCCTCTGCGGGTGCGCGGCTACGCGGGCGGCAGCGCTCGCACCCCGCTGCGCGGCTGGTACCTGAGGGCCGACGAGACGGTCGGCATCGACACCCAGGGGCGCTACTACGTCCTGTCGATGCCGCTGAGCCTGGCTCAGCGCCTGCGCGGGGTCAGGCCCGAGAGCCAGCCGGTGCCGATGACCATCGGTGAGGGCGGACGCGACGGGGATATCGTGCCGCTGCGCTTCGCGCTGGACCGCCTGCTGCCGGGCTGGGAGGAGCACTCCCCCGAGCCGCTCGTGTGACTCTCAGCCCCACTGCCTCGCGTCGGCGTCGGGTTCTACCAGAGGCGGCGCTCCCAGCATGAGGTGTGCCAGTGACGCCGCTCCTCCAGGCCCCGGTCCGCCCCGAAGAGGGACTCGTTGCTCCAGGCCACCACGTGCGCGGTGCCGGCCGGGATGACGCGGTGGCAACCGGGACAGGTGTAGGGCTTGTCCCCGCCGCGCAGGTGGCGCACGGTGAAGTCGGCGCCGCCCGGGCCGGTCTGGGTACGCGGCACGGAGGCGAGACGGTCCATGCTCAAGGGGATGTGCCCCTGCCCGTAGGGGCGCTTGGATCTGCGACGTGCCATGCCCCGATCACATCACATCCGGCTGCCGTCCCCAAGCCGAGGGCGGCAGCCGGATGCGAGAGCAGGCCGAGACAAACGAGGCGTAGGACGCGGGCGGGCGGCCCGGGCCTGTCTCAGCCCTTGACGGAGCCTGCCATGAGGCCCCCGACGAAGTACTTGCCCAGCAGGATGTAGACCGCCAGGGTCGGCACCGAGGCGATGAGTGCGCCGGACATGGAGGCCCCGTAGTCGGCCAGGATCGAGCCGTGGGCCAGGTTGTTCAGCGCCAGCGTCACCGGCCCGGACTGCGCGCCGCCGCCGAAGAACAGGGCGAACAGGAAGTCGTTCCAGGCGGAGGTGAACTGCCAGATGAGGACGACGACGAAACTGGGCACCGAGATCGGCAGGACCACCGAGACGTAGGTGCGCAGCATGCCGGCCCCGTCGACCCGGGCGGCCTCAATGAGCTCGTTGGGAATGGTCTCGTAGTAGTTGCGGAAGATGAGCGTCGTGATCGGGATGCCGTAGACGACGTGCATGAGGATCAGCGTGTGGATCCCGAAGCCCAGGTCGGCACTGGTCACCAGGCGCATGAGCGGGATCATGACCGCCTGGTAGGGGATGAACATGCCGAACAGGATGAGGGTGAAGACCACGTTGGCCCCGGGGAAGCGCCACTTGGACAGGACGAAGCCGTTGGCGCTGCCCAGCATCGCGGAGATGATCGAGGAGGGGATGACCAGCGCCAGGGAGCGCAGCAGTCCGCCACTGAGCTGGTTCCAGGCGTTGGACCAGTTCTTGGTGACCCAGACCTCGGGCAGGTACCAGGTCCGCGAGGGGTCGGCGTCGGCGGATCCCTTGAAGGAGGTGACCAGCAGGACGTAGACCGGGATGAGGACGAGGACCACCGAGGCCAGCAGCAGGATGAAGCGGACGGTCTGGCCCCAGCCGGGGCGGCGCGGGCTGCGCATCGTGAGTGCCTGTGTCATCGCCGCTCACCTCCTGCCCTTGGCGTCATGGATGAGGTAGGGGATGACGGCGACGGCGACCAGGACCAGCAGGATCGTGCCGACGGCGGCGGCGTTGGAGTAGTCGTTGTCGGTCATGAAGTTGAACATGTCGATGGCCGGGACCTTGGTGGAGTAGGTGCGCTGGTCCGTGATCGACATGATGAGGTCGAAGGACTTCAGGGACATGTGCCCGATGATGATGACGGCGCTCAGGGCGATCGGGGTCAGCTGGGGGAAGATGATCGACTTGTAGAGCTGCCACTCGCTGGCGCCGTCGACCCGGGCGGCCTCACGCAGGTCGTCGGGAATGCCGCGGAAGCCGGCCAGGAAGAGCGCCATGACGTATCCGGCCAGCTGCCACACGGCCGGCAGCGCGATGGCCAGGATGCCCCAGGTGGTGTTCTGGGTCCATGAGTTCTCCAGGAACCTCAGGCCGGTCATCTCGAACAGGCGGTTGAGCCCCGAGGCGCTCTCGCCCTGCGCGGAGTTCAGCAGCCACCGCCACACCACGCCCGAGGCCACGAAGGACACGGCCATGGGGAACAGGAAGATGGAGCGGAAGATCCCCTCCCCCTTGATGGGGCGGTCCAGGAGCCAGGCCCACAGGAAGCCGACCACGAGGGTTCCGGCCAGGAAGGTGACGGTGAACAGGATGAGGTTGATGAAGGAGTGACGGAAGTCCGGGTTGCCGAACAGGGAGGTGAAGTTGCTCAGCCCGACGACGGCGGTCCCCCTGCGTCCGGAGACCTGACCGGCGGTGTGCATGTCCAGCAGGGAGGTGTTGATGTTGATGCCGATCATCCCGTAGACGAAGACGCCGACGAGGATGATCGAGGGCGAGATGAGCAGGAGGCCCGGGCCCCACTGCCTCCAGTTCGCCCGACGGCGCCGCGCGGGGGCGCTCTTGGTGCTCACAAGGTTCTCCTGATGCGTAGGTGGCGGAAGGACTCCGCCTGTCGTGGTGATGAGCTCCGGCCGGATGATCGGCGAGGGGTCGTCCCCGGGGACGGGAGCGGACCGGAGCGGACACACGGCCCGCCCCGCCCCCGGGGAACCGGTCAGGAGGCGGCAGCGGCCTTGAGGTCGGCCTGGAGGGCGGCGACGTCGGAGGCGCCCTGGGCGAACTTGGTCAGGGCGTCATTCATCGCGTTGGTGGCCTTCGACGGAAGCGCCGCGCCGTGAGCGATAGAGGAGACGATCTTGTCCTTGGCGAAGGACTCCATGGCCGAGCGCTGGTACTCGGAGAACTTGCCCTTCTCCTCGTCGGTGAGGTCGGTGCGGGCCGGGATGGAGCCCTTGACCGTGTTGAAGGCGATCTGGCCGTCCTTGGAGGAGATGGTGTTGAGCCAGTTCTTGGCCCCGCCGGGGTGCTTGGCGCCGTCGGGAAGGGTGAAGGAGTCGGCCAGGAAGTCGAAGACGCCGTCGGTGCCCGGGACCGGGAAGTAGACGTAGTCCTGGCCGGCCTTCTTGCCGGCCGCGTCGAAGCCGGCCACGGCCCAGTCGCCCATGACGTTGAAGGCGGCCTTGCCGTCCATGATGGGCTTCATGGCGGGCTCCCAGTCCTCGGTGTAGAGGGAGGAGTCGGTGAAGCCCACGATGGTCTTGTAGTGTCCCAGCGCCTTGGTGACCTCGGCGCCGCCCCAGTCGGTCTTGCCTGCGAAGAGCCCGTTGTAGGCGTCCACGCCCAGGTCGGCGATGAGGATGGTCTCGAGCAGCTCGAGCTGGGTCCAGGCCATGCCCATGGTGATGGGGGTCAGACCGGCGGCCTTGACCTTCTCCATGTCGGCGATCCAGGCGTCGATGGTGGTGGCGGGCTTGGTCGGGTCGAGCCCGGCGGCCTTGAGCGCGGGCACCGAGGCCCACACGACGTTGGCCCGGTGGATGTTGGAGGGCACGGAGTAGATCTTGCCGTCGGAGTCCTTGAGGCGGTCCATGAGGGTGGCCGGGAAGGCCTCGTTGAGCTTGAACTCCTCGTAGAGGCTGGAGACGTCCAGCAGGTAGCCGGCCTCGATGTGGTCCTTGATCTCGGCGCCGGCGTGGGCCTGATAGGTGTCCGGCGGGTTCTTGGCGGCCAGGTCGGCGGCGAGCTTCTGCTTGGCCTGGCTGCCGGCGCCCCCGGAGACGGCCTTGTTCTCGAACTTCGTCTTGGGGAACTGCTGGTTGAAGACCTTGACCAGGGCGTCCAGACCGAGCTTCTCCGAGCCGGCCGACCACCAGGTGACGACGTCGACCTGGCTGGCGTCCCCTTCACCGGCGGCTCCACCGGACTTCGAGCCGGAGCTGCCGGAGGTGGCGCATGCGGCCAGGGTGGCGGCGACTGCAGTGGTTCCCAGCCCTGCCAGCACGGCGCGGCGGGAGAGGTAGTGGGAGGGACGCATGGGACTGCTCCTTAGAAACGACGGTGTCTCATGACCACGGCACCGTTGCCGCGGGCGGGGAGATCAGATGTTGTCTAGTCATCTGAACTCGCCAGGAGAGTAGACCTAAACTGAGCGAAACTCAAACATACATTGCGAGAACAATCATTATACCGGTCATGAGCGACAGGTCTATACCAGCAGTGGGAACGATTCATCCGCCGCCCACATCTGCTCCGGGTG
>OLOB01002540.1_pt1 | contig 10497 bp, 6 predicted proteins | sample 1671911 | NCBI WGS metagenome assembly OLOB01 (sample SAMEA3136625, study PRJEB25190) | human gut metagenome | biome: human gut; feature: human-associated habitat; material: faeces | place: Austria | collected 2013
CCTGCGACATCCTGCTCCCAAAGCAGGCGCGCTACCAAACTGCGCCACATCCCGACGCTGCACAGCGGCATCGATTATAGCAGAAGAATCGAAATCCGCAGGAAAGACTTTGCAAGCGATCGGCCCCCGCCCTTCCCCGCTGCACCCACCTTACGAGCATCGTCCCCTAACGAAATTTGCGCGTCTCTTACCACTTTCAACCCGATTCACCAAGGCCATCACAACCATTCGCATATATGCACCACATTTTTTACGTCAAATATCACATGACGGGTTATACTAAGCACACTGTTAGTAATTGCGCTCAGCAATTCCATCGGAATGAGATTGCGAACACTCTTTGAAAATCTCATTCTTGCCGGGGAAAGGGAGGCGGACACCATGAGATATCCAAGAAAGCTACTAGAGGGACTCAAACGAACCGTGGCAGTTTGCGCGGTCGCAGCCTTGACGTTTGGGGTATCGGTGATTACCCCCCCCCCAAGCCACTGCTGAGGATATTCCGGGGACAACGGACCAGTCCGCAGCGCTAACGCAAAACGTCAAGACCGCGACCGCACTCGACGAGAACCTCGAAACTAAGGTCACTCTTTCCTTCCCCGGTCAGCGCGAGGCAGAGCCTGCCGACGTCGTATTCGTGCTGGACAAGTCCGGCGCTTCCGCACAGACGGACATCTTCAAACAGGCCAAGGCGTTTCTTGAGGAGATTAATCAGAAGGCAAAGGCTGACGGCCTCAACATCAAGGTCGGCGTTGTTCTTTTCAACAAGATGGGCAACGTGCAGCTGCCGCTTACCGACGTGGTCGCGGGCTATGACGACATCCTGAACGCAATGAACTCGAGCGTGCGTTCGGGCACTAACATGGATGCCGGCCTTCTTGCCGCAAAGAGCATCCTCGACGCGGACACTGCCGTTAAGGCCGAGAACAAGCACGTCATCCTGATTAGCGACGGCGCGACCTACCTTTACTGCAAGAATGGCGATTACACCAAACCGTATACGAGGTCGTTTGGCGATCCAACCAAGCAGACGAATCCAGTGACCGGCGCTGCATACCCCTATGGATCGAACAAAATGGGCGGTATCTGGGAGTGGCAGTCTCGCGAGTACAATTTCAATAACGCCTGGAAGAAATTCCCCGACGGATCGAACTTCATTTTCTCGCAAGCCATGAAAAGCCCCGAAAAGCTCGGCGAGTATCTCGCCTACTATCGTGATCAGTACGAGAACTCCGACAAGAACTGGGCCCAGTACGACTATGAGTACACCGTTATAGCAGCCAATACCGGCACCACGAACCCCATCCCCGTCGACGTGACCGCGCCGTGCAACATCGACGTCGCGTTCTGGAGCACGGACGACACCTTCCAGTCGATGGTCAATGCCGGCTACGACATGAACGTCTATTATAAGAACGCCGCCGACTTTGACGGCCAGGTCTTCCTGAAGTACCTCGTCAGGAATTCAAATAACGGCGAACTCAACACCGATTTCGACAAGCTCAAGGCCAAGCTTGTGGACAAGATCGCCGCAGGTTCGACGGTTGAAGATACTATTGGCGCTAACTTCGACTTCGTCAACGACCCCGCCAAGATCAGCCTCACCGCCAATGACGAAAAGCTCTCACCTGAGAAGATCGACGCCACGACCTACGGTTTCGGTAAGAAGAGCGACGGCACGTACCGCTTCACCCTGAAGTACCAGGCTGGGGAAAATGAGAAGCTCATCCTCACGCTGAACGAGGGTGCCGCGCCGAGCAGGCCCGTCGTGCTGGAATACAGCGAGCTGCTGGTGAATAAGCCCACCGAGCCCGGCACCCACACCCTCAAGGTCAACGAGAGCGCGGTGCTCCATCCGATTGACGGCAACGGCGTGGCTGGCGAGGCATACGAGTTCCCGGTTCCCACCGTCGACTACACGGTTGCCAAGCCCGATCCGGCTCCGCAACCCGGCGCTACCGATAAGCCTTCCGACAACGGAGCGGCCACCAACAAGCCGGGAGCAAAGACCGCTCTAGCGAAGACGGGCGATGAGGCATTCGCGATTGGCATGGGATGCCTGCTCGTTGCGGGCGCAAGCGCTTGCGTGATCGCCACCGCCCTGAAGCGTCGTCGCAATTAAGGGCGTTATCGGGCAGCCATCCACGCATGAACCCACGCCGCAAGCAAGAGCGGCACCACTGAAGAGTTTTCGAGGCGAAGTTGCGCACGCAGCTTCGCCTCGATTGTTTCGCCCCAAGAATAAGCCCCTCACCGGGGCGCTTTTCTCCGCTCGAAAGAAATGACGGCCATACCCTGGCTCAGCTGCCAGAAATCGAGAAGGAAACTCGCCAGTCCGCCACGTAAGACAAACTGACGCAAGAGCGTAAATTCGTTCAGCCCGACACACTCGAGCTCGCGCTGCTTTGCCAGAGGCGGAAAATCGCCGAGACCGCCCAGCCGCCCTCGCGCCCTCGGGCCGAAATTCGTCGACACCTTTTGCCTGAAGGAGCAGGAGCGCGGTAATCGACGAAAGCGAACAACGAGGCCCCCGACCGCTAGAGGTCGTGTACAAAAATGACGATAAGTTATGAAGGAATTGTGTTTTACTCCCCAAAGACAATACAAGTGTGGAGTAATTAATCTCAACCATACTCTAACTGCGACATTTTCGGTACACACTAGACACTTTGAGAGCTATATTCACTATTCTCCATAACTTATCGTCATTTTTGTACAGAAGCAGATCAAGCGAGGCTCATCGACAAGTTCGCATCCGTACAAGCAAGTGCATGATTCTATTAAATCGCAGGCGAACCATACGTTTGCACAAAGGCAAAAGCAACAGCGCCGCGCCAAGCAATTAGCAGCATACCAAAGCGACCGAAAACAATTTCGCAACTAATTATTGAGACTGTCCGCTGAACTAAAAAGGCCAGAAGCTTTGAGCCTCTGGCCTGGTGTTTCATGGAGCGGGTGACGGGAATCGAACCCGCGTTATCAGCTTGGAAGGCTGAAGTTCTACCATTGAACCACACCCGCGATTTGCAGCGTTAGCTATTGTACCGCAAGTTGCCCCATTGCGGCGAAACTTTTCTCGAAGAAGCGATTTGCCCATACGCGATACCGTGTGCGAAACGGCTTTCCCTCGATGCACCCCAGCCCGACATCGCAAACTGAGCGCACCCCAGCCCGACAGCCATCGTCGCGCTCAGTGCCTGGCAACCTGCAACGCGCTCCTCTACTCCTGCGCGATTCGCGTGATATTCAGAATACGAAGCGCATCGCCATCGCAGCAGGGCAAATCGAGCCCGCGCTCGGCCTTCTTCGCAATCATCGCCTCCGGGGCCACTGCGTTCTCCACCCAGGTCACTCCCTGAACAATCTCCCCCGAAGCAGCCAAATTGTAATTGTCGACCGCCTCACGCAAAAGTAAGTCAGGACGTAAGCTACCCGTCGGCTTCGCCTCCAACTTGAAGGTGGCAACGGCACCCGTGAGCTGGAAGTCCCCCACGAGGAACTCGGCAGGATGCAGCACCTTCTCCTTCTTCTTGCGAACCACGTGAATCTCATCGGGCAGCGGGAGCACTGCCGGTGTACACGACAGAAGCGCCCGATACGTGCTCACGGGAAACGCAACCGAAGCAGCAGCAGCCTTGGGCTCGATGTAGCGGCAGTCCTTCACCATGAGGTCGGCAACGCTCGCCTCCTGCAGAGCAGAAAGCGCCTTGTCAGCGGAAACGTAATGCGTCAGGCGGACGTCGGCGATCTCGTGAGTCCCTCCGACGCCGACAGGCAGCGCCGCGCCGAACGCGATGAGCATATGGGGCGAGAAGCCCTGACTCACCGCATAGGGCAAACCCGCGCGGCGCACGGTGCGCTCAAGCGCACGGGCGACTTCCAGATGCGACAGCATCGCGAGGCGTCCCTGCTTGGCAAACGTCAAGCGAAGGCGAAATACCTGTTGCGGCTCGCTCATCGCGCACCCCCTTCGGACACGGGAAGCGGGCGCTCGTCGCACGCCGCCTCCGCGGAACTATCGTTTCCCAATACCTCAGCGGCAGCAGGAGAAGCCGCAGCAGATGAGGGCGCGCCGACAGTTTCTGCCCCCGCAGGAGCAATCTTGGACGCGGGCGCGTCGCCGACTTCGGCATGCGCAGACTGAGCAGACGTCACATCCGCCGCGGCCTCTCCAGCCGCGACGGCAGGCGCGCTCGGCGTGGAGCGAACGCCAGCTAGCATATTGTCGCAATCGAGCGCCTGGCACGCACCGCAGCCCGTGCACTTCTCGAAGGTGCAGTCGGGTGTGGTGGTCTCCGCCGCCGCACGCTTGCGCTCGAGCGCCAGGTAGCGCGTGGTCACGCCCGTGGAAATATGCGCCCACGGCATGACTCGCGAGGTTTCCCACTGCGCCTGCGCGATTTCCGCAGGATCGATTCCCACGTCGGACGCAGCCCTCCGCCAGGCGTCCTCCAAGAAGAGCTCGGTCCACGCATCGAAACGTGCTCCTCGGCGCCATGCGGCCTCCACCCAGTCGGCCGCCTGCCGCCCGCCGCGGCTCATAACGGCCTCGACGAAGCTTGTCGCCGGATCGTGCCAATGGATATCGACCGCCTTGTACTTCACGCTGTTGCGCAGCAAGTTCACGCGGCGCAGTGCCTCCTCGGGGGGAATTTGGCCGTCCCACTGGAAAGGCGTTTGCGACTTCGGGACGAACAGCGCGACCGACGCACTCACGCGCACGTTGCCACGATGCTCGGGCGGCACGGCGGCCTTCGCCCGGTCGTAGGCGCGCTGCACAAGGCTCGCGATGCCCTTGATGTCCTCGTCGGTCTCAGTCGGCAGGCCAATCATGAAGTAAAGCTTGCAGCGGCGCCACCCCGCTTTGAACGCGGCATCGATAGCCCCGAACAAATCGTCCTCCGTCACATTCTTGTTGATCACGTCGCGCAGGCGCTGCGTACCCGCCTCGGGCGCGAAGGTGAGACCGCCCTTCTTCTGCCCCGCGACAAGCTCGGCCATGTCGACGCCGAACGAGTCAAGACGCTGGGAGGGAAGCGAGATGCGCACACCCTTGCCGTCGCAGGCATGGTTCAGCTTGGTGAGGATATCGGCGATCTGCGAATGGTCGGTCGAGGAAAGCGAGGTCAGGCTCACCTCGTCGTAGCCGGTGTCGGCAAGACCCTCGAGCACCGACGACACCACGTTATCCGCAGAGCGCTCGCGCACCGGGCGATACATCATGCCAGCCTGGCAGAAGCGACACCCGCGCGCGCACCCGCGCAGCACCTCGACTGAGAGGCGATCATGCACGCATTCGGTGTAAGGGACGATGCACGGCTCCCACCCGGAGCTTTCCGAAAAGCCCGAGAACAGGCGCTTCTCGATATGCTCGGGAACGCCCGGCTCCACAGGCTCGACCCATGAGCCCGCACGCTGCGCCTCTTTCTCGCCCCGCACGCGATACAGCGAGGGAACGTAGCATCCAGGAAGCGCTGCAAGCGAGCGAAGGATATCCTGACGCGTTGCACCCGCACGACGGCACTCGCGCACGCAGAGCAGCGCCTCGGGCAGCGACTCCTCGCCTTCGCCGATGAGCATCGCGTCGAAGAACGGTGCATAGGGCTCGGGGTTAAAGACGCAGGGCCCGCCGCCGAGCACGATCGGATCGTCCTGCGCGCGATCGACCGCACGCAGGGGGAGGCCCGACAGGTCGAGCACTTCGAGAACATTGGTCGCCGCGAGCTCATGCGGCAGCGTGATACCGATGGCATCGAATTCCGAAAGCGGAGCGCAGCTTTCGAGCGAAAACATCGGGACGCCCTCTTCGCGCATGAGGTCGATCAGGTCGACCGCAGGCAGAAACGCGCGCTCGGCAGCGAGATGCTCGGTCGCGTTCACCGCGTTCACGAGGATACGGACCGCCTGATTCGGCTGCCCGAGCTCGTAGGTGTCCGGGTAGACCATGCAATAGTTGAAGTCCGCACCTTCCTTGCGCGTGCTTCCCCATTCGTGGTCGAGATAGCGCGCCGGTCGCTCAACGCGCGCAAGCAGCGGCTCAAGCCGCGGCCACAAGTCGATCATGTATCCCCCTCGATATCCAAAACCGCAGGTGCGGCCCTTATTCAGTCTTCTTGAGAACCGATGCGGCGCCTTGGCGAACCGCCGTCTTCACGGTCGAGAGCACGCGAGCCCCCGCAGGAGTGGCCGCGACATCGCCCGCAATCTGCGTCGCCTTCGCCGTCGCCGTGGAAACGACGCCCGCAAGACCTGCGATGTTGCCGCCGCGCTCGAAGTACTCGACAGCTGCAAGGCCCATCGCCTTCGTGCCCGCATAGCCCACGCCGGCCTTCACGGCCCAGCCGATGGCGGGCACCGCGCCCGCAACCTGGCGGGCGACGCTGCGACACGCGAAGGCGCCGCCGACGATGGCGGCGAGCTCCTTCGCGCGCGCGGCGCTCATAGGCTCGCCGTATGCAGCGGCGATCTGGAGCAGCATCTTCGCCTGGTTGAGCGTCATGAGCGGCATGTCGGCGCCGGGAATGAAAAGCACGAGGCCGATGCCCGCATTCTGAAGCGACGTCGCGCTCACGGCCTCGAGCGAGAGCGGTCTGCGCACGAACGGGAACGACAGCGCGAGGGCGAGGCGCTTCTCGCGGCACGCCGCCACAACCCACTCGCCCATCCGGCGATCGAGCGCTGCCGCTGCGGCGGCATCGATGGGAATCGGAGCGTCGGAGACATCAGGCGAACTCGCCGCCGCGCCCGAAGATCCCGCGGCTGCACCCGTGCCCGCTGACTTCGCCGCGCGTATACCCGCGAACACGCTCACATGCGCTCCCGCGACATCCCTGCTCTCGCAGGCGGCGTCGCCGTCGGCCTCGCAACCTTCAACGCCTTCGGGCGCGACCAAGTCGCCTTCGGGAATGGGGTTGCCGTACGCGCTTGCCATGTCGGCCACAAGGCGCGGCATCGACGTCACGACCATCACAGGAACGCCCGCAGCGCGAATTTCCGCAGCTCGACGGCCCACTTCCTCGGAAAAGCCGGCGACGATTACCGCCATGTCGTCGCCCTCGTAAGGCGAGAAGGCGGGACCCACGAAATACCCCACGGTCACGCGAGCATGCGCGCCCGCGCCGACGAAGGCCGAGCGGACATGCGCCGCGACGTCGCCCGGCGCCGAATCGTCGATGAGCACGCTCACAGACACTGGGGTGTTGCGCGCGCTTTCGATGTCGGTCGCCGCCTCGATGACCGCCTTAAGGTCGATGGGAAGTTTCATAGCCGCCCTTCTTTCTTCTTGTCGATGTTCGAGCCGCGCCAGACCGAGCCGATAAGCCCCAGCGCCATGAAGCTCATGATCATGCCAGTCGAACCGTAGCTCACAAACGGCAGGGGGATGCCCGTGATGGGCATAAGCCCGCAATCCATGCCGATATTCTCCAATATCTGGAACAACCACATGCCGACAACGCACATGACTATCAAGGTTCCGAAGAGGTCGTTCGAGTTGCGTGCGATGCGCATGCTCACGTAGATGAGCGCACCGTAGAGCGCGAGGAGGGCCATCGACCCTACGAAGCCGAACTGCTCGGCAAGCACGCAGAAGATGAAGTCGGTCTGCGCCTCGGGCAGAAAGCCGTGCCCCGACTGTGTGGCGTTGAGCAGGCCCTTTCCGAAAAGCCCGCCCGAGCCGATAGCGATCTTCGCCTGCTGGAGGTTATACCCCGACGACGACGTGTTCGAGCCGTCTTGGTCGAGGAACACGAGCAGGCGGTTGCGCTGATACTGCTTGAGCAGCTTGTACTCGCCGGTGGAGTTGTAGATGAGCTGGTCGATCGCGAACACCGCCGCGATGGCCGCGATTCCCAGCGCCAACGTGATGAGCAGGTACTTCGGACGCGCGCCGCCTGCAACGAGTGCCATCGCGCCGATCGCAAGGTACACAAGGCCCGTGCCCAAGTCGGGCTGCGTCATGATGGCCAAGAAAGGCACCAAGATGAAGAGGATGACTTTCAGGTATTCTCGCAGGTCATCGAGGCGGCCGCCATAGCGTGCCACGAGCGCCGCATCCATGAGGATGATCGTGATCTTCGCGAACTCGCCCGGCTGTACCTGAATGCCGAGCTTCAGCCACGATTGGGCGCCCATGCCGGCGTCGGTGCCGAGACCCGGGATATGCGGGGACAAGATGAGCGCGATGTTCAAGATGAACAGCGGCATGACCGCGTTCGCGAACCGTTGGTAGTCCACCCGCCACATGAGTATCATGACGACAGCGCCCACCGCAGCGAAGAGGAGCTGGCGCGTGAAGCTGTAGGTCGTGTCGTTCGACCCTTCGATGGACGACCAGCATACAAGCAGGCCGTACCCCACAAGCAGCACGATAATCGCAACGAAGGGGAGGTTTATCAGGGGGAGCCTCCCCCTGCGCGGGCTCGCTGCACGCGAAAGCGACGCGTCGGGCGTCTTCAAGCTGTCTATCTGCGGCAATGCCATGTTATTCCACCTCGCTTCCCTAGTCGGAGCGGCTTGCGCTCTTGGTGCTGAAGCCTTCGATCTGGCGGCCCGACGACCCAGCGATGCGACCCATCGAGGACGCGTCGTTGCTACCGGCATCGGCAGCCATGACCGCCTCCATCACCTTCGCACCCACCGGAGCCGCCACGGCCGAGCCGCCGCCGCCCTGCTCGATAACGGTCGCGACCACGTACTTCGGGTCGTCGTAGGGTGCATAGCACACGAACCACGCATCGTCGCCCTTGTCAGTATGCTCGGCGGTACCGGTCTTGCCCGCCGCCTTGATTCCCGACTCGGCGAACAGCGACGCGATACCCTCGTTCTCGGTGACCACGCCACGAAGGGCGTCACGCACGATTTCGAGATACCGCTGGTCGACGTCGGGCTCGGTAACAACCTCGGGCTCGTAGCTGACGACCTTCTGGCCCGAGGCGTTACGCACTTCCTTCAACAGATGCGGCTTCATGATCTTGCCCGTCGCGATGCCGCCATAGGCCGCCGCGACCTGGATCGGCGTGACCTGCACATCGCCCTGGCCGATGATCATATTGGTATAGTCGCCGCCCGTCCACGTAGCGTTCGCGGGAACGTTGCGCCAGCGCGTCGCTTTCCACTCGGGCGTGGGCACGAGCCCCTCGACCTCGCCGCCGATGTCGATGCCCGCTTTCTTCCCGAAGTCAAACCGCTGCACCATCTCTTGGATGGCGGTGTCGGACAGGTTGCCGCCTTGGCTTTTCGACGCGTAGAAGAAGTTCTTCGCGATCTCGTAGAACACGACGTCGCACGAGTTGACGATGCCGCCGCGGAAGTCAAGGTACCCATGGCCGTTGTGGTTCCAGCACCATTGGGGCGATCCAGTGTTGAAGCCGTCCCACTTGCCCGTGCAGTCCCACGAGCGTCCTTCCGCGAAGCCGTATTCCAAGCCGGCAAGTCCGGTGAAGGGCTTGAAGGTGGAGGCGGCGGCATATAGACCCGCCGTCACGCGGTTTTGCAGCGGTGCGTGCGCGGAATCGGAGTTGTAGACGTTGTTCGCCTCAGTGGAAAGACCTCCGACCCAGTTCGTCGGATCGAACGTGGGATAGCTCGAAAGCGCGATGATGCTGCCGTCGCGCACGTCCATGGCCACGACCGCACCACCGACGCCCTTCCCTGTACCGATAACACCGTCACCAGGCGCGATAAGGCTCGCGAGCGCCTCGTCGGCGGCGTATTGGACCGAGCCCTTGATCGTCAGGTACACGTCCGAGCCGCGGGTCGCCTTGGTCTCGCTCACCACGTCCACGACGTTGCCCTGCGCATCGACGGTGACGACGCGTTGCCCGTGGTCGCCCGCGAGCAGGTTGTCGTACGCGCTCTCGATGCCCGATTTGCCCACGTCGTCGGTTAATTGAATATCGCGGTTGGACGGCGCATTGGAAACCTGGTCCTCGCTCGGCGTGCCCGTGTAGCCCAAAGCGTGGGCGCACAGGGCGCCGAAGGGGTAATCGCGCACAGTGCGCGTCTCCACCGTGACGCCCGAAAAGGCATCGGAGTGCTCGGCGATGAAGGCGACATCGCGCAGGCGGACATCGCTCGCCACGACGCGCTGGCTCTGCGCGCCCGCCGTGGTCGATTGGATGCGCTGTCGCACGATCGCCTGGGGGATGCCGAGGACGGCCGAAAGTCGGGCGACGACGTCGTGGTCGTCGACCACGTCCGCATCGGCGAGGACGGTCTGGCTCGATCGGTTCTTCACGAGCGCGATGCCGTCGGCGTCGTAGATATAGCCGCGCGGTGCGGGCGTCGACACCGTGGTATAGAGGTTGCTCGCTGCCTTGTTCGCGTAGTCTTCGCTCGAGAGGATCTGCATGCTCCACAGCTTCGCCGCCAAGGTTCCGAAGACGGCGACGGAGAAGATGCTGACGCCCGTGAAGCGACCCTTCAAGCTGTCAGCGGGCTTCTTCGAGTTGGCATGGCCGCTTTTCACCTGCACGTCGGACTCGGGGCGGGAAGAGG
>OLOB01002545.1_pt1 | contig 10484 bp, 8 predicted proteins | sample 1671911 | NCBI WGS metagenome assembly OLOB01 (sample SAMEA3136625, study PRJEB25190) | human gut metagenome | biome: human gut; feature: human-associated habitat; material: faeces | place: Austria | collected 2013
GCGTACAGCCCCTCAAAAGGCAGGAAGAGGATGCCAAAGGTCGTGGTGTAGGGCGGCTCCACATATTTTTCCCGGATGTCCTTGGCCTCGGCCCGCAGTACCAGTTCCAGTGCGTGGCGGGCGTTCTCCACGGCCTGTGCGTCGCCGGATGCCTGCGCATCCTGCAGGTGGGCGTAGGTATCACCGGGGAACTTGGAGTCGATCGGCAGCCAGACGCTGCCGCCGTCGGCACCCGGCATTTTGATAGCGTACTCCACCCGCTGGGCGCTGCCGGGGATGGTAGCCACATTGGTGTCGTACTGCTCTGGGGCCAGAATTTCTTCCAGAATGGCTCCCAGCTGGATCTCGCCCAGGATGCCGCGGGTCTTGACGCCCGACAGCACCTGTTTCAGGCCGCCCACATCGGCGGCAAGGCTCTGCATCTCACCCAGGCCCTTGTACACCTGTTCCAGCTGGGCATTGACCGCCTTGAAGCTCTCGGTCACCCGCTTCTGCAGGGCATCCTGCAGCTGCTCGTCCACCGTGCAGCGGATCTCGTCCAGCTTCTGGGCATTCTGTGCCTGCAGGGCGGCCATGCTTTCGGCCAGCGTTTTGCGCATTTCTTCCAGCTTGCGAGCGTTGGAAGCTTCCAGCCCCTGCAGGCGCTGTTCCATGGTCTGCTGCTGCGCGGCCTGCCCGGCATTCAGGGTGCTGCTCATGCCCTGCACAGCGGTCTGCAGCGTTTCGCTGATGCCGCGCATGGCGTCGTAGTTCTGCCGGGCCAGCTCGGCCTGCTTCTGGGCAAAGAGCTTCGACTGGGCGTCCAGCTGCTGACGCACCCACTCCTTGAGGGCTTCGTCGTCCTGCCGGGGTGCCTGTTTGCCGGAGCGGTACAGCAGCAGTGCCTGCAGCAGGCAGATGGCCACCAGCAGAACCGTATACAAAAGCGAAAGAAATTCCATAGGGTATCTCCTTATAAAATCCAAGATCCGGGCCGTGCAGATGCAAAGCCCGGACCTTTTGCTTTTTACAGTGTCTCGTAGCGGCGCAGCGTCTGGCTCCACTGCAGCTGCTCGCCGTACAGGCCCACACCGTCGGCTTCCACCTCGCCCACCTGATTGTCACAGGGGTCGGCGCGGAAGGAGCACATGGGCGGGTCAAAGGGTGCGCAGAGGGCACGGTTGGCCACCATGCGGCCGGTGTCCAGATTGCCAAAGTAGTGCAGGCGCATCTTCTCGTTCCCGGCACGGGCCATGGAGGCACCGGCCGAGCAGTCGGCGTACATCCAGCCGTGGGGCGCGATGTAGAACGCGGCCCAGTCGTGGCAGCCCACCATCTCCCGCCGCACCACCAGACCGCTCTGCCACTGGGCCGGGATGCCGGCCAGACGGCACAGCACGATGAAGGTAGAGGCCATGATGCCGCAGTCACCCCGGCGGTTGTGGACACAGCCGTCGGTGATGTTCTCCTGCACGAAGTAGGGCGGCTGGTAGTGGTAGTGGGTGTTGAGGGTCACATAGTCGTAGATGCGCTTTGCCTTCTGCACCGGGTCGGTAATGCCCTGGGTGAGCTGGGCCGCCAGTGCCCGCAGATAGGGCGTGAACTCCAGATGTGGCAGCTCCTCCTGCGTGTCAAAATCCGGCTGCACGGGGTCCGCCTGCATGTGCAGCGGGTCAGCATAGCGGGCCGTGGTACGGTAACTGTACACCGCGCCAAAGGGCCGGTTCTCGGCAAGGTCGGCCTCCCAATACGCCGTGCGTTGGGCGGCATCTTCCGGTGCAATGTGGGTCGGCGGCTCGGTGAAGGAATCCAGCGTGATGCCGCTCTGTGCCGGGCAGGCCGCCGGGAGCGGCAGCCACACCCGGACGTGCACGGTGCTGCGGCCCTGCTGCTTTGCAGCCGCAAGGGCAGCGGCAAAGGCTTCGTCGCTCATGCCGATGCTGGTTTCCAGCGTGATGTCCGCGCTGACTGCGCCGGTGCGCACCATCTGCTCGTGCTCCGGCTCATACCGCTCCCAGCTGGGGTGCTGCAGGGGCGGGTCGATCTGCCGTTCTGCCAGCTCCGGATGGGTGGCCAACAGGGTCTCGGCAAAGGAGCGGATGTACCGCTTCTCCCCTTTCACGAACCGCCAGTCCATAGCCCCGGCGTGGTCCAGTGCCCGGAATTCCTCCGGGGTAAAGTCCCGCACAAGGCTTTGCAGCAGTTCCAGCGCCTGCGCTTCGGGCACCGTGTAATCCAGCGGCAGACGGCGCAGGATCTCCCGCTGGGCCAGCAGAGCATCCCGCATGGCATCCACCCCGCGGGGTGTGGGGTTTTCCGGCAGAGGGCCGGCAGGCTGCACCGGCTGGTTCTGGGTCTTTGTCCAGTCCTCCGCCAGGTAGGTGTCAATGCAGGCAATGGCCTCGGTATAATAGCCCGCCTCTTTCAGGCGGCGCACATCGTCCGGCAGGCCGAGGTTCAGGCTTGCCAGACAGGCATTCAGGTTCTTCATTGCATTCCGCTCCTCTTTTGTTCAGATTCAGCCGTTGATCTGGGTCTCCCAGAAGTTCGCAGCGTCCAGCATCCAGCCGTCGGCATCGGTGCCTGCGCCGGTACCCACGCCGTGGGTCGCATTGGGGAACAGCACCTCTTTGCAGGGCACATGGTGCTTTTCCAGTGCGCGGCTCAGCGCCGGGCGCTGAGCCGGGTAGCACAGCAGCGGGAACACATAATCGTTCTCGCCGTACCAGTGATACACCGGCGGGTAATCGTCGGTGACACAGTCAGAGATGTTCAGTTCATAGTACCGGCCCTCCAGTACAAAGGGGTCGATGGCAGCATGATAGACCGGCTTATACTCAAAGAAATTGTTGATGGGATAGCCCAGCAGCAAAGCACCGGGCTTGGGTACCCCATAGTGCTTGTAGCCCAGTTCGTCGCCGGAGAACACACCGGCCAGATGGCCGCCGGAGGAATAGCCCAGCAGGGCGTAGTTTTCCGGCTGCACATTGAACTGGTCTGCATGAGTGGTGATGAACCGGACAGCGTTGCCAAGGTCAGCCACCGGGGCGTTGTCCTTTGCCTTGAGGAACACGCGGTAGCGCAGCACGAAGGCTGCGTAGCCCATCTGGTGCAGCCGCCATGCCGTGGCATAGCCCTCGGACATATTGGAAGTCTTGTTGAGCACATTGCCGGACATGACCACCACAAACTTGCTGCCGGACACTTCCGACGGCCAGTAATACAGTTCCACGCCATCACGGGTGGCGTCTGCGGCGATCTCCTCCGGGGAGTACACTTTATAGGTCACCTGAGTGCCGGCTTCATAGGTATCGGCCAGATAGTTCAGAGCGTCGGCGCTGTCCTGTGCCATGTTGGCGCCCACATAGTCCGACAGCGTGGTGCCTGCTTCCGGGGTGTCCGGGCTGTCCACGGCACTCTGCCAGGTCCACACGCCGCTGGCGGCGAATGTCGGGTCGGCACGCAGGTCAGAGACGAGGGTATCCGGCGTAACGGTCAGATGGCCCGATGCGGCAGAGGCCTCCACCGGCAGACCGGCCAGCAGCAGCGCAGCGGCCGAAGCACCGGTCACCTGCAGAAACTGGCGGCGAGAGATCTTGTTTTGCATAAAAGCATCCCCTTTTTTATAAATTCAAATTCTGATATTTTAGGAAGTGTACTGCTCCCAGAAAGCCACCGCATCCGTCATCCAGCCCTCCGCATCGGTGCCATTGCCGGTGCCGATGGCATGGGGTGCATTTTCATAGACGTGCACCTCACAGGGCACACCGTTTGCCTCCAACGCCTTCCGGACGGCCGGACCCTGGAACGGATATCCCAGAGTCTTCAGGGTAACATCATTCTTGCCGTACCAGAAATAGGTCGGCGGGAAATCCGGTGTGATGCCGCCTGAGATATCCGACCAGTAATACCTCCATCTGCAGGATGCCGGGTCCATCACGGCATGGTACACCGGCTTGATCTCTGCAAAATCGTTGACGGGGTAGCCCATCAGCAGTGCACCGGGCTTTGGCACATCATAGGCCTTGTAGCCATAGCGCTTATCCGAACTGAACAGCCCGCACAGCTGCCCGCCGGAGGAAAAGCCCACGAGGGCATAGTTTTCCGGCTGCACGCCGAACTGCCCCGCATGGTTTGTAATGAACTGCACGGCCCGGCCAAGGTCCTGCAGCGGCCCGTTGTCCCCCAGGTCCCACCAGATGCGATACCGCAGCACAAAGACGCTATAGCCCATCTCGTTCAGCTTTGCTGCCACAGCAATGCCCTCGTTCAGGTCGCCGCTTTTCATGGCCGCATTGCCGCCCACTACCAGCGCATATTTGCCATCGGCATTCGTGCCGGGGAACCAGAACAGCTGCACACAGCCCAGCGAGGAGTCGGCTGCGACCTCTTCCGGGCTGTATACCTGCCAGGTCACCTGCTTACCGGCTTCGTAATTCTCAATGACGATGTTCAGGCCGTCGGCGCTGTCCTGTGCCGTGGTCTCACCCACATAGTCCAGAAGGGTCTTGTTTTCATACAGGCGGCGCAGTGCAAGGCTGTCCGCATCCCCTTTGCAATAGGTGGAGACCCCGCTGCCCGCAATGGCCGGGTCGGAGCGGATCTCCTTCATGGTCATATCGGTGGTGATGCGGCCCTCCGCACACACCGGCAGGGCAAGAACAGCCGCAAGGCACAGCACGACTGCACCGCGTTTCAGCAGATGTCCGAACATTTCACCCATTCCTTTCCGTTTTGAATCAGCCGGTGGTATGTGCTTCCCAGAAAGCCACCGCATCCGTCATCCAGCCCTCTGCATCGGTGCCGTTGCCGGTACCGATGCTGTGCGGGGCGTTCTGATAAACGACCATCTGATGGGGAATGTTGTTTCGCTCCAAGGTCCGGTCAAAATCCCTGTGCTGGCCAGGCATCTCGGCAGAGCTCAGCACAACATCGTTTTTCCCCCACCAGAAGTACACAGGCGGATAGTCTGCGTCTACCATATTACACAGGTTTGCCCAGTAGTAACGCCAGCCGCAGGTGCCAATGTCATACAGAATGTGGTAAAGCGGCTTCATCACTGTCAGGTCCACCACCGGGTAACCCAACAGCAGTGCACCGGGTCTTTCCACCTGATAGGAGCCATAGCCCCGTTCCTTGTTTGCAAAGATTCCTGCGATCTGTCCGCCAGAGGAATAGCCCACCAGCGCATAATTTTCCGGCTGCACACCGAACTGCCCGGCATGGGCCGTGATAAACTTTACCGCATTGGCAAGATCCTGAATGGGCGCATTGTCGCCCATGTCGATCCAGGTGCGGTACCGCAGCACGAACACGGTGTAGCCCTGTTCATGCAGCTGGTAGGCCGCAGAGCCGCCCTCTTCCATCTCGGAGGTCATGGTGCTGCCGTTGCCGGGCACCACCAGCGCGTACTTGCCGCCCGGCTCCTTGCCCGGGAAATAATACAGCTGCACACACCCCAGTGAAGAGTTTGCCGCGATCTCTTCCGGGCTGTACACCTGCCAGGTCACCTGTACCCCATTGCGGGTATTTTCCGCCACCAGATTCATGGCCGCCACGCTGTCATCCACCAGCTCCGGGCGCATGTACTGTTCCAGCGTTTTGTTCTTCCAGTATTCGTTGCCAAGGCCGCTCAGCTCACGGCAGTAAGTATAGTAGCCAGACGACTTGATGGCCGGGTCATCCCGCAGCTGCTGCAGGGTGGTCTGCCGGGTGAACGCCGCCGAATTTTGTGCTGCCCATACGGGCAGGCTCAGGCAGGCCAGCTGTGCCAGGCACACCGCCCCACACAGCAGCTTGTAGTTCCATGATCTCATTTTTTGTTCCTCCTTTGGTCCGGTCCCAACCGGACGATATGAGTTTATTGTATCACATCCCAGGCTATTGTCAAAACAATTCTGCGGCCCCGGCCGGGGGAAATCTTTCTCCCGGAGGGAGGCTTTTGGCAGCCCGGCCAAGTTTCCCGTACCAACAAAAAAGGCTCCCTCCCAGAGGGGGCCGAATAATAAAAAAGCAGCCCACCGGCAAGCGGCAGGCTGCGGAAATTATTTTGCGTACTCGGTAGCGCGGCTTTCGCGGATGACGCTGACTTTGATCTGGCCGGGGTAATCCAACTCGTTCTCGATCTTTTTGGCGACATTGCGCGCCAGCAGGATGACCTGATCGTCGCTGACCTTGTCCGGCTGGACCAGGATGCGGACCTCGCGGCCAGCCTGGACAGCGTAGGAGCTTTCGACGCCCTCGAAGCCGTTGCAGAGGGCTTCCAGCGTTTCCAGACGCTTGATGTAGCTCTCCATGTTCTCGCGGCGGGCACCGGGACGGGCAGCGGAAATCGCGTCGGCGGCCATGATGATGAACGCCAGCGTCGTCTTGGGCTCCACGTCGCCGTGGTGGGCCTCGATGGCGTGGATGACCTGCGGGTTCTCGCGGTATTTCTTGCAGATGTCGACGCCGATCTGCACGTGGCTGCCCTCGATCTCGTGGTCAAGGGCCTTGCCGATGTCATGCAGCAGACCGGCGCGGCGAGCCAGCTGGACATTGACACCCAGTTCACCGGCCATCAGACCGGCCAGCCAGGCCACCTCGAGAGAGTGGCTCAGGACGTTCTGGCCGAAGCTCGTGCGGTACTTCAGGCGGCCAATGAGCTTGACAAGGTCAGGATGCAGGCTGTGAATGCCAAGCTCCATGACGGCCTTGTCGCCTTCGCGCTTCATCTGGATTTCCAGCTCGCGTCGGCAAGGAGGATATCCACGAGGTCATTCTGGCCACCAATCCGGATATCGAGGGCGAAGCGACGGCGAGCTATATCGCCCGCCTGCTCAAGCCGATGGGGATTTTGGTCACGCGCATCGCGCACGGCCTGCCTGTCGGCGGCGATCTCGAATACACCGACGAGGTGACGCTGGCCAAGGCGATGGAAGGGCGCACCCAAATGTAAATCACAAAAAAGCGACCGAGCGAATCGGCCGCTTTTTTGATGAAGAGGAGAAAGAAAGAGAAACACCATTCGCAAACGCCTCTGCGTAAGCGCCTGTGAATGCGACGGCTCTGCGTTCCGTCGATGACGTTATTATACGGCCTTGTTTTCGGTTTGTCAACCCGTTTTTGCATCATTTGTGTTGCAAAGTTTCTTCATTTCGTTTAATTGAGTTGATTTCATTTCACTTCTGCATCTTTATTTCATATAGATTCGTATTTTGCTCCGTCGTTTTTTCGCATCGCTTGACATCGTGGCTCGTCGCGTCTATAATACGAATCACGCCATTTCATCGACAAAAGGAGTGTTTTTCCATGACCTACGACGAGGCTTTTGCCCTGCTGCGCAAATATAACAGCGAACCGTTTCACATCACCCACGCGCTGACCGTTTCAAACGTCATGCGCCGGATGGCCGACGAACTCGGTTACGGCGACGAAGCCGATTTTTGGGCGGTCGCCGGCCTGCTGCACGATATCGACTTTGAGCGCTGGCCGACCGAGCACTGCAAGAAGTGCGTCGAGCTGCTCCGGGAGGGCGGCGCGGACGACCGGCTGATTCACGCCGTCGTCTGCCACGGCTACGGCCTGTGCGTCGATGTAAAGCCGGAGCACGAGATGGAAAAGGTGCTCTTCGCCTGCGACGAGCTGACCGGCCTGATCGGCGCATGCGCCAAGATGCGTCCTTCCGGCAGCATCGCGGACATGGATCTCAAGAGCCTCAAGAAAAAATACAAGTCGAAGGGCTTCGCGGCAGGCTGTTCCCGCGAGGTCATCGCGCAGGGCGCAGAGATGCTCGGCTGGACGCTTGACGATCTCCTCTCCCGCACGCTCGAAGCCATGAAGCCCGACGAGGCGGCGATTGCCGCAGCCGTCGCGGCACTGTCAGGGTACGCTAGGGCTTTGCCCTAAAACCCACCAGAAACCTGAGGTTTCTTGACTTCCCGTTTTCCGGCAGCTTCGTTGTCGGATTTCTTTTGCTAGTCCTAAGCCCCGGGTCCAGGGTCGCAACCCTGGTCGTTTCAAAAGGGGTTATGGGGTTCCTAGGGGATTTAAGGGAGGATCGAAGCCGAGCGCGCCCTGTGGGCGGCTCAGCGAGGCGGAGCATCCCAAGCGAAAGAGAGCAACCCTGTTGCGACCTTTGAGCGCGGTAAATCGAAATCTTCCGGGAAACTCGCATAGTCGCGCAAGCGCTCCTTGCGATTTCCGATTTCCGCCATGCTTTTTCCCGCACAGCGGGCGCATGGCTTCAATCCCCCTAATCCCCTAAGCCCAGCGGAGCGTCGTGCATCGTCCGCAGACGATGCTTCCCCTTTCTTCTCCACTCAAAACGTAAACTTTTCGGACGCGCGATGCGCGCCCGTTATTGGAATTTGTGCAGAATTTGATTTTTGCTCAATTATTGTTTTTTCAAAAAAACTTCAAAACCCCGTTGACAAACCGTTTTTCGCGTGGTATACTTCATCGCATTAAAGCGCTAACACATTAAAGCAAACAGCCGGCAAATCCACGCCGGTCATTCGGAAAGGAGCAACCCCTTATGAAAAAGATGCTTGCCGCTCTGCTGGCCGCCGTCCTCACCCTCTGCTTCGCCGCCGCGCTGGCGGAAGATACCGGCCTTGCGGATGTCAAGGCAAAGGGCACCCTCGTAATGGGCTTTGACGAGGAATACCCGCCGATGGGCTTTGTCGATGAAAACGGCGAATACGTCGGCTTTGACATTGATCTGGCCAAGGAAGTCACCGACCGCCTCGGCGTGGAGCTCGTCCTCCAGCCGATCTCGTGGGATTCCAAGGAGCTGGAGCTTTCCGGCAAAAACATCGACTGCATCTGGTCGGGTCTGACGATGACCCCGGAGCGCATCGAGCAGATGACCTTCTCCATCCCGTATCTGGCCAACGAGCAGATTCTCGTCGTCCGCTCCGATTCCGGCATCGCCTCTGAGGCGGATCTTTCCGGCAAGGTGCTCGGCACGCAGGCCGGTTCCAGCTCCGTGGACGTGCTGAACGCGAACCCCGATCTGATGGCGGCCATCGGCGAGCCGCAGCTGTACGATGATTTCGTGACCGCGCTGATGGATCTCAAGCTCGGCGGCATCGACGTGCTGCTGATCGACTCCGTGGTCGGCAATTACTACATCGCCCAGCAGGACGATCCGACCCAGTTCACCGTGCTGCCCGAGGTGCTGGAAGCCGAGGAATACGGCATTGCCTTCCGCAAGAGCGAGCAGACCCTCGCCGACGCGGTGAGCCAGCAGCTCGTCGACATGTTCAAAGACGGCACGCTGGATACCATCCGCGCCAAGTGGTTCGCCAACGACATCACGCTGGTCGCCCAATACGCGAACTGACAAATAGCCATTTTCTCCCCGAAGGGGGAGAAAATGGCCCTTTCCGTCCATATCACCTTTTCGGAGGCCTTCATGCGATACTTCAACAATTTCGACGCGTTTATGAAGCTCGTGCTTTCCATGACGGGCGGCTTTTATAACACGCTGATTATTTTCTTCTTCACGCTGCTGTTTTCCCTGCCGCTCGGTCTGGCCGTGGCGCTGCTGCGCATGAGCAGGCGCAAGATCGTCAGCGTGCCGACGTCGCTGTATATTCTGGTAATGCGCGGCACGCCGCTGATGCTGCAAATCTTCGCCATCTATTTCGCCATTCCGACACTGACGGGCGTGAACCTCGACCGCATGAACGCCACCATTCTCGCCTTTTCCATCAACTACGCCGCCTATTTCGCCGAAATCTTCCGCGGTGGGATTCAGTCCATCCCCGTCGGGCAGCGCGAAGCCGGTCAGGTGCTGGGCATGACGCGCGGACAGACGTTTTTTCACGTCATCCTGCCGCAGATGGCAAAGCGCGTGCTGCTGCCTGTCAGCAACGAGGTGATTACGCTGGTCAAGGATACGTCGCTGGCGAACGTGATCGCCGTCGCCGAACTGTTCCGCGCGGCGAAGAACGAGGCCAGCCGCACCGCCTCCGTCGAGCCGCTCTTTGTCGCGGGGCTTTTCTATCTGCTGATGAACGGCGCGGTCTCGCTCGTGTTTAGCTGTCTCAACCGCCGCATGGCGTATTACAAGGATTGACAAGCGCTCCGGCGCGGAAACGAAAAGGGAGAACAAGGGTCATGCTTCAGGCGATTGACATCAGAAAAAAATACGGCGACAACGAAATTTTGAAGGGCGTGACCGTGCGCGTGGACAAGGGCGAGGTCGTCGCCGTCATCGGCCGCAGCGGCTCGGGCAAGAGCACCCTCCTGCGCTGCCTCAACCACCTTGAAACCATCGACAGCGGCGAAATCCGCATCGACGGTCAGGCGATGGTCACCACCGGCGCGGACGGCGCGGCGCGCTATCGGACGGAAAAAGACCTGCGTGGGCTCTGCCTCAAGATGGGGCTCGTCTTTCAGGATTACAACCTCTTTCCGCATTACACGGTGCTGCGCAACATCGTCGCGCCGCAGCAGCTGGTGCTCCATCGAAGCCGTCAGGAGGCCGAGCAGAAGGCCATGCTCCTGCTGGAAAAGGT
>OLOB01002546.1_pt1 | contig 10475 bp, 10 predicted proteins | sample 1671911 | NCBI WGS metagenome assembly OLOB01 (sample SAMEA3136625, study PRJEB25190) | human gut metagenome | biome: human gut; feature: human-associated habitat; material: faeces | place: Austria | collected 2013
CGTATGGAGCGCTGCGGCGCAGATGCAGTCGTTGCGGAAGGATGCGAAGCAGGCGGACATATCGGAGAACTTACTACGATGGTGCTGGTTCCGCAGGTCGCAGATGCAGTGAACATTCCGGTGATTGCCGCCGGCGGCATTGCAGACGGCAGAGGAATGGCAGCGGCATTTATGCTTGGCGCAAAAGGAATCCAGATGGGAACTGTTTTTGCTGCATCCAAAGAATCTGTGATTCATGAAAACTATAAAAACAGCATTCTCAAAGCAAAAGATATCGACAGCCGTGTTACAGGAAGAAGTACCGGTCATCCGATCCGTGTTCTGCGTAATGATATGGCGCGTAAATATCTGGAACTGGAAAAATCCGGAGCACCGTTTGAAGAACTGGAACAGCTTACTCTGGGAAGCTTAAGAAAAGCAGTTCAGGAAGGTGATACAAAGAACGGAAGTCTGATGGCAGGACAGATAGCAGGAATGATCAAAGAGGAACGCACCTGTGCAGACATTATCAGCTCGACCGTTTCAGAAGCCGGCAAACTGATGAATGGAGTAAGTAAAAATGAGTAAGATTGCTTTTATTTATCCGGGACAGGGGGCGCAGGCTGTTGGAATGGGCGCAGATTTTTATGAAAAAAGCCCTTTATCAAAAGCTGTATTTGATCAGGCATCCGAAGTGGTTTCACTGGATCTGAAGAAACTCTGTTTCGAAGAAAATGATCTTCTGAACAAAACAGAATATACACAGGTGGCAATGGTAACTGCCTGTCTTGCGATGACAAGAGCTGTAGAAGCCATGGGACTTCATGCTGATATGACGGCCGGTTTAAGTCTTGGTGAGTACTGCGCAATTGCGGTGGCAGGCGGGATGTGTGATCTGGATGCAATCCGTACGGTGCGTGCAAGAGGAATTTTTATGGAACATGCAGCGCCGGAAGGAACAGGAGCAATGTCCGCGGTACTCGGCCTTGACGCAGGCGTGATCGAGGATGTTTTAAGAGACAGAGAGGGCGTATCCATTGCGAATTATAACTGTCCGGGTCAGATTGTGATCACCGGAGAGGCGAAGGCAGTTGACGAAGCAGGAAATGCGCTTAAGGAAGCAGGTGCAAGAAGAGTACTTCCGCTTAAAGTCAGTGGGCCTTTTCATTCACCGATGATGCAGCCGGCAGGAGAAGAACTGGCGAAGGTTTTTGCCGGAGTCAGCATGAACCCATTGAAGTTGCCATATGTGGCAAATATCAATGCGGAAGTTGTCACGGACTGCGGAAAAATTGAAGGACTTCTGGTAGCGCAGGTCAGCGGTTCTGTTCGCTGGCAGCAGAGTGTGGAGACCATGATCCGCGAAGGTGTAGATACTTTTGTGGAGATTGGACCGGGCAAAACACTGACCGGATTCCTTCGAAAAATTGATAAAAATGTAAAAGCTTATCACATCGGAAGCTGGGAAGAAGCTGTTTCGGTGTGCGAGGAACTGAAACAGAAATAGACAGATATAGCAGATGCCGAGAGGAGAGAAATAAGTGGCAGAGCAGAATAAAAAGAAAGTAGCTGTTGTGACCGGCGCATCCAGAGGAATCGGAAGAGCCATTGCCCTGGAACTTGCATCAAGAGGTGCAGCAGTTGTGATCAATTATAATGGTTCGGAAGAACGTGCAAAAGAAGTACAGAAAGAAATTGAGGAAAAAGGTGGCGAGGCAGAAATCAGACAGTGGAATGTGGCTGATTTTGCCGCCTGTGAAAAAGCAGTAAAAGATATCGTAAAAACACATGGAAGTATCGACATTCTGGTAAACAATGCCGGAATCACAAAAGACGGACTTCTGATGGGAATGTCAGAAGAAGACTTTGATCAGGTGATCGATGTCAACCTCAAAGGAACTTTCAATATGATGCGCTTTGTTTCCAGACAGATGCTCCGTCAGCGCAGTGGACGCATCATCAGCATGGCATCTGTAGTTGGAATTGCAGGAAATGCAGGACAGGCAAACTATGCAGCGTCCAAAGCAGGAATCATTGGTATGACCAAAAGTGCAGCAAGGGAACTTGCATCCCGCGGTGTTACGGTCAATGCAGTTGCACCGGGATTTATTGAGACAGAGATGACAGCAGTATTATCTGAAGAAGTAAAAAAAGCATCTGCTGCGCAGATTCCGCTGGGACATTTCGGCAGACCGGAAGACATTGCAAAAGCAGTAGCTTTTCTGGCATCTGACGATGCAGCATACATTACCGGACAGGTAATTCAGGTTGATGGAGGAATGGTCATATGAGTAAGAGAAGAGTAGTTGTAACCGGACTTGGCGCCGTTACTCCTATTGGAAATAATGTTGAGGATTTCTGGGCAGGAATCCGTGAAGGAAAAGTCGGCATCGGACCGATCACAAAATTTGATACAACAGATTACAAGGTAAAGATCGCAGCAGAAGTTAAGGATTTTAATGCAAAAGATCATATGGATCCGAGAGCCGCAAGACGTATGGATCCATTCTGCCAGTATGCAGTGACAGCAGCAAAAGAAGCTTTTGAGGATGCTGGCCTTGATATGGAAAAAGAGGATTCTTTCCGTGTGGGTGTTATTGTTGGTTCTGGTATCGGAAGTCTTCCGCAGGTAGAAAACAACTATGAAAAGATCCTCACCAAGGGACCTGGAAAAGTAAATCCACTGATGGTCCCGATGATGATCTCTAACATGGCTGCAGGAAATATTTCTATTCAGCTGGGACTCCGCGGCAAATGTACAGATGTTGTGACAGCCTGTGCATCCGGAACACACAGCATTGGTGATGCATTCCGTGCAATTCAGTATGGGGATGCGGAAATCATGCTGGCAGGTGGAACCGAGAGTTGTATCTGTCCGACCGGTGTAGCTGGTTTTACTGCTCTTACTGCTCTTACCAAAACAGAAGATGCTGCAAGAGCGTCCATTCCTTTTGATAAAGAAAGAAGCGGCTTTGTTCTTGGTGAAGGTGCCGGAATCGTAGTTCTTGAAGAACTGGAGCATGCGAAGGCAAGAGGAGCAAGAATCTATGCCGAGCTGGTTGGCTACGGTGCAACAGCGGATGCTTTCCACATCACTTCTCCGGCTGAGGACGGAGCAGGCGCAGCCAGAGCAATGGAACTTGCAATGGAAGAAGCTGGTGTTCAGCCATCTGAGGTAGAATACATTAACGCGCATGGAACGAGTACGCATCACAATGACCTGTTTGAGACAAGAGCGATCCACAAAGCATTTGGAGATGCGGCAAAAAATCTGGTTGTAAATTCTACAAAATCCATGATCGGACATCTTCTTGGTGCAGCCGGTGGAGTGGAATTTGTGACCTGCGTTAAATCTCTGGAAGAGGGATTTATCCACCAGACAGTTGGAACCACAGATCCGGACGAAGAGTGTGATCTGAACTATGCGATCGGTGCTCCGGTAGAAAAAGAGATCCATTATGCAATGAGCAATTCTCTTGGCTTTGGCGGACACAATGCGACACTTCTTGTAAAGAAATATGAGGGTTGATAATTATGGAATTTGAAAATCTTCTTACATTAATAAAAACAGTATCAGATTCTGAACTGACAGATTTTGATTACGAAGAAAATGGTACCCGCATCCGACTGAAGAAGAAAAAAGAAACAGTAGTGGTTTCTGGTGCTTCTTCAAATGTACCGGTTATGGGACTTGAAAACATTCGGACAGTTGAAAATGTTGCAGCGGTGAATACAGCAAATACTCAGGCAGACAATAGCGAACCGGAGGGAATGATCGTAAAATCTCCTCTTGTGGGAACTTTTTATGCAGCACCTGCCGAGGACGCAGATCCGTTTGTTTCTGTTGGAGATCAGGTCAAAAAAGGTCAGACGCTTGCCATCGTGGAAGCAATGAAACTGATGAACGAGATTGAAAGTGATTTTGACGGTAAAGTTGCGGAAATTTATGTGGAAAACGGACAGGCAGTAGAGTATGGACAGCCGTTGTTCCGGATTGCATAAATTCAGGGTATAAACCTGAAAAAATGTGGATCATTCGAATGTACAGAGAAATTAATGTGGATAAACGAAGTTTCCATTGTAGGAGTATAGATTATGAATAAATTAGGGGTAAAAGAAATTGAACAGATTCTTCCTCACAGACATCCATTTCTTCTTGTGGATTATATCGAGGATTATGAGCCGGGCAAATTTGCCGTCGGTTATAAATGCGTGACTTTCCGTGAGGACTTTTTTAAAGGACATTTCCCACAGGAACCGGTAATGCCGGGTGTCCTGATGGTGGAAGCTCTTGCGCAGACAGGCGCTGTGGCAATCTTAAGCCTGGAAGAAAACAAAGGCAAGATTGCATACTTTGGCGGGATCAAGAACTGCAGATTCCGTGGAAAAGTTGTTCCGGGGGATAAACTTCGTCTGGAAACAACGATCATCAAATGCAAAGGACCGGTTGGTGTCGGTCATGCAGTTGCAAGTGTTGACGGCAAAGTGGTAGTTGATGCAGAACTGACTTTTATGATTGGATAGGTGACACACAATGATTAAAAAAGTGCTGATTGCAAATCGGGGAGAGATTGCTGTGCGGATCATCCGTGCATGCAGAGAAATGGGAATAGAGACGGTTGCTGTTTATTCAGAGGCAGACAGAGATGCACTTCATACTCAGCTTGCGGATGAGGCAGTCTGCATCGGACCGGCACCGTCATCCGAGAGCTATCTCAGCATGGAAAATATCATCAGTGCAACGATCGTTACAGGTGCGGATGCAATTCATCCGGGATTTGGTTTCCTTTCCGAAAACAGTCGTTTTGCGGAACTCTGTGAACAGTGCAATATTACATTTATCGGGCCGCCGTCAACTGTGATCGCAAGTCTTGGAAACAAGCAGGCGGCAAAAAATACAATGGCAAATGCAGGGGTTCCGATCATTCCTGGTGGCAAAAATCCAATCTATACAGTAGAAGAGGGAATGAAGGAAGCCGAAACGATCGGTTATCCGGTCATCATCAAAGCTGCTCTTGGTGGAGGCGGCAAGGGAATGCGAGTTGCTGATACACCGGCAGATTTTGAAGAAAGTTTCCGTACCGCACAGAAAGAAACGCAGATGGCTTTTGGCGATTCTACGATGTACGTGGAGCATTTTGTACGTCATCCAAGACATATTGAATTTCAGATCATGGCAGATAAATTCGGTAATGTAATTCACCTGGGGGAACGTGATTGTTCCATTCAGAGAAATCATCAGAAGATGATCGAGGAATCCCCATGTGAGGTGATCTCCGATGAACTTCGTGCCAGAATGGGAGAGGCAGCGGTGAAAGCGGCAAAAGCAGCCGGGTATGAAAATGCCGGAACGATTGAATTCCTTCTTGATAAAGAAGGCAGATTTTATTTTATGGAAATGAATACCCGAATTCAGGTGGAGCATCCGGTTACGGAGTGGGTGACAGGTGTGGATCTTGTCAAAGAGCAGATCCGCATTGCATCCGGGCTTCCACTATCCTGTAAGCAGGAAGATATTCAGCTGACAGGGCATGCGATTGAATGCCGGATCAACGCAGAAAATCCATCCAAAGGTTTTCGTCCGTCACCAGGAACGATCACGGACATGTATTTTCCAGGAGGAAAAGGAATCCGTATTGATTCCGCTGTGTACAGTGGATATACGATCCCACCGTATTATGATTCCATGATCGCGAAGGTGATCGTGTGGGCGAAGAACCGTACCGAAGCAATCCGTAAGATGCAGAGTGCGCTTGGTGAAGTGATCATAGAGGGAATCGATACCAATGTAGACTATCAGTATGAAATCCTGGATCATCCGGATTTTCAGTCAGGAAATACAGATGTAGAATTCATCGAAAGAATGGAAGCAGATAAATAAAGTGTTACTGTAAATGGAGTGAACAGTAACGTATAGTTTTGGTATTAACAGGAGTGAACGATCATGAAGTTGGATAACATGTTCAAAAAGACAAGAATTGTTTCCAGAATACAGAGCCATAGTGCGGTCCGTGCTTCCAGGCCGGAGGTACCGGAAGGACTTCTTCGTAAATGTAACAAGTGCGGAGCTGCCATCATCGCAGAGGATGTAAAACAGGGATATTATATCTGTCCGAAATGCGGAGGATATTTCCGTGTACATGCATATCGCAGAATCCAGATGGTGATCGATGAGGGAACTTTTGAGGAATGGAATCAGGATCTGATCGGTGGAAATCCTGTAAATTACAAAGGGTATCCGGAAAAAGTACAGGCGCTTCAGGAGAAGACCGGGCTCAAAGAGGCTGTTGTCACAGGCAAAGGCAAAATAAATGGCAGAGATACTGTGATCGCAGTCTGCGATGGAAGATTCCTGATGGCAAGCATGGGCTGGGCAGTTGGCGAAAAAATCACCAGAGCAGTAGAACGTGCAACGGAGGAAAAACTTCCCGTTATCATTTTTGCCTGTTCTGGTGGTGCCAGAATGCAGGAGGGAATCACATCTCTGATGCAGATGGCAAAAACTTCCGCGGCGCTGGAACGTCACAGCAAGGCCGGACTGCTTTATGTAAGTGTTTTGACAGAACCTACGACAGGTGGCGTGACGGCAAGTTTTGCGATGCTGGGGGATATCATTCTGGCGGAACCAGGTGCACTGATCGGTTTCGCAGGTCCGCGTGTCATTGAGCAGACTCTTCGTCAGAAACTGCCGAAAGGATTTCAGAGAGCAGAATTTCTGGTTGAGCATGGTTTTGTAGATGATATTGTAAGGCGTGAGAATCTGAAGGAAACACTTGGTAAGATCTTGGAGATACATGCGGTATCCTGGAAAACAGAAAACAGGATCAGAACGGATGCAGCTGAATTACATCACGCGGATCATCCGGGATCAGATTCTGAAAATCTGACAAATGACAAGTGTGATTCGGATAGAGGAGATTCTAATCCAGCTGGCATCAACCCTTACCTCACAGCCTGGGATCGTGTACAGATCTCACGCAAGATTGATCGTCCATCCGGCAGTGATTATATAGAAGCACTTTTTACGGATTTTATGGAATTTCATGGAGACCGAAATTACGGAGATGATAAGGCAATCATCGGTGGAATCGCAAAATTTCATGGAAAACCGGTCACTGTTATCGTGCAGGAAAAAGGAACCAACACCAAAGAAAACATTGCACACAATTTCGGCATGCCGATGCCGGAAGGATATCGCAAGGCGCTGCGCCTGATGAAGCAGGCAGAAAAGTTTCAGCGTCCGGTAATCTGTTTTGTGGATACGCCGGGAGCTTTCTGTGGTATCGAGGCAGAGGAACGAGGACAGGGCGAGGCTATTGCCCGTAATCTCTGGGAGCTTGCCGGACTGAAAACACCGGTTCTGTCTATTGTGACAGGAGAAGGTGGAAGCGGTGGGGCACTTGCCCTGGCAGCAGGTGATCAGGTATGGATGTTGGAGAATTCCATATATTCTATTCTTTCACCGGAAGGATTTGCAAGTATTCTCTGGAAGGACAGTACTAAGGCAAAAGAAGCTGCCGCGGTCATGAAACTGACAGCATCGGATCTGTATGAGAAAGGAATCATTGAGCAGGTGATTCCTGAACCGGAGAATCTGACACCGGAAAGTATGTGGCAGGTGGCTGAACGCCTGAACGATAAAATCTGTACTTTCCTTCAAAAATATACATCTCTTTCCGAGGAAGAGCTTCTCGAAACAAGATACGCCCGTTTTCGTAAGTTCTGAATTGAAATATCACGCGACTCACTTCTTTCACTTTTCCTACATTATATAGAAAAAGGCGCGCAGGAAAAGAAAAATATCTGGGACAGAAAAGGAAAAGTGTGGAAAAACCGAACACTTTTCTTTTTTTGTCTATACAAAAGGACAGAAACTGGAATTATAATATATAAAAAGAAAAAAATCGGAGGAGACACGAATGAAAGAAGTAAAATCGCCAAAGAAGCCGTTACTTTATTATTATGGAATCGTGCTTCTGATCATAATTGTTTTTAATGTGCTTGTAACCCCGATGCTCACAAAAACAATGGTCAAAGAAGTCGATTATGGAACTTTTATGTCGAAGATCGAAGATAAAAAGATTGATGATGTCCAGATTGAGGATAATCAGATCCTTTTTACAGATAAAGATGATAAAAATACCATCTATAAAACAGGCGTGATGGAAGACCCGACTTTGACAGAACGTCTTTACAAGGCTGGTGCAAAATTCTCAAAAGAGATCGATCAGCAACTGTCACCGGTGGCAAGCTTTCTGCTGACAGGAGTACTTCCTCTGATCATCTTTATCGCCCTGGGACAGTACCTGAGCCGCAAGATGATGAATCAGATGGGCGGTAAGAATTCCATGGCATTTGGAATGGGAAAAAGCAATGCCAAAGTTTATGTACCGTCAACCGAAGGTATCCGCTTCAGTGATGTAGCCGGTGAAGAAGAAGCAAAAGAAAATCTGCAGGAAATCGTTGATTATCTGCATAATCCGGAGAAATACACCAGGGTTGGAGCTTCCATGCCGAAAGGCGTTCTGCTTGTCGGCCCTCCAGGTACCGGTAAAACCATGCTGGCAAAAGCAGTAGCCGGTGAATCCAATGTACCGTTCTTCTCGATGTCCGGTTCTGAATTTGTGGAAATGTTTGTTGGTATGGGCGCATCCAAAGTTCGTGATCTCTTTAAACAGGCAAAGGAAAAAGCACCTTGTATCGTATTCATTGATGAGATCGATGCTATCGGTAAGAAACGAGACGGACAGATGGCAGGTGGAAACGATGAACGTGAGCAGACCCTGAACCAGCTGCTTACGGAGATGGATGGTTTTGAGGGAAATAACGGTGTTATTATTCTGGCAGCAACCAACCGTCCGGAATCTCTTGACCCGGCACTGACCCGTCCGGGCCGTTTTGACCGCCGTGTACCTGTAGAACTTCCGGATCTTGAAGGTCGTGAAGCAATCCTTAAAGTACATGCAAAAAAAGTTCAGCTTTCTGACGATGTGGATTTCCATACGATCGCAAGAATGGCCTCAGGAGCTTCCGGTGCAGAGCTTGCCAATATTGTAAATGAGGCAGCTCTTCGTGCTGTTCGTGATAATCGTGAAGTAGTCACAGAAGCAGATCTGGAAGAAAGTATTGAAGTTGTTATTGCAGGATATCAGAAGAAAAATGCGGTACTTTCAGATCAGGAGAAAAAGGTAGTCGCATATCATGAGATTGGACACGCTCTTGTAGCAGCAATGCAGACACATTCTGCACCGGTTCAGAAGATTACGATCATTCCAAGAACTTCCGGCGCGCTTGGTTATACCATGCAGGTAGAGCAGGGAGACAAATATCTTCTGACAAAGCAGGAACTGGAAAATAAGATTGCAACATTTACCGGTGGCCGTGCTGCGGAGGAAGTGGTATTTGGTGAGATAACAACCGGCGCATCCAATGATATTGAACAGGCAACCAAGATTGCCCGAGCCATGATCACCCGCTATGGTATGAGTGATGACTTTGATATGGTGGCTATGGAAACCGTGACAAATCAGTATCTTGGCGGCGACGCATCCCTGGCATGCTCTGCGGATACGCAGAATGAGATTGACCGTAAGGTTGTGGAACTGGTTAAGAGAGAGCATGAGAAAGCGAAAAAAATTCTTCTTGATAACCGTCAGAAACTGGATGAGTTATCCAATTATCTCTATGAAAAAGAGACGATCACAGGAGATGAATTTATGGCAATCCTGAATGGCGAGGCAAAAAAAGATACAAATACAGAAACGAAAATAGAATCAGGAGCTGAGAAGAAGGAGGCGGATGCAGATGAACAGACGATCTGATATTGGATGGTTTGAATTAATCGTGGGTATCATTCTGATCATATTTGGTGTTGTGATCATGCGTCAGCCGGTAGGGGTACTTACCTGGATCGTGATTCTGTGTGGTGTGCTTGCAATCTTAAGCGGAATTGGGGATATTGTTCTGTATGTCAAAATGGAACACTTTACCGGGTTTGGACCGATCGTTTCACTTGTCACAGGAATCCTGAGTGTGATGGCCGGATTTATGCTCGCGGCACATCCGGAAGCAGGAAACTGGGCGCTTGCAATGATTCTTCCAATCTGGATTATTGCGCATTGTATTTCCAGACTTTCTCATCTGCAGTATATGAAGATGCATTACGGAATGACTTATTATACGATTTCACTGATTCTGAATATCCTTGGTCTGCTCGTTGGAATCCTTCTGATCTTCCGGCCGATGATCACGATCCTTTCCATGGGTGTGCTTGTAGGAGGCTTCATGATCATTGAGGGAGTGGAGCTCATTCTTGTTGGACTGGACGGCAGACAATATTACAGATAAAAAAGATAAGACTTCCTCTGTATTAAATTCCAAAACAAAGTCTTTGCTTGGTGAGCTTTATAATAATCAGGGCAAGCTATCTGAAATAAACAAAACTGCTGATTTAGGTAAAAATATGACTAAAACCCCAGAAGTATCGTTATAAAAAA
>OLOB01002551.1_pt1 | contig 10461 bp, 9 predicted proteins | sample 1671911 | NCBI WGS metagenome assembly OLOB01 (sample SAMEA3136625, study PRJEB25190) | human gut metagenome | biome: human gut; feature: human-associated habitat; material: faeces | place: Austria | collected 2013
CGCCCGCCGGGGCTCCGACCCGTCCTATTTCTCTTAACCTCCTCTGAGCCCCACCTTCCAACAACGCACGACGTCCGATATGGCCACCTCCTACCGAACGATCCTCATTCACCCCGGCGCCCGCTCCTTCACGAGTGCCGGGCTCATCGCCCGTTTCCCCATGTCCATGGTGGGAATCTCCACGATCCTGGCGGTCGAGGAGCTCTACGGCTCCTACACGGCCGCGGGCCTGGTCAGCGCTGCGAACTTCGTGGCCATGGCCATCGGGGCGCCGATCCTGGCCCGCTGCGTCGACCGCTACGGCCAGTCGCGGGTCATGCTGCCCGCGGTGCTCGTGTCGTCCTTGAGCCTGGTGGGGCTGGCCGGCGCCGCCGCCGTGCACGCGCACCTGGGGATCCTGGCCGCCCTGTCGGCCCTGGCCGGCGGCCTGGCCGGTTCCATGGGCTCACTGGTGCGGGCGCGCTGGACGGCGATGCTCACCCGCCCCGAGGAGGTTCACGCGGCCTTTTCTCTGGAGGCGGCCCTGGACGAGGTGGCCTTCATTCTCGGGCCGGTGCTGGCCACGGGCCTGTGCACGACGCCGTTCCTGCCGGTGACCTCGGGCTGGGTGTGCTGCGTGGTGATGCAGCTGTTCGGGGGACTGTGGTTCCTCGGCCAGCGCGCCACCGAGCCCACGCCGCACCCGACTCAGCCGCGACGCACCGCTGAGGCCACCGAGCAGTCAGATCAGGCCGTGGCACACCCACCGGTAATGCGCTACGGCGCGATGGTGTCCATCGCCATCGTCTTCCTCATCCTGGGGGCCCTGTTCGGGGCCAACGACGTCGCCGCGGTCGCCTTCGCCACCGAGGCCGGGCACAAGTCGGCCTCGGGCCTGGTCCTGGCGGTGTGGGGCGTGGGCTCCTTCGGCGCGGCCCTCCTCTACGGCTCGCGCACGTGGGGCTGGCCGCTGTGGAAGCAGCTCATGGCCGGGCTGGTGGGGCTCGCGGTGGGGGCCTCGACCTTCGGTTTCGCACCGAGCCTGGTGGTGCTGTCCGTCCTGGCGCTCCTGACAGGGCTGGCCATCGCCCCCACCCTGACCAGCGGCAACAACATCGTGCAGGTGACGGTGGCCCCCTCCCAGCTGACCGAGGGCCTGGCCTGGGTGAGCACTGCCCTCAACATCGGGGTCTCGATCGGGTCCCTGCTGGCAGGGCAGGCCGCGGACGCCGGCGGGTCGCACGCCGGGTACCTGGCGGTGGCCGCCTTTGCCTGGGGCGCCGTCGTGGTTGGTGTCCTGGGGCTGCCCGCGCTCAGGCGAGCGCGGACCAGCGGCTCTCTGGGCGGTCACTGAGCATCCTCGGCGGGCGGCTCAGTTCCCAGCGTTCTTGGTGACTCTTCTACACTCAGTACGATGCCGATCGCAGGAAATCCACAACACGCCCCCCTTCCCTCCCAGTCGGGCACTGGCCCCGCGGGGCACCCCGGACGTGGGAGCGGGATGCCTGCCGCCCGACCCCCGCGGCTGGTGGCGGCCGCGCGCGCCGTCGTCTCATCGCCCGTCGTCGCCGCTTTGGGATGGCTGGCCCTGCTGGTGCCCGCCTACTGGTCCCTGGTGGATGAGCGCGGCCAGTGGCTGTTCAAGCTGGATTCCTTCGTCTACTACGAGGCTGTCCGTCAGTGGCTCGACGGCGGGGACCTCTACAGCTGGTACGCCAATCCGGGCCAGCACCTGTGGCCCTTCACCTACACGCCCCTGGCGGCCTGGGTGATCTCGCCCCTGACCTGGATGTCGTACCAGCAGGCCACCGTGCTGCTGATCGTGGCCACGCCGCTGTGCGCAGCCGTGACCGCCTACGCGGTTCTCAGGCGGCTGGCTGTCGCGCCCCGGATGGCGCGCGGCCTGGCGCCGTGGCTGGCGCTCATCGGGGTCATCGCCCTGGAGCCCTTCCCCAAGACCATGGAGTACGCGCAGGTCAACGCCATTCTCATGGCGCTGGTGGCCGTGGACCTGTTCCTGGTTCCTGAGCGCTCGCGCTGGCGCGGAGTTCTCAGCGGCCTGGCCGCCGCGATCAAGCTGACGCCGGCGGTCGCGATCCTGGTGCTCCTGGCGCGCCGGGAGTGGCGGGCGGCGGCCACTATGGCGGGCAGCGCCGTCGGACTGACACTTCTAGCTGCCCTGGCGGCCCCCGCCGAGTCCTGGGAGTTCTTCACCTCGGCCATGTGGGATCCGGGGCGCGCCGGTTTCGCCGACTACTCGGGCAATCAGAACCTCAAGGGCGCGATCGCCCGAGGGCTGCCGGAGGCCGCCTGGAACCTCACCTGGGCGGTGTGCTCCCTGCTCGCCGTCGTGGCGGCCTGGTTCCTGTGCCGCCGGCTGGACCGGCTGCGGGGAGCCGGCCGAGCGGCTGGGGGTACCGGCCAGGACGACGGCCTGGTCCTGTCCCTCCAGATCAGCGTGGTCATGGTGCTCGGCCTGCTCATCTCCCCCATCTCCTGGTCGCACCACTGGGTGTGGTGCCTGCCCGTGCTCATGTCGGTCGCGGCGGCGGCCTGGCGCTGGCGCTCGACCGCGCTCGGTGTGGCCGGCGCCGCCGGGTTCCTCGTCTTCGTCCTGGCGATGCAGTGGTGGTTCCCCGAGCAGAACCACGTGGAACAGAACTGGCCCGCCTGGGCCAAGGCCGTCGGCTCGAGCTACACCTGGTGGGCCCTGGGCTGCGGGGCCGTTCTGTGGTGGGCGAGCGGCCGGCGGCTCAAGGCCCTGCACCACTGAGAGGCGCTGAGAGCCGCTGCCAGGCGCTCGCGGTCGTACCGTAGGTCGCGCTGTCGAGGGTTAGGGGCACGACCTCGCGACCTACCCTACGAACGCGCGATCCACCCGACGAACGCAACGATTGGAACCACTGAGTCGTCTAGGATCCAGGGGTGCCCCTCTCCGACATCGCCCGCGCCGTCGAGGACCGGTTCCATCGCGACACCGTCCCGGTCCTCAAGCGTCAGGGCTGGCGCCCCCGCGTCATTCCCTACGACGGCTACGGCACCAGCGCCCCGGCTCAGCCCGGCCCGACGGCGCCGCGGCACCAGGAGCAGCACCAGGACACTGTGCCCCTGCGCAGCGCGGCCGGAGCCCGCCGGCGCCCCGCCTCAGCCTCCCGCGGGGCCTCCTCCCAGCCCACTCAGCCCTCCCGGCCCACCCCCATGGCGCGGGTCCTGGCCCGCATGGTGATGCGGCCCCAGGACGCCCCCGCCGAGGGGCCCCTGTTCCGCTCCCTGCCCGACGCCCTTCCCGTCAGCGCCGCCCAGGCCCGCAGCTTCGCCATGACCGGGCTGAGCGATGCCCAGCGCGGCTGGCGCCTATTCATCGAGGTGCCGGTAGCCTTCCTGCCGGTGACGGTCCACGTGGGCCGGGCCAGCGTGCGCACCCGGGCCGACCGCAGCGGCTACATCGACGTCGTCGTGCGCGACCACGGCCTGGAGCCCGGATGGCACGAGGCCAGGATCGAAGCGATGGGGGCGCACGCGGTCGCCGCCAAGGTCCTCATCATCCCCGAGGGCCCGCGTTTGGGCATCATCTCCGACATCGACGACACCGCCATGGTCACGCACGTCCCCCGCGTGCTCGTGGCCGCCTGGAACCAGCTCGTCAAGTACTCCTCGGCGCGCGAGCCCGTCCCCGGGATGGCCGAACTCTACTCGCGCATCCAGGCCGCCCACCCGGGCACCCCGATGATGTACCTGTCCACCGGCGCCTGGAACGTGGTCCCCACGCTGCGCTCCTTCTTCTCCCGCCACGGCTTCCCCTCGGGGCCCGCGCTCATGACCGACTGGGGGCCGACCAATACCGGCTGGTTCCGCTCGGGCATCGAGCACAAGCGCACCGAGCTGCGCCGGCTCATGATCGACCTGCCCCAGATCACCTGGATCCTCTTCGGCGACGACGGCCAGCACGACCCACACATCTACGGCGAGGCCGCCCGCCACCACGCCGACCGGATCGCCGCCGTCGCCATCCGCCGTCTGACCGCCACCCAGCAGGTGCTCGCCGGAGGGCTGACCGCCCACCCCATGGGCATCGGGCCGGAGGCCCGGACCCTGGCCGAGGCCGACGTGCCCGTCGTCGTGGGCGCCGACGGCTACGAGCTGGCCCGCCTCCTGCCCCGCGAGCTGCTGGAGGCCGCCCCGCGCCGCTGACGGCCTCACGGCGACCACCACCGACAACGGGGCGATTCTCGGCCGGTGTCCCCATGCGGCATGTCTCACGCAGTCCCCTCCACCGACGTCGATCCCCGCCAGCATGCGGATCGGCCCGCAGCCTGCCCGGTTCACAGGGACGGCACAGGCCCGCCCTACACGGACGACAGGCCCCGGCGGTTACCTGGGTTCACCGGGGCAGAAGCCCCCGTTCCCATCCCCAGCGAACAGGAGGAACCACATGTCCCCCTTCTCCACAGACTCCACCGGCCCGGCAGAGCCCACCGGCCCGAACGGCCCCACCAGCTCCGCTACCTCGACGGCCGCCTCGCTGCGCCGCCACGCGATCCTGGCCGACCTCAACCTGCTGCAGGTGGCCACCCTCATGGGCACCGGGCTGCTGGTGACGCTCGGCGTCATCCTGGGCGGCCGCTCCTACATCACCACCGTCACGCCGGACGGCCTGATCGCCTCCCAGCCGAGCGCCCACGGCACCAGCGTCCAGAACCCCGCGGCGGGCTCGATCCCCTCCACCGGCAACTCCTCGGAGAAAACCATGTGATTCCAGGGTGAGGGCCGCCCAGGCACCCGCGGCCGCCCCGCACGTGACGCTGTGGGCGATCACGCGGCCCCCGCGCCCCCTTCACGTCAGTCGCCCCGGCCCCCGGCCGGTATGGTGATGGCGCATCCAGCAGTGCTTCCCTCAAGCTCAGGAGACGATATGGCCGGCAAGATCCCCTTCATCCTCGGACTCGGCGCGGGATACGTGCTCGGGACCCGCGCGGGGCGCGCCCAGTACGAGCGCATCAAGACCGCGGCCTCCAAGGTCGCCGAGCAGCCCTTCGTGCGCACCCGGGTCGACGCCGCCTCCAGCCACGTCAAGCAGGCCGTGCGCACCCAGGGCGAGGCCGTCACCGAGAAGGTCGCCGACGCCGTCAAGGAGCGGCTCTTCGGGGCGCCCTCGAGCAAGGGCGGCGCCCAGTCCCAGCCCGTCGACGCCGGTCAGGCCAGCGTGCGCCCGGTCGGCGAGAGTTCCTGAGGCCGCCTCGAGGCCGCCTCGAGGCCGGCTGAGCCCGGCAACCCCGCAGTCCGCTCGGGCTGCTGGGAGGAGGTGCCCTCCTGCGCCGTCTGCCCGCCGCGGCCGCGCCAGGAGGGGGCCTTGAGCGGTCCCATCATGAGCCCCCGGCGCCAGCCCACGAGCGCGCCGTTCGCCGCGCGCCGCCCGGCCCGGCGCCGTTCCCGGTCGGAGATGACCGGCAGCTGCCAGGAGCGCCAGTAGGCGAGCACGCACAGGCCCGCACCGACCACGGTGGACACGAGCATGGCGTGAGCGTCGGCCACCCCCGCCTTGACGGCCACGACCTGGGTGCCGGCGGCGATGAGCGCCGGGATCGCGTAGAGCTTGTTGCCCCCGAAGACGGCCGGGGTCTCCCCCACCGCGACGTCGCGGATCATGGAGCCGCCAATGGCGGTGAGGCAGCCCAGCAGGAGCGCCGGCATGACGCCGAGCCCGTAGGTGAGGGCCTTCGAGGCCCCGGTGGCGGCCCAGCAGCCCAGGATGACGGCGTCGGCCACCACGAGCAGGCGCCGGGTGGGCCGCGAGGTCAGCGGCACGAACCAGGCCACTGTCGCCCCCAGGCAGGCCGTGTAGAGGTAGTAGGGGTCGGTCAGGGCGAAGGGCGGGCCGGCCTGGATCATGACGTCGCGCAGGATGCCGCCGGCAGTGGCCGTGAGCATGGCCAGGACGACGAAGCCCACCAGGTCGAAGTTCTTGCGTCGGGCGATGAGCCCGCCCAGGATCCCGTTGAGCATGACCCCGCACAGGTCCAGCAACCGGAAGGTGTCGGTCAGGGACGCCGGCATGTGAAGCGTGAGGGAAGAGAGGTCCAGCACCCCGGTTGCCCGCCTTTCGCTCCTGTCATGGTGGCGTCCTGCCGTCGATCCCGGTGTCGGACCGGCAGCCCGCCGCTACCGGGCACCTTAGCCCACGGCGAAGCGCGGGGCGGACACCCGGCCGCCGCGGAACGCGCGTTGCGGCGATGCGAAACCTCAGGTGGTCAGGGCGCTGCGGCCCGCGCCATGATCGGGGCGTGTCCTCCCGCTACTCACCTCCCAAGGACCTGAGCCGCTACGCGTGGCTGTCCATCGGTGTCGCACTGGCCACGATCGCGCTCAAGGGGGCCGCGGCCTGGCTGACCGGCTCCGTGGGTCTGCTCTCCGATGCCGCCGAGTCCGTGGTCAACCTCATCGCCGCCGTCGTCGCCCTCATCGTGCTGAAGATCGCGGCCAAGCCGGCCGACGCCGACCACCAGTTCGGGCATTCCAAGGCCGAGTACTTCTCGGCCGTCGTCGAGGGCGTCATGATCTTCGTGGCCGCCGCCGTCATCATCATCTCCGCCATCGAGCGCCTCATCCACCCGCAGATGCCCGAGCAGCTGGGGATGGGCCTGGCGGTGTCGGTCATCGCCTCGCTCCTCAACGGCGCGGTGGCGTGGGTGCTCTACCGGGCCGGGCGCCGCGAGCGCTCCATGACCCTGGTGGCCGACGCCAAGCACCTGGCCACCGACGTCGTCACCTCCGCCGCGGTCCTGGTCGGGGTGGCGCTGGTGGCCGTCTTCGGCTCGGCCGTGCTCGACGCCGTCGTCGCCCTGGGGGCCGGGCTCAACATCATGTGGACCGGCTTCACGCTCATTCGCGACTCGGTGGGCGGTCTCATGGACATCGCCCCGTCCGCTGAGGTGCTCCAGCGCGTGGAGGAGGTCCTGGCCCGCCACCGCCAGGTGGGCATGATCGACTTCCACGCGGTGCGGGTGCGCGAGGCCGGCAACCGACGCTTCATGGAGCTGCACGTACTGGTTCCGGCGGTCTGGAGCGTCAAGAAGGGGCACGACTTCACTGAGCAGGTCATCGACGAGCTCATCGAGGCCGACACCAGCCTGCGCATCTCGGCGCACCTGGAGCCCATTGAGGATCCCAAGTCCTACGAGGATCTGGAGGACATGTGAAGAACTCCCAGGTCAAGTCGGTTTCCATCATCGTGCGGACATGTCAGACTCAGCCCCATGAATGCAATGAGGCTCACCGGCTCAGCACCGTCGCTGCGCCAGCACACGATCACCGCCCCCGTCCCTGCCTGGCGTCACCCCAGCCACGTCGTCCTGGAGACCTGCGTTGAGGACGTCGAGGGTGTGAGGATCTCCGCCCGGGTCGGGGCTGACCGGGCCGAGCTGGGCGCGAACCTCACCGCCGCCGGCACCACGCCCTCGATCGGCACCATCGAGGCCGCCATCTTCGCCGCTGCCGAGCAGGTCGAGCAGCGCCGAGCTCAGGCCGGCGCCCACTGGGCGGAGAAGCCCGAGGCCGCCGCCCCCTTCGGCCTGCGGATCCTCATCCGTCCCCGGGGCGGGTCCTTCGTCTACAACGCCGATGAGGGCCGGGCGATGATCGCCGACGTGCGGCGCATCGCCACCCTGGCCCTGGAGATGGCCGAGTTCACCCGCCCCCAGGCCACGGGCGGGGGACGCACGACGCTGCCGCCGGCGGTGGACCTGGGCTTCGTCGTCGGCGCCCTGACCGAGGACGGCACCATTGATCGCGGCCTCGTGCGCCTGCTGGTCGACATGGCCAATGGCGCCCCCGTCACCTTCCACCGGGCCTTCGATCAGTGCCGCGACACCGTCGAGGCCTACGGGGACCTGGAGGGACTCGGCGTGCGCTACGTCCTGACCAGTGGGGCGGCCCAGACCGCGGCCGACGGCGCCTCGGTGATCGCCGGGCTGGTGGCCAGTGGCGGGCCGATCGTCGTCGCGGCCGGGGCCGTGCGCCCCGATGGCCTGGTCGACCTGGTGGAGTCCACCGGCGTACGTGAGGTCCACATGCGCTGCCCCCGCGAGGGACTGACCCCCGACGAGCCCCAGCGCACCGATGAGGCCCTGGTGCGCCGCGCCGTCGAGACGGTCCGCGCGGTGCCGCTTCCCGCGTAGCTCGGCAGCCCCGCCCGTCCCTGCCTCCATCCCGCCCGACGGCGGCGCTGAGGCCGGATGCGCATCCCTGGCGACTCCGGGTGCACACCCGGCCTGGCACCCTTGTCACCCTCCTCGGCCCTTGGTCCCCGGTCCGGGGTCGTGAGTTGCTGGAGAATCCTCACGGTTCGTAGATATCTACAGCCCAGTGAGCGACCGAAGGTCTCGACGCCTCCGTCACGCTCGAAGCGCAATCGGAAGAACTACCGATGCATCCCCCATGCTCACCCCTATTTTCTGTCTTAGGTTGACCCCATGAACGACGTCCGCATCGATACCCCACGCGGTATCACCCTGGCCGGCACCCTCCAGCTGCCGGCCGGAGCCGCCCCTATCGATCTGGAGGTTTCTACGACGTCGGAGGACACCCAGCCCCCACAGGCGCGACCTGAGGGCGTGGTCCTGCTGGCGCACGACTTCCTCACCGACCGTCACGGCCAGGGCGGGCGCCTGGACTGGATCGGTGCCCGCTACCGCGAGGCGGGTCTGGCCACGCTCAATCTGGACTTCTCGGGTCTGGGCGAGTCCGACGACGACGTCATCACGCTGGCGGGCGAGGCCGAGGACCTGCGGGCGGCCTCCAGCTGGCTGGCCGGCCTGGGCTTCACCCGGCAGATGATCCACGCCAACGGTTTCGGGGCGACGGCGGCGCTCCTGGCGAGGCCCGAGCATGTGCGCACGGCGGTGCTCGTGGGCGCCATCGTGGGGCCGCAGTCGATCCTGTGGGAGGAGATCTTCTCCCCCGAACAGCTCGATGAGCTCGCCCAGCACGGGCTGACGCGCCTGGTGGATGACAACCCCAACTCCCGCGAGTGGAATGTCCTGTCCAAGGAGACGCTGGCGGACTTCTCCATGCAGGATCCGCAGCACACCCTGGCGGACCTGCCCTGGCCGGTGCTCATGGTGCACGGGGTGCTGTCCAACGAGCTGCCCGACACCGCTGAGGCCACCGCCGAGGGTTTCCCGCTTCTGCCCGATTCCAGCCAGATGGTCCATGTCCACGCCGAGACCCTGGAGCAGGCCCAGGAGGAGGTCGCCCGCTTGAGCGTGGAGTGGGCGCAGCGCCGCCTGCGCTGAACAGTCGCCCGGCTCCTTGCACCAGGCGGCGGCATCGCCGTCGGCACGCGCGAGGAGGGCCGGGGCGGATCAGGACGGACGGTAGGCCTTGACGGCACCGTTCTCCTCGAAGGCGATGAGGAGGTCGCCTTCGGGACGGTAGCCGGCCCAGTTCCCCAGCGGAAGCGGTATGGGGCTCTCACCGGTGGACATGTCGACGAGGTGCAGATCTGTTTCAGCCTCGCTCTTGTGCTCGAAGAAGACGCCGATCTCCCCGTCTCCGGAGTGGTGGACACCCTGGATGGGCACGCCCTGACAGCCTCCGCCGGGGAACTTCACGGACAGTGAGTTGTCCTCACCGAGGTCGATTCTCTTGCCCGCCACCGTGATGGACGTGCACTCCTTGTCATCCTTGTTGATCGAGTAGGTCGACGGCGCCCAGGAGGTGTCGCCGTTCTTGAGCCAGGCGCGCGCCTGGTCGAGGGTGAAGTCCTGGGGCGACCACGGGTAGTCGGTGAAGTCCTCAGGAACGCCTACATCAAAGGTCTCCTTGACCGAGCCATCGGGGTTGATGAGGGTCACGGTATCGGGCCGCCCCGAGGATGGGGGCTGGAGGTCGAAGAGCATCCAGCCGTTCTGCAAGGCAGTGGGCGAGGTGGCCCTCGAGGCGCCCTCAATCGGGGAGGCCTGACCGGTGTTGAGGTCGACATGCAGGTACTGCGTCTCCCTCCCCCAGAAGATGCTCGCTATCGCGTAGTGGTCGAAGCGGGGCGAGATGGTGGCGTTCGCGGAGCCGGGGTCGTCGAAGGGGAGCTTCTTCTTCCAGAGGCGCTGCTTCGAGGAGGACCACATGGTGCAGGTTGCGCCTTCGCAGGAGATCGCCTTGTCTGCGTTGATGGCGACCGAGGCCCCCGCCTCCCAGGGGGCATCCTCATGCTTCTGGGAGCCGAGGTCGACGAGCTTGCCTGCCTCGACCAGCTTTCCGTTCCATACGTCGAGGGAGTACGACTCGGCCTCTGACTCGAAGTCCTCCTCCCACAGGAGCTTGGGGGTCTTGCTCGTCAGTGAGAACACCTCGACATGCACTTGGCTGTCTTCGGAGACCGCCCGGATGACATAGTCGCCGACGTGCTCGACCGACACACGCCCCTCACGGCCGGGCTCGTTCTTGGGGGCATCGAGAGCCCATACCTCCTCGTAGACCTTGGCCCAG
>OLOB01002568.1_pt1 | contig 10422 bp, 9 predicted proteins | sample 1671911 | NCBI WGS metagenome assembly OLOB01 (sample SAMEA3136625, study PRJEB25190) | human gut metagenome | biome: human gut; feature: human-associated habitat; material: faeces | place: Austria | collected 2013
GCTCGATCATCTTCGTCTTGCGCTCGGTCATGTCCTTGGTGACGATCAGCTCGGTCAGTCCATCGTGCTGCAGCTCCTGCTGCACAAAGAACTGCGGTTCCACACCGGTCACCGTGCCGCCTGCGTCCAGCGCGCTCTGGGCAAGCTGACCCATCAGGCCGCTGCGGGAGCCGCCGTACACAAGGCGGTGCCCGTTTGCACCGATCCAGCTGCCCAGTTCCCGGACAGCTTCCGCCAGCGCAGGATCATTGCCCGCATTTGCTCCAAGATAGACCGTGATGTTCATGGTATTTCCCCCTTTGTTTTTTCCATTTTACCACGCAGCGGGCCGATTGAAAAGGGCCATCCCCTTGCAAATGCAGCGGCACTGTGGTATTCTTGAACGCAGAAAAAAGGGAGCCTGCAAAAGCAGGCTGAGAGTGGGCTGTTTGCCCAGACCTGTGACCTGATTTGGACAATGCCAACGTAGGGAGATACTGCTGCTTCAAAGTGCGGAGGTGCCTCCTTGCGGGCATTTCCGCATTTTTTGCAAAGGAAGTTGTAACCATGAAAACTGCATTGACGATTGCCGGCAGCGATTCCAGCGGCGGTGCTGGAATTCAGGCCGATATCAAAACCATGACTGCAAACGGCGTGTACGCCATGAGCGCCATTACCGCACTGACTGCCCAGAACACCACAGGTGTGACCGGCATTTTTGAAGCCACGCCCGAATTTCTGGCACAGGAGATCGATGCCATTTTTACCGACATCTACCCGGATGCCGTCAAGATCGGAATGGTGAGCTCTGCCGAGCTCATCGACACCATTGCCGAAAAGCTGCATGCTTACGAGGCAAAGCACATCGTGGTGGACCCCGTGATGGTGGCCACTTCCGGCTCCAAACTGCTGCGGGACGACGCTGTGCAGGCCCTGACCGCCAAGCTGCTGCCCATGGCCGAGGTGCTCACTCCCAACATCCCGGAGGCCGAGATCCTGTCCGGCATGACCATCTCCGACGCCGCTGGCATGGAGGCTGCCGCAAAGGCCATCAGCGAGAAATACGGCTGCGCCGTGCTGTGCAAGGGCGGCCACCAGATCAACGACGCCGACGACCTGCTGTGGCGCAGCGGCACCGGCAAATGGTTCCACGGCAAACGCATCGCCAACCCCAACACCCACGGCACCGGCTGCACCCTGTCCAGCGCCATTGCCTCCAATCTGGCCAAAGGCTGCGATCTGGACACCTCGGTGGAGCGGGCCAAGGCCTACATTTCCGGCTGCCTGTCCGCCATGCTGGATCTGGGCCACGGCTCCGGCCCCATGGATCATATGTTTGCTCTGAAAGGAGAGTTTGTGGATGGCTGAGATGCCTTTTGTTTCCTCCCTGGTGCAGGAGGATCTGCCGGTGTGGCAGCAGTGCCTGGACACCGAATTCCTGCGCAGGATGGAGGACGGCACTCTGGACGAAGCCTGCTTCAAGGGTTACATCGTGGAGGACAGTCTTTACCTGCGGGAATACGCCAAGGTGTTTGCCTGGGGCATGACCAAGGCCCGCACCATGGAGACGCTGCGCAATTACTACTCCCTGCTGGGCTTTGTGCAGGAGAGCGAGGATGTGACCCGTCTGCACTATCTGGAGCAGTTTGGCCTGTCGGAAGCCGACTTGCAGGCCTTGCCCCTGCGGCCGGAGAACCGCGCCTATGTGGACTGCATGATCAACGCCGCAAAAAACGGCGAGGGAGAGGCCGAATGCATCATGGCCTGCCTGCCCTGCATGCTGAGCTACGGCTGGATCTTCCAGAAAATGCTGGACCGCTCCCCTGCCGTGCGGGACACCCTCTACGGCCCGCTGGTGCAGGACTACGCCGGTCCCGGCTATGCGGACGCCTGCCGCGCCTGGGCCGCCTATGCGGAAAAGGTGTGCACCGGCCTGTCGCCGGAGCGCGCAGCCCGCTGCCGCGCCATCTTCCACGACTGCTCGGTGCATGAGCTGCATTTCTGGGAAATGTCGGCCAAGCCCCGCACGGATCTCTGATTTTTCTGCATTTACGGCTGCTGCGCCGCTCCGGGCACCCTGGGCGGGCGGCGGCCGTTTATTTTGCGGTTGCAATTTGCGGCATGGTTTTTTATAATAGAAGTAATTGTGCGGCGGCTGTGAGCCCTGCACCGGAAAGGACCTTTGCAACCATGATCTTTGTGCCCCTGCTGCATTACTTCAAGTGCAAGAACACCTACAGCGGCAACGAATACGGCCTGCGCTATCGGCTCACCCCGGGCAAGCGCAGCGTGCCGGACCCGGAGGGCGGCGAGGGTGCCGTGAAGGAGGAGAGCATCCTGACGGTGGACTACTGGCCGGACCCCTGGACGCTGGAAATGACCGACCCGGCCCTGCGCCGACAGGATATTTTTCCGCTGACCGACGAGGGCCGCGCCGCCGCCGCAAGCTGTCTGGAGGACGCCTTCAACGCCGACCCGGAACGCTGGAAGAACTGCCCCGACATGATGGACTGCGACCCCTGGACGCCGCCCGCACCGGAACCCGAAGAAGAAGCAGAGACGAGGAACGCATGATCTACCGTTTGAAAGAACTCCAAGGCGATACCATCGCGGTGCCGCAGCTGGTATTTTCCAAGCTGGGCATCGCCGAAGAATACAACGTCCGGGTGGCTTTGTATGTGCTGGCCACCGGCATCACCGACCCGGACAAGATCTGCGCAGACCTCAAGCTGCGCAGCCGCATCAGCGCCGAAAGTGCCCTGTCCTTCTGGGCCGGTGCCGGGCTGCTGGAACGCTACGAGGAAAACGCGGCCCCGGGTGCCGAGCCCAGTGCCCCCGCCCCCATGACCTGGGCCGAGATCGCCGCCGCCAGCCGCACCGACCCCATGATCTCCAGCCTGATCGACTGCGCCCAGACCGGCTTTGCCCGCCCGCTGACCCACCGCGAGATGGAAAAGCTGGTGAACCTGTATGTGCAGGAGGGTTTTGCGCCGGAGACCGTGATGCTGTGCGTGGCCTATGTGGCCAGCTGCGGCAAGCGCACCATGGCTGCCGTGGTGCATGAGCTGAAGGTCTGGCGCACCGAGGGCGTGGAGACCGGCGAGCAGGCCGACGCCCACCTCAAGCTGCTGGCCCTGCGCCGGAGCCGGGAGCAGTACGTCAGCGGCCTGCTGGGCATCTCCACCGACGAGCTCACCCTGGGCGGCCGCAAGGCCATTGCCCGCTGGTACGAGGTGTACGGCTACGATGACGCCATGGTACAGGAAGCTGCTGTGCAGGCAGGCCCCAAGCGGGACCTGTGGTACTGGAACAGCATCCTGAAAACCTGGAACGCCAAGGGCCTGCGCACCATCCACGACGTGCGGGGCCCGGTGGCCGACGCCGGAGCCAGCCGGAACATCCGGGTGGACCGTGAAGCCCCCAGCGGCAACGATTTTCTGGGCAACAGCAGCCTTTCCGCGTCGCTCAACCGGCTCAAAAAGCGCTCCAACACATAACACGAGGTTACCCATATGCGTACCAAAAACGAACTGTATCAGGAAGCTTTGCGCACCGTAGCCGCCCGGCGGCAGATGGCCCGTGCCCGTGCCGAGGATGCCCGGGCCGAGGCAGAGGCCGCCGTGCCCGCCCTGCGCCACGCCGAGGACGAGGTACGGGTGCGGGGTCTGCGCTGCGCACTGGCCGGTGCTTCCGGCAAGGACCGCACCGAGGCCGCTGCCGCACTGGCCGATGCTCGGCAGAAGCTGACCGCCCTGCTGGCGGCCAGCGGGCGGCCTGCCGACGCGCTGGAGCCGAAATTCAGCTGCAAGCTGTGCCAGGACACCGGCACGGTCAACGGCCGCACCTGCAGCTGTGTGCACAAGGTCATGCAGCAGCTGCGCCGACAGGAGATCGAGCAGCTGTCCAGCCTGTCCATTTCCAGCTTTGACACCATGGAGCTGCGCTATTACCCCAACACAATGGATGCCCAGAACGGTGTGAACGTCCGCGCCTATATGGGCCGCCTGCTGGACGGCCTGAAGCAGTATGCCGAGGATTTTTCCCCCACCGAGAACGAAAGCCTGATGCTCATCGGCAACGCGGGCCTTGGCAAGACCCACGCTGCGCTGGCCATTGCGGGCCTTGTGCTGGAACAGGGCCACGATGTGATCTATGTGTCCAGCCCGGATTTCTTTGGCAAGATCGAAGCTTCCCGCTTTGACCCCTCCGGTGATGCCGACACTCTGCTGCGCACTGCCTCCACCGCCGACCTGCTGATCCTGGACGATCTGGGCACCGAGTTCGTCACGCCCTACTTCATCACGGTGTTCTACAGCCTGCTGAACAACCGTCTGGGTGCCGGGCTGCCCACCATCATCACCACCAACATCACCGACGGTGCCCTGCTGGAAAAACGCTATACCGAAAAAATTTCCAGCCGCCTGTCGGCGTTCATTCCCTTCCGCTTCCTAGGTGAGGACATCCGCCCCCAGAAAGCGGCGGAATAAACCGCAAAAAAGGATCCCCCGCCGGGCACAGCTGCCTCCGGCGGGGGATCTTTGACGTTATACCGTTTTGCTCTCAGAATTCCAGGGCCGGGCTCACCTCATTGCGGCGCTGTGCCTGCACGATGCAGTCTTTGTCCGGCACCACGCCCGCTGCGCCCAGCGTATTGAACACCGTCTGCAGGGCAAGTGCCGGAGTGTTGTTCTCCTGCGAGAGATGGCACAGGGCAAAGCGCTTGCACCCTTCCTGAATGAGCTCCAGCAGTTTTGCCGAGCACTCGTCGTTGGACAGATGCCCCCGGGCGCTCTCAATGCGGGACCGTAAGTAGTAGGGGTAAGGGCCGCTGCGCAGCATGTGCAGGTCGTAGTTGCTCTCCAGCGCCACCAGGTCGCACCCGGCAAGGGCCTCGTGCACCGGGGGCGTCAGCACGCCAAGGTCGGTGGCGATGGTCATGGTCTTGCCGTCCGGGGTGTGGATGCGGTAACCCACACAGGGCACATCATGGCTGGTGGGGAAAGACTGCACCCCAAATGCGCCCACGTCCTCTTCCCGGCCCTCCAGCGTGTTCAGTTCACAGCTGGGCGGCACGATGCCGTTGGCATCCAGAAAATCCAGCGTGTCGGCCGCGCCGTACACCGGCAGCGGATTCTTTTTGAGGAAGGTGGACAGCCCCTTGACGTGGTCGCTGTGCTCATGAGTGACCAGAATGCCGTCGCAGTCGCTGACGGCAAGGCCCAGCGCCTTGAGCGCTGCCGAGGTGGTGCGCACCCCCTTGCCCATGTCCACGATCAGGTACCGGCTGCCGCAGCGCACCACGCTGCTGTTGCCGGAAGAGCCGGAATACAATGAGATGAATTCTGCCATGAAAAACCTCTTACTGCTCATGAAAACAGCCCGCCGCAGAATACGGCAGGCTGTTGGTTTTGTTCAGACTTGCTGTGGTTACAGGGCCTGCTCCAGCGCGGCGGGCACACGGTCCACCTTGCTGATGTCGGCACCCAAGCCGCGCAGCTTTTCCACGATGTTCTCGTAGCCGCGCTCAATGTGGCCGATCTCCTCGATCTCGCTGGTGCCGTCTGCCATCAGGGCAGCCACCACCATAGCGGCACCGGCACGCAGGTCCAGCGCACGCAGCGGAGCCGGGCTGAGCTTTTCCACGCCCTCGAACACGGCCACCTGACCGTCCACCTGCACGCTGGCACCCATCTTGCGCAGCTCGTCCACATAGCGGAAGCGGTTGTCCCACACGCTCTCGGTGACGGTGCTGGTGCCCTTGGCCACGCTCAGCAGCACACCCATCAGGGGCTGCATGTCGGTGGGAAAACCGGGATGCGGCATGGTGTTGATCTTCAGGGGCAGGATGTCGCCGGTACGGCGTACCCGCACGGCATCGTCGAACTCTTCCACCTCGGCACCGGCACGGCGCAGCTTGGCGGTAATGGGCTCCAGATGCTTGGGGGTCACGTTCTTGATCAGCACATCGCCGCCGGTGGCAGCGGCCGCCACCATGTAGCTGCCGGCCTCGATCTGGTCCGGGATGATGCTGTAGGTGCAGCCGTGCAGCTTTTCCACACCGCGCACCTTGATCACATCGGTGCCGGCACCGCGCACGTCGGCACCGCACATGTTCAGGAAGTTGGCCAGGTCCACTACATGGGGCTCCTTGGCGCAGTTTTCCAGAATGGTCTGGCCTTTTGCCATCACAGCGGAGAGCATGCCGTTCATGGTAGCGCCCACACTGACCTTATCAAAGAAGATGTGTGCGCCGTTGAGCTCCTTGGCACGCACCGTGATCATGCCGTAGTCCACGCTGTCCTCGGCACCCAGGGCACTGAACACCTTGAGGTGCTGGTCGATGGGGCGGGGGCCCAGGTTGCAGCCGCCGGGCATGGCCACCTGCGCCCGGCCAAAGCGGGACAGCAGAGCGCCCAGGAAGTAGTAGCTGGCACGCATCTGACGGGACAGATCGTCCGGCACGTTGGTGCCGGTCAGATGGGTGGTGTCGATCTCGTAGGTGTTGCGGTTGAGCATCTTGACCTGCGCGCCCAAGGTGCTCAGGATCTTCAGGCTCACCGCCACATCACTGATATCCGGCAGATTTTCGATCACACAGACATCCGCCGCCAGAATGGTAGCAGGCAGAATGCCGACCGCCGCATTCTTTGCACCGGAAATGGTGACCTCGCCGTGCAGGGGCTTGCCGCCCGTAATAACAAATTTCTCCACTTTTATGATCTCCTTGTCAAAGGCCTGTGCCACAGGCCTGTTAAGGTTCCTGAAAGCATTCATATCCACTGCCTGTGCCCGTCCTGTGTACAAAGCCAACAAAGCCCGCGCACAATTACAGCTATCTTATTATACACAAATTACACAAAAAAGCAAAGCCCCGATTGTACGAGTTCCATTATTTTCTGTTTTGCCCAGAATCCGTTCCGATATTCTGAAAATTTGTCTCTTTTTTTCAAGATTCCGACACATTCCGGCGGTCAGACGCCGGTTTGTCACATTTTACCACACCTGATCCTCACTGCGGGTCTCCTTGATCCAGCCCAGCTGATAGGCCGTTACCAGCTGTTTGAGATCGTGCACCCGCTCCCGCAGCACCTCGCCCTCGTCGGTGTCCTCCACGAGGATGCGGTGGTTCTCGGTCTCCAGAATGTTTTTCTGGGAAATGATATCCAAGTTTTCACTCACCGCCTTTTCGGCACTCTCAAAGGGCTGGTGGGTGCGCAGCGACATGGAGCGGCTGGAATACACCAGCGTGTAGCCCGCAATGCCGGTTTTTTCGTGGTAGGCACGACAGAACCCACCGTCGATCACCACCAGACGGCCACCGCCCTTGATGGGGCTCTCGCCGTTCTTTTCCCGCACGGGGACGTGGCCGTTGACGATGTGGCTGGTACCCGGCAGGCCGAACTCCGCCAGAATGCGGCGGCAGGCGGCCTCGTCGTTGTACCAGGTATAGTAGGGATCCTTGACCTCCTCATGGGTGGCGGGGTCTGCCACATACAGCCGCTCGAAGGTGGTCATAGCGCTGCGGCCGAACAGCGGTGACAACCGCCCGCACCACAGATACCACAAAAAATCCTGTCCGTTCTGGCGTTCGGCGCTGCCCTCCGGTGCGTAGTAGCCCCGCCGGGCGCGGGCATCGCAGTAATCCATCAAGGCACGGCCGGAATAGCGGCGGCCCTCAAAGCGTTCCACCGCAAAACTGCCCTTTGCGGTCATGGGCACCACACCGTGGTACAGCAGGTTGCCATTTTCAATGTGGTACACACTGCCCTTTGCATAGAGGAATTCCACATGCTGCTGCAGCTTTTCGCTCTGGCGGAAGGACTGCACCAGCTTGCGCAGCACCAGCTTTTCGTCGTCGTTCAGAGCCGCCGGGTCGGCAGGGTCCACCGTGGGGAAGGCCGTGTCCCGCAGCGGGCAATCCTGTTCGCCGATGCGGACAGTATGCTTTTCCCAGTCGATGCGGCGCAAAAAGTCCCTCCCCTGCATTTGGAAGTCCGGGTTGCGGTCGATGACCTGACATTCCAGCTTGAACATCAGGATGCTGATGGCCTTGTGCATCACCGCGCAGCGGTGCAGCATGCCCTTGGTATAGGGGCCGCGGGCCGCGTCGGTGTGGGGCATCCAGATGGACAGATCGTCCTCCCCATAGAACTGCTCGGCCATGCGCTGCAGATGCCGCAGGTTGATGCCGTAGCAATCCTCGAGCATGCCGTGGTTGTGATAGGCCAGCGTGGTCTTGAGCACCGTGCAGATGCAGATGGGGCTTCCGGCGGCGGCACCCATCCACACCACGTCGTGGTTGCCCCACTGGATGTCCACGTTGTGGTGGCGCATGAGCAGGTCCAGAATGATGTCCGGACGCGGGCCACGGTCAAACAGGTCGCCCACGATGTGCAGCTTGTCCACCGCCAGATGCTTGATCAGCTCGCACAGCCGCACGATGAAACGGTCTGCCCGGCCGTTCTCGATGATGCTGCCCACGATCTGCCCATAATACAGGTCTTTGTCGTGGTCCTCAAAATGGGCGTGGAGCAGCTCGTCCAGGATATAGCCGCAGCTGGCCGGCAGGCACTGCCGCACATGGTCGCGGGTGTGTTTGGACGATACCAGCCGACAGATGTCAATGAGCCGCAGCAGGGTGTCGGTGTACCACTGGTCCAGCTCTTCCTCGCTGGTGCAGCGGTTCTTGAGCTGCGGCAGCTTTTCGTTGGGGTAGTAGATCAGGGTGGCCAGCTCCGCACGGGTCTGTTCCGGGATGGCATCCCCCAGCACCAGGTCCACTTTTTCACGGATGACACCGGAAGCGGAGTTCAGAATGTGGACAAAGGCTTCGTTTTCGCCGTGCAGGTCGCTCATGAAATGTTCGGTGCCCTTGGGCAGCTTGAGCAGGGCCTGTGTACTGATGATCTCGCTGGCCGCCGCAGCCTGCGAAGGGTAATCCCGCGAGAGCAGGGTCAGATATTTGAGGTTATCGCGGATCTCATCGTTCTCGGTGCGCATGAGGGTTCCTCCTGAAAGCAGTTATTCTCTTTTTATAGTATAGCACGACCCGTGTAAAATGTGGTATACTGGGGGCAACAAACTTTACACAAAGGACTTTGGATATTATGCCGAAAACCGATCTTGTCTCTCCGCCCTCCCACTGCGCCCTGTGCCCCCGCCGCTGCGGGGTGGACCGGGCTGCCGGAGCCGTGGGCTTCTGCGGCGCGGGCCGCACCCTGAAAGCCGCCCGCGCTGCCCTGCATTTCTGGGAGGAGCCCTGCATCAGCGGCACCCGTGGCAGCGGCACCGTGTTCTTTTCCGGCTGCACCCTCAAGTGCTGCTTCTGCCAGAACTATCCCATCAGCGCCGAAGGGCTGGGCAAGGAGATCAGCGTGGAGCATCTGGCCGAAATCTTTCTCAGCCTGCAGGCACAGGGAGCCCACAACATCAATCTGGTCACGCCGGGCCAGTGGCGGCCCTGGATCACTGCTGCACTGGACCTTGCCCGGGCACAGGGCCTGCATCTGCCCATTGTGTGCAACACCGGCGGCTATGAGACCGTGGAGAATGTGGAGGCCTGGCGCGGGTACATCGACATCTGGCTGGCCGATCTGAAATACGTCTCCCCCGCCCTGTCGGCGGAACTTTCCGCCGCACCGGACTACCTTGCTCAGGCAAAACCCGCCATTGAAGCCATGATGGCCCAGGCCGGGCACCCGGTATTCGACGCCGACGGCATCCTGCAGCGGGGCGTCATCCTGCGGCATCTGGCGCTGCCGGGCCATGTGGACGACAGCTTTGCCGTGCTGGACCAGATGGCCGCCTGGAACGATGCCGACCCGGGATGCTTCCTGCCCAGCGTCATGAGCCAGTATACGCCGTTCTACAAGGCCGCGGAGCACGGCATCGGGCGGCGCATCACCACCTATGAATACCACCGGGTGGTGAACTACGCCATGGACAAGGGCCTTGTGCAGGGCTATATGCAGCAGAAGAGCAGTGCCAAGGAGGAATACACCCCCAGCTTTGACCTGACGGGGGTGTAACGCGAATTCTCTCTTTTCGTCAAACTACCCAAATTTCGGTTCTTATTTTCTCTTGCATTCCCGCGCAAATGCTTGCATTCCGGCGGTGCGCGCACTATAATGGTTACATGGATACAACGATGTGTCAAAAGGATCCACGGTGAGTTTTTTACAATATCAGGAGGACCGTTATGGAACATTTCAATCCCATCCTTGGCAACGAGACCACCGGCCAGAAATTCATCACCTGCGGCGAGATCATGCTGCGCCTGACCCCGCCGAACTACGAGAAGATCCGTATGGCATCCGGCTTTGAGGCCAGCTACGGCGGCAGCGAGGCCAACATTGCACTGGCACTGGCTAACCTTGGTGTGGACAGTACCTTCTTCAGCGTGGTGCCCAACAACAGCCTGGGCAAGAGCGCGGTGCGCTGGCT
>OLOB01002569.1_pt1 | contig 10412 bp, 10 predicted proteins | sample 1671911 | NCBI WGS metagenome assembly OLOB01 (sample SAMEA3136625, study PRJEB25190) | human gut metagenome | biome: human gut; feature: human-associated habitat; material: faeces | place: Austria | collected 2013
CTGCTTTCAAAAAAATCCGGATATAATCAGATCTGGCTTACTCTGGCAGTAGCTTTTGGCACAGGCGTACTTATAATGGGATGGGCAACCTATATGACTGCATGGGCAGCAAGCGAGGCCGGTGCAGTCCATCCGCTGATCTATGCAAATGCAGTTGTCATGGCTGTGGCGGTATTGATAGTGGTGATCCTTTACTGGAAAAGATACCATAAGGCGGGGTCTTTTAAGGGGATTTTGGAAACAGGGATGATTACGGAGCGCAGGCTGTTTCGAAAAGAAGCAGTGTTTTTTGGTGCTTTGCTGGTGTTTCTGACCTGGATCATGTTTTATGTCTTTTTTATCAAAAATATTCTTATTTATAATAATACCCGCAGAATAATCTATCTTATCTTCTTTATTCTTTCTACCAGAACCTAAGCTACTAGATAGTTTAGCTATCTCTAAAGAATGAATATTAGTTAAATATCCTTCTCTATCACTCTTTACTTCATATATATAATTACTCTTAGGTAGTTCATTAATATTACCACCTTGATAACTAACAAATTCTAATAATTTATTATATGCTTTTCTTGAAGAAATACTTTCTAATACCTTTTCTTTAGCTTCTTCATAATTAATATTAAGACCTAAACTTACCATATAACTAGCAAGTTCTATACATAGTTTATTTAAATTATTATTAGGATTATAATACAAAGTATTAATAGCCTCAAGTACTTCTAAAGAATTACCAATATTATTACCTAAAGGAATATCCATATTAGTAAGTAAGCATACTACTTTCATATCATTTTCTTTACCTATCTTAATCATAAGATTAGCAAGTCTTCTACCAGAATCAATATCTTTAATTAAAGCACCTTCACCTATTTTAATATCAAGAACTAAATTCTTAGATCCAGATGCTATCTTTTTACTCATAATTGAAGAAGCAATAAGTGGAATACTTTCAGTAGTTCCAGTTACATCTCTTAAAGCATATATTTTTTTATCTGCTTTAGCAACATCTTCAGTTTGACTAGTAATAGCCATACCAATATCACTTATTTCTTTAATAAAACTATCCATACTCAAGTTAACATTAAAACCTGGTATACTTTCTAATTTATCAATAGTACCTCCTGTATATCCAAGTCCTCTACCACTCATTTTAGCTACTCTGCATCCAAGTGAAGCTACAATTGGCGATATAATTAAAGTAGTTTTATCACCTACACCACCAGTAGAATGTTTATCCACTACATTATTTAAATTACTTAAATCTATTCTACTACCTGACTGAATCATATATTTAGTAAGATATATAACTTCTTCATCAGTCATATCATTAATAACAATAGCCATAAGTAATGCTGACATTTGATAATCTTTAATATTACCATTATCAAAGTTTTCCACTACATATTTAATTTCTTCTTCAGTAAGTATTTCTTTATTTTTCTTCTTTAGTATTATATCAATTATATTCATCTATCAATCACCTATCTATCATAATAAATATACCACATAAAAGAGAAAGATTCAATAAATTTTCTTTATTTATGGCTAGTTAAGCCTAAGGTCTTAACTAGTATTTTATAGCCTAAAGTCTATTATATATAAGAGAGAGTTCAGGATAAAAACATTATTTATTACCTAGCCTTTTTATTAACAAAAGAAGAAACTATTTTTCTTTAGTTTCTTCTTTTGCTTTTTCTTTCTTTTTATCATGATTCCATATTATATTAGTTTTTAATATTAGTAATAAAATTAATACAAATAATATAGCATATATAACCATACCATAAATATTGCTACCAAGCATACTATTACCAACAGCGTATACAATAGAGGCTGAAGCAAATAGTAAATCAACTATATATATTATAATTACTGTCTTTTTTTGAGATAACTTTAATCTTAACAATTGATGATGTAAATGATTTTTATCAGGTTCTCCAAGTGGCTTATGATTAATAAGTCTTCGAAGAATCGCAAATAAAGTATCAAGTATAGGAATAGCAAGTAAAAGTATAGGTATAATAAATGAAGTCAAAGTTACATTTTTAAATCCTAACAATGCAATAACCGCAATTATATAACCTAAAAACATACTACCAGAATCACCCATAAATATTTTTGCCGGATTAAAGTTATGTACTAAAAATCCAAGTGTACTACCAAGCATTATAAATGTTAATATAATATCAAGACCATTAGAATTATTAAGAAGCATTGCTATTATACCAATAGTTAAGAAATATATACTAGCAATACCTGAAGATAAACCATCTAAGCCATCAATTAAATTAATACAGTTTATAATAGCTACGATAAATATTATTGTTATAGGATATGCAAGTATTCCAAAATTCAAATATAATCCAAATGCTGAAATATCTTTTAATAATATACCACCATATAATGGTATTATTGAAGCTCCTACTGTTTGAGCAAGTAACTTCCATTTAGCAGGTACTGGTTTTATATCATCAAATATACCAGTAACCAATATTATAAAACTACCAATAAGTATTGCATTCATTTGTACCGAATGAATACCAAATAACATATAGCCAAGTAAAAAGCCAGCGTATATGCCAAGACCACCTAATCTAGGAATAGGTACCTTATGTACTTTTCTTTCATTAGGCATATCAAGTGCTCCAATAAAATTAGCCATCTTTTTTACAACAGGAACAAATAAAGCAGTAAATAAAAATGTTGTTCCTACCATTAGTAAAACTCTTTTTATATCCATAATTATATACAACTCCTTAAATCAAATTACATCTATATTATATAATATATTTATATATTAATCAATAAAAGAGCAAAAAAAAGAATAGTCTATTTGCTATTCTTAACATAATTATATGAATCTTTTACCATATCTTCGATGTTATAAGCGCAAGACCAATCTAGTACATCTTTAGCCTTACTAGCATCAGCGTAGCAGGATGCTATATCTCCATCTCTTCTACCTACTATTTTATATGGAACATCGATATTATTAAATTTCTTAAAAGCTTCAACAAGTTCTAATACACTATAACCATTACCAGTACCTAGATTAAATGCATCAATACCATTATTATTAAGTACCCAATTAAGTGCCTTAATATGACCTTTAGCCAAATCAACAACATGAATATAATCTCTAACACCAGTACCATCTATAGTATCATAATCATTACCAAATACAGATAATTCTTTTAATTCTTTATTAGCTACTTTAACTATATAAGGCATCAAATTATTAGGAATATCATTAGGATTTTCACCTATTAAACCACTCTTATGTGCTCCAATTGGATTAAAATATCTAAGTAAAGCAATATTCCAAGTATTATCAGAAACATATAAGTCATTTAATATTCTTTCAATCATAATTTTAGTTTCACCATAAGGATTAGTAGCATGAGTAACATCAAAGTTTTCTTTAATAGGTAAACTCTTCGGAGTACCATATACTGTAGCACTTGAAGAAAATACTATATTTTTAACATTATGTTCATTCATTACTTCACATAAAGTAAGTGTACTATCAATATTATTTCTATAATACATAAGAGGTTTCTTTACCGATTCGCCTACAGCCTTATATCCAGCAAAATGAATTACAGCATCAATCTTATTATCATTAAATATCTCTTCTAATAGTTTTTTATCACATACATCACCCTCATAAAAAATAACATCTTTTCCTGTAATTTTTTTAATTTTATCTACTACTTCTCTTTTAGAATTAGATAGATTATCGATAATAACAACTTCATAATCATTATTAAGAAGTTCAACAGCAGTATGACTGCCAATATAACCAGTACCACCAGTAACTAATATTTTCATAATATCATATCCTCCTACTTATATTTATCAATAATAGCATCAACTATATATTTACTAGCAAAGCCATCTCCATAAGGATTAGATGCCTTACTCATCTTATTATATTCATTCTTATCATCTAATAATTTTTTAGTTTCATTATAAATAACATCTTCTGAAGTACCTACTAATTTCAAAGTACCTGCAGCAATACCTTCGGGTCTTTCTGTAGTATCTCTAAGTACAAGAACAGGCTTGCCAAGTGAAGGAGCTTCTTCTTGAATACCACCAGAATCAGTAAGGATAATATAACTCTTATTTTGAAAATTATGGAAGTCAAACACTTCTAAAGGTTCTATCAATCTTACTCTATCAGTATCTTTAAATATTTCATTAGCAACTTCTCTAACTTTAGGATTTAAATGTATTGGATATACTACTTTAACATCAGGGTATTCACCCACTATTCTTCTTACTGCCTTAAATATATTTCTCATAGGTTCACCAAGATTTTCTCTTCTATGAGCAGTAAGTAAAATCATTCTATCATTACCTATCCAATCAAATATTTCATTATTATAATCTTTCTTTATGGTTGTTTTCATAGCATCAATAGCGGTATTACCAGTAACATATATTTTATCTTCTGATATATTTTCTTCTAACAAATTATGTTTACTTACATCAGTAGGAGCAAAATACATATCACACATTCTATCTACCATTTGCCTATTCATTTCTTCAGGAAATGGTGAATACTTATTCCAAGTTCTAAGACCAGCTTCAACATGCCCTATATCTACTTGATTGTAAAAGGCTGCTAATGCACCAGCAAAAGTTGTAGTAGTATCACCATGAACAAGTACAATATTAGGTTTTTCTTTTTCTATTACATCTTCAAGTCCCATAAGTACTCTAGAAGTAATTTCACTAAGAGTTTGGCCTTGTTTCATAATATTTAAATCATAATCAGGATTAATATCAAACACATCAAGTACTTGATCTAACATTTCTCTATGCTGAGCAGTAACACATACTATACTTTCAATTTCTTTTCTTTTTTCTAATTCTTTAACAAGAGGTGCCATCTTAATAGCTTCCGGTCTTGTTCCAAATATTGTCATAACTTTAATCATTAATTATCTTCTCCTTTTTAATTATAAATGGTAAAAATACTAAAAATGGTGAACAAGTAAATAAACCATAAATATATCTTAATTCGCAAAATACTGGAGTTGAAGCCATCAAAGATAGCCATAAACCAAATAAAGGTATATAACAAAGAAGATATTTTTTATTTCCAAAATACATAGTCATTACAAAGGAAATTAATAAAATAATAAATTGTAATCCTAAACTCCATATAATATTAGAAAGTGGTATTTTTCTCGAAACACTAATATCAATAACTTTATTATACCATTTAGGTGTCAAAGGAGTATTTCTAATATTTTCTTCTGGGAAGAAGCCTACGCTTTCACCACCAGTTGAAGCATAAATAACATCAGGATACCAATAACCTAAAGTTTGTGAAAAATATGCTTCAAAATAAATATTTGGATATTTAGTAAATAAATGCAAGTAAGTATCTAAAAAATCCCTTTTATTGTCTGATAAGATTTCATTATTAGCTAAACTCTTAATAGGATCACTTATATATGGTTTATATTCAGTACTCACTTTGTCGTAATCAATAAATAATTTTTTTAAATATTTTTCATCCTTAGCAGTTATATTTTTATCTAGAGCAATTACTCTTGCTATTTGCTGTAATGGAATTGAAAATGCCTCAACTGAAGTAGTTTTCTCTATATTAAAGTAATCGAAGACCGGACCCTTAATTACAAAGTAAAAACAAGCTATAGAAATAGTGATGATACTCATCATAATTCTTTTATTTTTCATAAAGCCAATTATAAATGGAATACAGAATAAATAAACATATATACCATTGTTTCTAAAGAACAGCATAATAAGTACACCAATTATAAATAAAATAATATATGCAATCTTAATTTTACTTTTGCTCGAAATAAACTCATATAAACAAATTAATATAAGAAGAAAAGAACCACCAAACATTATATCTCTCCATAATGTAATGCTATAATGAGCGTGTAATGGATTAAATGCAAAAAACAAAGTCAAAAATATACATATTTTTTTATTAAGTCCCTTATTATAAAAATATCTAATTGAAGTAGAAAAAATAAGAGACATACAAAGCATTTGAACAAGTGTAGAAAATGCTATAGATTTACTTAAACTATGAAACAAAAATTTTCCAAGATGAAAAAATATACCAAAAAACCAAGTATGACCAAAAGTATGGTAATCACTCAATATAAAATTATTAGCATAATGAATAACATAATAAGAATCAGGAGTCATAATTGCCGGATAAAATCTAATAAAATACAGAAAGTATCCAATAAATATTACACCAATCATCAAAATAAATGTTTTAATTTTCATTTTATTATGTGCTTCAATTACTTCAATTTTTTTTAATTTATAAAATAAAATTCCAAATAATTTATAAAATAAAATGAATAGACCAAAAAAGCACAGAATAGTAAGAAAAAGATTTTTCAAATTAAAAATATAATTAACCTCTTCTATATATAAATTTACCATATTTCCAATTGATAGCATCAGACTCAAAAGTAAAGATATAATTATAGAATACCTTTCTTGCTTTTTATTTAAACTTAATTTATATTTATAAAAGAAAATAAATAATATTAAAAAAAGCAATGTAATCAAAAGATTATAAGAACCATAATTATAAATTAACCTAGTATAAATTAAAATTCCAAAAAACGATAAGAAAGACTCTATTAAATTAACTAATACTTTTTTCATTATTTTCTCCCCAAGGTCATCACACATACTCCAATTATCACTATAAATATTCCTATTCCTTGAGTAAGTGTTATTTTTTCTTTTAATATTAAACAAGATTCGATTATAACAAGAGTATTAACTAAAGCAACAGAAAGTGGCATTGCTATAGTTAAGTTGCTTTTGCTAACTATTAACATCCAAAGTATAAAACTACAGCCATAACATAATAGACCTAAAATCATTTTAATTGAATAGTTAATTTTAAGTCCAAATATAGATAATGTTAAATTACTATTAGCACTACCAAGTTTAAACAGAATCAATCCAGAAGACGCTAAAAGCACATAACAAGCAAACATAATTATTAATTTCATACTAATCCTTCTTTCCATTTTTATTTACACTTTCCTTTAACATAGATATTTCTTGTATTAATAATTTAGTTTTTTCGTTTTGAATCGATATACTTGTAGTAATAATAAACGAAACATAAAACAAGAAGAAAAAGCCAAGTAAGAATACCATATTTGATGGTTCCTCGAAACCAGCAAGTTTTGAGATTTTGAAAACAATTTCAGGAAATATAACGACGATTGTCATCAAAATAATTAAAAATATCCAAAAACTAGCATACTTCATCGTAAGTCTTTTTTTCTTTACAGTTCTAATTATCAAAAACAACTGAAATACTAATAGTAATAATAAAGATATTTTCAATACAATATTCATTTTTTCATCTCCCCACTTATACTAGTTATTACTATTGATATTGATACACTAAACATATAGTAAATACTCTTTAATGGTTTTATTGAAGAACTACCAAATTCCCTTTCATGCATTTCAACAGGTATTTCTTTAACTTTAAATCCTTTACTTATAAGTTCTACCGTTGATTCTGGTTCAGGATACTCCGTTGGATAGTGATCAGCAAACAATTTAATAACCTTTTTATCTCCTGCTCTAAATCCACTAGTAGGATCGTATATCTTTTTGCCAGTACATAATTTAATTAAGAAAGACAATATTTTAATTCCCATTCTTCTAGTACCAGTAGACTTAAACTTACTTAATTCACTTACAAACCTAGAACCAATAACAAAATTATTTCCTTTTTTTATCTCTTCTACCAAGTTATCTATATAATTTTCATCATGTTGTCCATCACCATCAAATTGAATAGCTATATCATAATTGTTTTTTAATGCATATTTGTATCCTGTTTGTACAGCACCACCAATACCAAGATTATGTACTAAATTAATAACATCATAATTGTTTTTTAAACATATTTCTCCAGTATTATCTTTACTGCCATCATTAATTATAATATAGTCTATCTCATTAGAAGATTTCTTTTTATACTTTTTTATTTTATTTATTGTATTTTCTATGTTTAACTCTTCATTATATGCTGGAATTATCATTAACACTTTCATTTCTTTTACCTCTTCTACTTTTATATATTTCACAAAAACTTAAAATACCAATACCAATAATTATATATCTTATAAAGAACATACTTATAGCATATCTACTAAAAGCAAATGTATAGGAATATATGGCTATTTGAGATCCATATGTTAATATTAAGAACAACCACTCTTTAATTCTCTTTTTATTTATAAAAATAAGTATTGAACTAATAACAAACAATATTATTTCAACTTTTCTTACTACATTTAATTGATTACCACTTATTCCCATAATAGTATCCCAATAAAAGTAATTATCAAAATTTTGTAATGGTTTATAAATTAAATATGATTTAAGCATAGAGACCTTATCTTTATTCCACCATTCATGCATTCGATATTTTGCTTTCAAGCCGTCATATTCTAATGAATAATACTTTGTCATATAATCTTTTTTATTAGGGTTTTGTAAATAGTATTTCATTTCAGCAGGCATTTTTTCATCAACATTTTTCACATAATCTAATTCTTCATCTGTAGGATAACCACTTCCCTGATATGTTCCTAAAAGCAGTGGATTACCTGTACCATATGTTAATGGAATAAAATGATTAAATATTTTATAGTTTCTATAAGTCCAAGGTATTAAACATAATAACAAAATAATTCCAGCAATTATACATTGCCTAATTAAAAGTTTAAAATTATATTTTTTTAATATTAAGAAAACAAACAGAAAAATAGGAAATATGCCTATAGTTGGACGTATAAATACTGCCAATATATAATAAATCACTATTAAAATAAAATCTTTTTTGTTCGCCTTCATAGATAATTTTAATGTATGATATATAAGTAAAGAAAATAGTAAAATATATGGTGTTTCAGTTAAAATTAAATTATCCATCCAAATATAATCAGCAGCAAGAAAAAACAAGCATGAAATAGCAGCAATATATTGATTAGAATATAATTTAATAGTCTTATAAACAATATAAATCGTTAACAATCCCATAACCAGCCATAATATTTTAAGAGAAATTATAAGCTTCGAACCAACACCAAATATTAGTGCCATAAATGCAATCAAAAATGTCATGCCTGGCATTATTTGTGCGGACAATACATCGTGCATTGTTATTTCACCAGTTTGTAAAAATACTATACCGCTTTTTATATAGTCAGCATCATCACTATTCAATGAATAATTAAATCCTAATTCTTTTAAAGCTAAAATATGTAAAATTAATGATATAATTAACACAACCAAAATACACCAATTATCTAAAAACAAAGACTTTATCTTATTTTTCTGCATATCTAACTCACCTATACTTTTTTATTCTAAATAAAAATTTAACATTGCTATCATAAAATCTTTTTAATCTTTTTGGTTCTTTCATAATTCTGTATAACCATTCTAGATTTAATTTAATAAATATTTTAGGTGCCCTTTTTTTCATACCACTCATTACATCAAAAGAACCGCCAACACCAACAAATATACCTTTTTTAAATCTATTTAAATGTTTATATATTAACATTTCTTGAAGTGGAATACCAAGTGCTACAAGAACTATATCAGGCTCAAGTTTTACAATTTCATCAAATACCTTATCTTTATCAGTAACATACCCATTAGAAGTACCAACTAGTTTTAAATTAGGATATTGTTCTTTAATAACTATTTTCATTGAATCGATAACTTCTTGCTTAGAGCCAAATAAATAAATACTCTTTTTCTGCTCATTACCAAACTTTAATAATTCATTTGCAATATCTATTCCAGTAATTCTCTCTTCAATATTATATCCAATCTTTTTACCAGCTTTTAATACACCTATACCATCTGGTACCATAACCGTTTCTTTATCTAATAACATTTTTCTTACATCTTCATTTTTTTCACTAATCATAAATGTTTCAGGATTAGCGGTAACAACAAATGTTTTCTTATTATTTTTTAAATTATCACTTAAAATTTCATAAAAAGATTGTGCACTCTTTTTATATAATTTATCAAATAGTTTTCTCATCTATTCACCTCTTAGTTCCTATAACAATAGTATACCATTATTATATATTTTTTTTAATTCATTTTCTGGCATTAAAGCACTTACAAAGTAACTCATAATTAAGACTCCAGGAATATCTATCACTAATCTTACTAAGGTAAATTTTAATCCTAATGCTGAAATTTCAAATAAAAGTGTAGAAATTTTAGTTAAACACCATGAATTCATAAAAATTATTATATTAGAAAATTTAGCACCTTTTTTTATTAAAACTGCAGTAAAAGGAAAAGCAGCATACATGGGTCCAGCTGCAATTGATCCA
>OLOB01002571.1_pt1 | contig 10404 bp, 10 predicted proteins | sample 1671911 | NCBI WGS metagenome assembly OLOB01 (sample SAMEA3136625, study PRJEB25190) | human gut metagenome | biome: human gut; feature: human-associated habitat; material: faeces | place: Austria | collected 2013
TACCCCCATATAGGACTTTTATATTTCATTGTCCTATATGAGGGTAGCATACCACCAGACTTCCGGGGGTTTTTATTCAATTTTACATGGGAGAATAAAATCCAGAAAAACATCTCCTTTCCGTACCTTTTGTTGGAGTCGGTAACAAGTAGATTGCACTATAATATAAAATAATATTTTATACTTAAAAATATATAACTTAAAATTTATACAAATATGGTATGATAATATAAAATAATAAAAAAACGAGGAACAACATATATGATCACAAGCACATCCAATGCCAGAATCAAACGTCTGGTAAATTTAAAAAAGAAGAGAAAACTAAGAGACGAAGAGGGCGTCTTCCTTGTAGAAGGAATCCGCATGTTCCGGGAAGTGCCGCTCGACAAGTTAAAAGAAGTCTACGTATCTGAATCCTTTTACAAAAAAGAAAAAGATACCGTAAAAGAAGTCCTGAAAGATTCGAAAATAAGAGTGGAGGAACTGACAGATACCGTATTCTCACATGCGTCAGATACCAAGACCCCGCAGGGCATCCTGTGCGTGGTGGAGCAGATGAATCACAAAATCAGCGAACTGACTTCAGCAGAGTGTCCGCTGATCATGGTATTAGATCATCTGCAGGATCCGGGTAATCTGGGAACGATTCTGCGTACGGCAGAAGGCGCCGGTGTAACAGGAATTCTAATGGACAGGGAATGCGTCGATATCTACAATCCGAAAACGATCCGCTCGACCATGGGATCGGTATACCGTATGCCGTTTGTATACGTGGAAGATCTGGGTAAGGGAATCCAGGATTTAAAAGACAAAGGTATTACGACCTATGCGGCACATTTGGAAGGAAAGCATTCCTATGATGAAGAGAACCTGACGAATCCGTGTGCATTCCTGATCGGGAATGAGGGAAATGGACTGAGACGAGAGATTGCAGATATGGCAGACTGCTATATCAAGATCCCGATGCTTGGTCAGGTAGAGTCGTTGAATGCCGCAATCGCCTCTTCTGTGCTGATGTTCGAGGCTGCAAGACAGAGAAGGAAGGCAGATTAATCTCCTGAAACCACTTTTATACAGAATATTTATCTGTATATTACATAAAATGAGATACAATCCACTCATTTTGCACAAGAAAATTGCTTTCTTTATCAGAGTATAGTAATATAGTGAACAAGAAATAATATATACGGAAAAGAGAGGACGGCTTATGAAAGTGATCTATTGGCTGGCGATATTTATTGTACTGCTGATCATTGAAATTGCGACGATGGGACTTACCACCATCTGGTTTGCCGGAGGCGCACTGATCGCATTCGGTGCGGGGCTTGTCGGCTTTGGACTGGGCGTTCAGGTTGGTACATTTATCGTAGTTTCGCTCCTGCTTCTGCTTCTGACGAGACCACTTGCGGTGAAGTACTTTAATCAGGAGAGACAGAAGACGAATGCAGAAAGCCTGATCGGCCAGCAGGCATTGGTGACAGAAGACATCGATACGATAAAGGCCAAAGGGCAGGTAGAGATTCGGGGCCAAATCTGGTCGGCGAAGACGGATGAGCCGGACGGAACAATCCCGAAGAACACAGTTGTTGTAGTAAATGGTATTCAGGGCGTGAAACTGATCGTGCATGCCAGAGAGGAGTAGAGTATGATTTTTGGATTGATTTTATTAGCGATTATTATCTGCGTGGTGATTTCCTGTGTAAAGGTAGTCAGACAGGCGCAGGCATTGGTTATTGAAAGACTGGGGGCATATCAGGCAACATGGGGAACCGGACTTCACTTTAAGATTCCGATTTTTGACCGTGTGGCAAGAAGAGTGGATCTGAAAGAGCAGGTAGTGGATTTTGCACCGCAGCCGGTTATCACAAAAGATAACGTAACGATGAGAATTGATACCGTTGTATTTTATCAGATCACGGATCCGAAGATGTTCTGTTATGGTGTGGCGAATCCGATCATGGCGATCGAGAACCTGACAGCCACGACACTTCGTAACATCATCGGTGATCTGGAATTAGATCAGACACTGACATCCAGAGAGACGATCAACACGAAGATGAGAGCATCTCTGGATGTGGCAACCGATCCTTGGGGAATCAAGGTAAACCGCGTGGAACTTAAGAACATTATCCCACCGGCAGCCATCCAGGATGCAATGGAGAAACAGATGAAGGCAGAACGTGAACGCCGTGAAGCAATCTTACGTGCAGAAGGTGAGAAGAAATCTACAATCCTTGTGGCAGAAGGTCACAAAGAGTCTGCAATTCTGGATGCGGAAGCTGAGAAGCAGGCGGCTATCCTGAAAGCAGAAGCACAGAAAGAAGCCACGATCCGTGAGGCTGAAGGTAAGGCAGAAGCCATCATGAAAGTACAGCAGGCAAATGCCGATGGAATTCGTTTCCTGAAAGAAGCAGGAGCCGATGAGGCTGTTCTTACCATGAAAAGTCTGGAAGCATTTGCAAAAGCTGCTGATGGAAAAGCAACGAAGATCATCATCCCGTCAGAGATCCAGAGCATTGCAGGTCTGGTAAAATCTGTTACAGAGATTGGCGCAGATGATAAAAAAGAAGAAAAGTAGACAAAAGACATAAGATAAAAGTCAAAGAATAAAAGCGAGGTACAAAATAATGGATTTAAAAGGCAGAAATTTCCTGACGCTGAAAGATTTCACACCGGAAGAGATCACATATCTGCTTGATCTTTCCGCAGAATTAAAAGAAAAAAAGAAAAAAGGAATTCCGGTTGATAAATACAGAGGAATGAATGTGGCATTGATCTTTGAAAAGACCAGTACCAGAACCCGCTGTTCTTTCGAAGTAGCTGCTCACGATATGGGTATGGGAACGACTTACCTTGATCCTTCAGGTTCACAGATCGGGAAGAAAGAAAGTATCGAAGATACAGCAAGAGTTCTCGGAAGAATGTTTGATGGAATCGAGTATCGTGGATTTGGACAGGAGATTGTGGAGGAACTGGCCAAATATGCAGGTGTTCCGGTATGGAACGGACTGACGAATGAGTATCATCCGACACAGATGCTGGCGGATATGCTGACGATCCGTGAACATTTCGGACATCTGAAAGGTATCAAATTGGTATACATGGGTGATGCAAGATACAATATGGGCAATTCCCTGATGATCGCATGTGCCAAATTAGGTATGCATTTCGTGGCATGTACGTCTAAGAACTATTTCCCGAATGAGGAACTGGTAGAGACTTGCAAAGGATATGCCAAAGAGACAGGAGCAACCATCACACTGACAGAAGATATCGGAAGCGGAACCAAAGATGCAGACGTTATCTGTACGGATGTATGGGTATCCATGGGTGAGCCGGACGAAGTATGGGAAGAACGTATCCGCGAACTGTCTCCGTACAAGGTAACAAAGAAAGTAATGGAAAATGCAGGAGAACAGGCTATCTTCTTACACTGCCTGCCGGCATTCCATGATCTGAAGACGAAGATCGGCAAACAGATCCATGACAAATTCGGACTGGACGATATGGAAGTTACAGATGAAGTATTCGAGTCTCCGCAGTCAAAGGTATTTGACGAGGCTGAGAACCGTATGCATACGATCAAGGCTGTCATGGTGGCAACACTTGGTGAAAGAGAGTAGGCAAGAGCAGACAGATTATGAAATCAGAAATATTACGTTTGTTAAAAGAAAGCGATACATATATTTCCGGACAGCAGTTGTGCGAACAGTTTCAGGTATCCAGAACGGCCATCTGGAAAGTGATCGACCAGCTTAAAAAAGAAGGTTATGAGATAGAGGCGGTGCGCAACAAAGGCTACCGCCTTATCGACAGTCCGGATGTTATGTCAAAAGCAGAGATTGAAAGTCTTGTAGACACAAAATGGGCAGGAAAAACTGTCGTATATTACGATAAAATTGACTCGACCAATAACCGCGCCAAAGAAGCCGGAGATAACGGGGCTGCTCACGGTACTTTATTCGTGGCAGATATGCAGGTGGCAGGAAAAGGCCGCAGAGGCCGTGTCTGGAAATCACCGTCTGGAAGCAGTATCTATATGACGATCCTGTTGTATCCGGATATTCCGCCGGTAAAGGCACCACAGCTTACGTTACTTATGGCGATCGCTGTGGCAGAAGGTATCCAGGAAGTGACCGGACTTGAGACGAAGATCAAGTGGCCGAATGATATCGTGGTGAACGGCCGGAAGATCTGCGGTATTCTGACGGAAATGAGTACGGAGATCGACTATATCAATCATGTCGTGATCGGTGCCGGAATCAATGTGAATCAGGATACATTTCCGGATGATATTAAGGCAACGGCTTCCTCACTTAAGCTGGAACTCGGAAAGAGCGTAAAGCGTTCCGAGCTGATCGCAGCAGTGATGAAGAGCTTTGAAAAATGCTATGAGATCTTCATTGAGACGGAAGATCTGTCGGGCTTACAGGAACTTTATAATTCCATGCTGGTGAACCGGGATCAGGAGGTCAAGGTCCTGGAACCAGGAAATGAATATAAAGCGCACGCCATCGGCATCAATCAGACTGGAGAACTGATTGTAAGAACGCCGGATGGGAAAGAAAAAGAAATCTATGCCGGAGAGGTATCAGTTAGAGGTGTTTATGGGTATGTATGATGAAAAAGTGGTGCTTTGCGGCGCCAATTCATATGAAGAAAAATATTATCTGAATCCGGATTTTGAACAGCTCCCGGATGATGTAAAGAATGAACTGAAGATCATGTGCGTGTTGTATGTGCATGATGTAGGAGGAATCCTGACGCTGGTATTCGAAGAGAACGGGGAATTATGCTTTGAAGTAACCTCCGATGATTTTGACCCGATGTTCGATGACATCGGAAGCCAGCTTAAGATCAAGCAGCTGCAGAGAGACAAGCAGGATCTTCTGCAGGCATTGCAGTTATATTATAAAGTATTCTTCCTGGGGGAAGAGATAAACAGCGAAGAGTAACTATAAGGAAACAGACAAAACAGGAGGAGAAAGATGCTTCTTGTAATCGATGTAGGAAATACGAACATTACACTCGGAGTGTTTAACAAAGACGAATTATTTGGCACATTCCGTATGAAGACAAAGCAGCCGAGAACATCGGATGAATATGGAATTACTTTACAGGAACTGGTAGAAAGACATGGGATCGAAAGCTCGAAGATCAATGCAGTGATCCTTGCATCCGTAGTGCCGGATGTGATGCATTCACTCGGCAGTGCGATCATCAAATATTTCGGCGTAAAGCCGGTGGTTGTATCTGCAGGAATTAAGACGGGAATCCGTATCGTCACGGAGAACCCGAGACAGGTCGGCCCGGACCGTATCGTAGATGCAGTCGGTGCTTACACCTTATATGGTGGACCGGCGATCGTGGTAGACTTCGGAACGGCAACGACATTTGATGTGATCGGCCCGGACGGAACATTTGAGGCGGGCGTGATCGCACCGGGAATCCGCACTTCGGCACAGTCTCTCTGGGGAGAGGCAGATATGCTTCCGGCAATCGAGATCCGCAAGCCGAATTCCATTCTCGCAAAAGAGACGATCACGGCAATGCAGGCAGGCCTTGTATATGGTCAGATCGGTCAGACTGAATATATCATTAAGCGTATGAAAGAAGAGTCCGGCTACCCGGATGCAAAGGTTATTGCAACCGGCGGACTTGGCAAGATGATTGCGAATGAAACAGACATGATCGATGTGTATGATTCACAGCTTACGTTAAAAGGACTTCGGTTCATTTACGAAAAGAATAAAAAAAGTAAATAATCTACGGTGTTGATAATGTAGACTTTCAGAGAAATGTGCAGCACTATATATCAAGATGGTTCCGCCAGTGTAAGAGTGGGGCTATCTTAGCTGATATATAGTGCTGTGTGTTTCTTACAGGAAATGAAGTATAATTGTGAAAAGAATGATAAGTATTCTGGAATAATCGAAAATAGAAGATGTTTGTAAATTGTTCAGGGATAACCAGGATAGAAGATAATAGTAATTAAAATTAATTAACAGGAGTAGAAAGATGAAAATCGGGAATGTTAATCTGGCAAATCCATATATTCTCGCGCCGATGGCGGGAGTAACGGATCTGCCGTTCAGATTGCTCTGTAAAGAGCAGGGAGCCGGACTTTTGTGCATGGAGATGATCAGCGCGAAAGCCCTGCAGTATAAAAATAAGAATACTAAAGCATTACTTGCAATCCATCCGGAAGAGTATCCGGTGTCGTTACAGCTCTTTGGTTCCGATCCAAAGATCATGAGCGAGATGGCGAAAATGATCGAAGAGCTGCCGTTCCAGATCCTGGACATCAATATGGGATGTCCGGTTCCGAAGGTAGTACGGAACGGCGAAGGTTCTGCACTTATGAAGAATCCGAAGCTGGTACATGAGATCGTATCGGCAGTGTCGAAAGCAATCGAAAAGCCGGTAACGGTGAAGATCCGGAAAGGATTTGACGATGATCATATCAATGCTGTAGAGATCGCAAAGATCATTGAAGATGCAGGCGGTGCGGCAGTTGCCGTGCACGGACGGACAAGGGAACAGTATTATTCCGGTAAAGCAGACTGGGATATCATCCGTCAGGTCAAAGAAGCCGTATCCATTCCGGTGATAGGAAATGGTGATGTGATTTCAGGAGAAAATGCACTTCAGATGAGAAGAGAAACCGGCTGTGACGGCGTGATGATCGGAAGAGGTGCACAGGGCAATCCATGGATCTTCCATGAACTTCAGGAATATGAAAGAACCGGTGTTGTTCCTCCGAGACCAACTCCGGAGAAAATCAAAGAGACAATGCTCAGACATGCAAGACTACAGATTGAATTCAAGGGAGACTTTATCGGGATCAGGGAAATGCGTAAGCATGTTGCCTGGTACACAAAGGGAATGAAAGGTTCTGCAAAACTCAGGGATGCGATCAACCAGGTGGAATCTTATGAAGAGTTGGTGGAACTTCTGGACAAGGCGATTGTATAAACAGAGAATCTGAATAATAGATACCGTCGGAAAATGAAAAGAACAGGCGTAAAATAGGGATATACAAGAGACAAAAACATTGACATAAAACACGCATTTATGTATAATAATGAAATTGTGAAAGTATCTTTATTCTATGACAGATTAAATATTCAGATAGATGATTCAGGCATAAAAATGTCAGAGTAATATGGAACAGAAAAAGGAGCAGGAGACAGATGGAAGCAAAGAAAAAATTACTTACTTATGCTGGTTTAAAAGCACTGGAAGACGAACTTGAAAACCTCAAGGTTGTAAAACGTAGAGAGATTGCACAGAAGATCAAAGAAGCAAGAGAACAGGGAGACTTATCAGAGAACGCTGAGTACGATGCAGCAAAAGACGAGCAGAGAGACATTGAAGCACGTATCGAAGAACTGGAAGCAATTCTTAAGAATGCAGAAGTTGTAGTAGAAGATGAAGTTGATTTCGATAAGATCAACATCGGATGTACTGTAAAAGTATTCGACATCACATTTGACGAAGAGATGGAATTCAAACTGGTCGGCTCTACAGAGGCGAACAGTCTGGAAGGAAAGATCTCTAACGAATCACCGGTTGGTCAGGCTCTGATGGGCAAACAGATCGGAGATGTCGTAACAGTAGAGACACAGGCTGGAGTAATGGAGTACAAGGTACTGGACATCAGCCGTTCATTATAAGAGACAGGCAGATACCCGTCGAAGAATAACCAGGACACAAGACTCAGGCCTCTCTTACACGGGAGGTCTGAATTCAGATAAGGAAGGAGAATAAAAAAGTGGCTAAGCAGCAGAACAATGGACAGGAACAGGACGTGAATCAGTTAAGAAAGGTTCGCCGTGATAAATTAGCAGAACTGCAGCAGAATGGAAAAGATCCGTTCAAGATCACAAAATTCGATCAGACACATCACTCACTGGAAGTGAAGAGTCTGTATGAAGCACATGAGGCAGAACTTTTAAAAGATCATCATACATCAGATGTAGAAGGTATGGATGAAGAGCAGGCAAAAGAGGTTCTGAAGAAAGATTATGAAGAGAGAAGAAGCATCATGGATGCCAATCCAATCCACGTAGCAATCGCAGGACGTATGATGTTCAAGAGAGTTATGGGTAAAGCTTCTTTCTGTAACATTCAGGATCTTCAGGGAAGCATCCAGGTATATGTTGCAAGAGATGCGATCGGAACAGAATCTTATGCAGATTTCAAACGTTCTGACATCGGTGATATTTTCGGATTAGAAGGATTTGCATTCAGAACAAGAACCGGAGAGATCTCTATCCATGCAGAGAAGATGACACTTCTTTCCAAGAGCTTACAGATCCTTCCGGAGAAGTTCCACGGATTAACAGATACAGATACACGTTACCGTCAGAGATATGTAGACCTGATCATGAATCCAGAGTCAAAAGAGACATTTATCAAACGTTCTCAGATCCTCAAAGAGATCCGTAATTTCTTAGACGGACGTGGATTCATGGAAGTAGAGACTCCAATGCTGGTAAGCAACGCAGGTGGAGCAGCTGCAAGACCATTTGAGACACATTACAATGCTCTGAACGAAGATGTAAAACTTCGTATTTCTCTGGAATTATATCTGAAGAGACTGATCGTCGGAGGACTTGAGCGAGTATACGAGATCGGACGAGTATTCCGTAACGAAGGTGTAGACACACGTCACAACCCGGAATTTACACTGATGGAATTATACCAGGCATATACAGACTATGAAGGAATGATGGAACTGACAGAGAGCATGTTCCGTTACCTTGCAGAAAAGGTATGTGGAAGTGCAATGATCAGCTACAACGGAACAGTCATCGATATGGCAAAACCATTCGAAAGAATTTCCATGATCGATGCTGTTAAGAAATACGCAGGTGTTGACTTCTCAGAAGTTAAGACAGACGAAGAGGCAAAAGCATTAGCAGACAAGCATCACGTAGAATACGAAGAGCGCCACAAGAAGGGGGATATCCTGAACCTGTTCTTTGATGAGTTCTGTGAAGAGAAGATGATCCAGCCTACATTCGTAACAGATCATCCGATCGAGATCTCACCACTGACAAAGAAGAATCCGGAAGATCCGAACTATGTAGAGCGTTTTGAGTTATATGTATACGGTCGTGAGATGTGTAACGCATACTCAGAGTTAAATGACCCAATCGACCAGAGAGAGCGTTTCGCAGCACAGGAAGAAGCATTTGCAGCAGGTGATGAAGAAGCCAACCACACAGATGAAGACTTCCTGAACGCACTGGAGATCGGTATGCCGCCAACAGGTGGAATCGGATACGGAATCGACAGACTGGTAATGTTACTGACAGATGCACAGGCTATTCGTGATGTATTATTATTCCCGACAATGAAGTCACTGGATGCTGATAAGAAGACTGCTAAGGCTGAAACTAAAGCGGTAGAAACTGCACCAGAGAAAGAAGAAGTTATTGATTTCTCTAAAGTAAAGGTTGAGCCTTTGTTTGAAGAATTTGTTGATTTTGATACATTTAGTAAGTCAGATTTTAGAGCGGTTAAGGTTAAAGAATGTATTGCAGTACCTAAATCAAAGAAGCTGTTACAGTTCACTCTTGATGATGGAACAGGCACAGATCGTACGATTTTAAGCGGTATTCACGCTTATTACGAGCCGGAAGAACTGGTTGGTAAAACACTGATCGCCATCACAAACCTTCCACCAAGAAAGATGATGGGAATTGAGTCTTGCGGTATGTTATTATCAGCAGTAAATAATCTGAAAGACTCAGAAGATGAAGAACTGCATCTGATCATGGTTGATAACCACATTCCAGCAGGTGCAAAGCTCTATTAAGATGATGTATGGATGTACCGTTTCACTAAAATGACGGGATGTACTTCATTTGGTCAAAACCATATAAAACAGTGATTTACATCAAACTTACATCATTTGATGCAGAAATTTGTGCAGAGCAAGAAAAATCGCATATTTTTAATAATAAATGGGTAGTTCCGATTGGAATTGCCCATTTTTTACATCATATACCGATGTTTGCACAGAAGATGGATAACCGTTAAGATGTTTCTGTCGATACGATATTGTATGAGCTTAAAATCGGAGGAACAAGAAATGTATATACGACTGACACCGAGAGAAAAAGAGATGGCGGACATGTTTGAACAAATGAGCAAAGAAGAACAGGAAATTATGATTGAGCTTGCCAAAAGAATGAGGACGGAGGAACCTGAAAAATTATTAAAAGAAATAAAGCAGCGATTGAATATAGATGATGGTGTGTAATTGATAGCTGTATTGCCCTTTGAGAGAGGAAAATCCTTTTTCAAAGGGGTTTCGCAAACTACAACATCAAGCAAAGCCTGAAATGAAAGAAGGAAATCCTATAAGGTTATATAGTTTGGATGAAATCA
>OLOB01002572.1_pt1 | contig 10402 bp, 8 predicted proteins | sample 1671911 | NCBI WGS metagenome assembly OLOB01 (sample SAMEA3136625, study PRJEB25190) | human gut metagenome | biome: human gut; feature: human-associated habitat; material: faeces | place: Austria | collected 2013
AATATATTGCATTATTAATAAGATTTATCTAATATAATATATAAAAAATACTAAAAAATAGATTATAGGAAGTTTTTGTTATAATGATAAGTATGATAGATAAGATTTGTAAAGAGGAAGTTACAGTTTATGGTTATGCAAATATGAAAAATATGACACCTAATCCAGATATAAATTCCCAATTTAATAAGTATCCCCATGCTATTAGTATTGGTATTAATATTCCTGATGAGATTATTGATACAATTGACATACTTGAAATAGAGGAAAAATATCTTCAAACATACATTAAAATAAACTCTAAATTAAATGAAATAGGTACTAAAATAGAATCCATATTACATGAACATAAGTATATGGCAAAATTTATTGATGCTTCATCTATTGTTTCTAAAGATAAATTAAAGGGTGATATTTCACATAAACTTGTTGCAAATCTTGCAGGTCTTGGTTGGATTGGAAAGAGTTGTTTACTTATAAATCCATATTATGGTCCACGAATCAGGTGGGCTACCATTATCACAGATGCACCTCTACCATATGCTAAAAAACAAGTTCCTAGTCGTTGTGGAACATGTAGATTATGCTCAGTTAACTGTCCATCACATGCTATTAAAAATATTGAATTTAATGAAGAAAATTCAAGAGAAACACGTTATGATGCATATGCCTGTAATGATTATTTTAATAAATTAGAGGCACAAAATCGTCCAAGATTATGTGGATTATGTATTAAAGTTTGTCCATGGGGACTTGTAAATAAAAAAAGTAGAAAGAAGAGAAATTTAATCTAAATATTTCTTAATTAAATTCATTCCCCAATCAGCTAATTCTGTTGCTTTTTCAGGAGTTTTTGCTTCTGAGAAGCATCTATATATTGGTTCTGTACCAGATGGTCTTATTATTACCCATCCATCACTTGTTATTACTTTAACACCATCTGTTGTGTCAACTTCATATTCTGTTGTGTCTTTAATTATATTTTCTGCAACTGTAGCTTTTTTATCATCAGGACATTCAACTTTTCTTTTTTCTGAGAAGTATGTTGGTAATTGACTAATTAATTGGGATAGTGGTTGTTTTGTTTTAGCTATTATTTCAAGAAGCATTGCTGTAGCTAGTCCAGAATCTCTTCCATATACAAAGTCAGGGAATATTAATCCACCATTTTCTTCCCCACCAAATAAACCATCTACTTCCTGTAATTTACGTGCAACTACAAGATCTCCTACTTTTGTTAGAATTATTTCACCATTATTTTCAAGTGCTATATCTGCTATTGCATTACTTGTTGCAACTGTAGTTACTATTTTTCCACCATTGTTCTTCTCAAGCATAGATTTTTCAACAAGTGCAAATGATTTATCTCCAAAAACAAATTGTCCTTTTTCATCAATACATATTGTTCTATCTGCATCACCATCATGTGCAATTCCAATATCTGCACCAGTTGCCTTAACTACTTTTATAAGATCTTGTAGATTATCTTCTGTTGGTTCTGGATTACGTCCAGGGAATGCTCCATCTGGTTGACAATTAAGTGTTGTTATGTCACATCCCAATTTTCTTATAATGTATGGTGTTGTTGAACATGCAGCTCCAGATCCTGCATCTAGAATTACTTTTAGATTTGCTTGTTTTATTGTGTCTACATCTACTCTTTTTAGCACTTCATCTATGTATTCATCAATAATATCTCTTTTATATGCTTTTCCAATTTTATCCCAAGTTACACGTTCTTGTTTATCATTAAAGTAAATATCTTCAATTTCTTCTTCCAAATCATCAGGAGTTCCAATACCATCAGAGTCCAATAATTTTAATCCATTATATTTTGGAGGATTATGTGAAGCTGTAACCATGATTCCACCATCATAGTATTGTCTTACTGCATACTGTACTGCAGGTGTTGGTAGTGTTCCTAAATCAACCACATCACATCCTACTGATAATAATCCTGCTGTAACGGCGTGTTTTATCATTTCAGAGGATGTTCTTGGATCTGATCCTATTGCTATTGTTCCTTTAACTTTTGTTCCATAAGCTGCTGCAATTTTTGATGCAAATTCTGGAGTTAAAACTGTGTTTGCTACTCTTCGTACACCAAATGTCCCAAATAATTGTTTCATATGTTTTTGTTCTCCTATATTCTTAAATTAACTCTTCTTTATTAAATAAAATAGTTTTTTATTATATGTATTATTATATACTTTTTATAAATTATACATTTTTTTATTTAAAAAAAAGAAATTTGATAAAGAGGTGGTTATTTTTTAGATATATAATATATCATTTGTGAATTTTTATAGCATGCCCATTTATTTCCATCATAGTTCCATGTGTAGTTATTTGTAGGATGCATTTCAGTCCATGTATTATCAGTATTTTTTATCCATTTAACTTGATAATATGATGTATTATTGTATTTATAGTCAACAGTCCATGTATTTTCATCATAATTCCAGAAGTATTCATATCCAGTATTTGATGTTGCATAATAAGCATTATTACTGATTTTTTTCCAAGTATATGGATGTATTGTACTCCATTTTACATTATATGTGTTGTTATTATTTGTTATATTTACAGATATATTATTTGAGTCAACTACAGATGTATAATTAAGCATTTCTATTAATGGAGGACTTGATTCCATACTTTTTCCAGTTGTAGTGTTATTTATATATTTTGTATGATTTTTAACATTTTCAATACTGTTTATTTTCACATCATACAATCCTGTGGCTTCATCTAGTGTTCTGTTATTTGTAAGAAATTCTGTATGTATATTATTTTCTCTAAATTCATCTATAATTTTTGATGATATATAATCTGATTCTTCCATTTGTATATAATCTGATTCTGTATTTCTTGTAAGTGTTATTTTTGAAACGTTATTTTCTTTAATATAATCACTTATATCCCCATGATTTGATGAATCTTCTATTAACATTGCATTATTTTGAATAACAAGTGGAACTATTGTGGGTAGTTCACCATAAAATCCATAGTATGCTTGTGTTGTATTATTTAAAAGACCTAATGACTTAAGTTTATTATTTACATTGATACTAACATCTACACTGTTTCTTCCAGATAATTCTTCAATTGTTGTATTGTATGATTTTAACTGATTTTTAAGAGATTCTGGTAGATTTCCCACGATTATTATGTGTGAGATATTATGTGTTTTAATATATTCATCATATTTTGTATCTAATACATCTGCAGAATTATATGTTTCATTTGTTGCTGTGATAAAAACTGGTGTTTTTATATATGCTCCAAGAACTCCTGCAAGTGGATCTGATGCTGAAAATATAAGTGTATCATTATTTTTAGTTGGAGTGTTATCTGCAACTTTTGTTAATATGTCTGGTATAGATTTACCATAGACTTGTTTAACTTCAACACCACACATATGTAGTTGTAGTAGTTGTTTAGCAGTGATAGGTCCAACAACCACTATTTTCTTAATATTGTTTTTTTTAATAAATGATGGTAACCATGAATCTAATTGTTGAGGTAATGTTCTATCAGATAGTACTAGTGGTGCTTTATTATATCCAGCATATACAGAAATTCCTGTTTCCAATCCCCTCATATTTCCAGTACATACTGATATTACCAGTGTATTATTATCAATATCCATAGAATCTGTGTAGAGGAATTTAGTAGAAAATATACCAAGTAGTACTACAATTACTATGATTGCTAATATTTTATATTTCATTATCTTATTTCCTGTAACTATCTTTTATAATACATATTTTATAATTTGAATTTGAGTATATATTTTGTGCATATATGGGTATTGGTGTATCATGTTTTAGTAATATATAACCTACACCTAAATCAGATAACTCACTTTCTGTTGAATGATTTTCTATTATATGTACAGGATCTACAACATACACTGGAATAGATTCAGTAAATCCTCCATAAACAACTGGTGTATTACTAGTTGATACAACAATTGTATCCATAACAGAATCTTCTGATACAAGAAGTGATCCATCACTATTATTTACAAACCAAGACATGACATGGTATCTGTCATGAGCTAAAGTTGCATCAGAAAATCTGGAAGATATAATAGATGGTTTTGATATTGTTCCAATAGGATCTATTACCATATGCATCTCTGTTGGAATAAGTGTAGTATTATGATCATTATCTGCTAATACATCAGGTGTATAACTATCCACATATGCAACTACACTTAGTACTGAGAATATAACAAGAAGTATTACTAATAATTTCTCCATATTTTTATTTTTAATGTAATTACATACTTCTATAAATCCTACACCACTAATTAGTATTAATGGATAACTTGCCACTTCTAGAATTCTAATTGAAACTGTTTCTATCCCAAGATATGTTACTTGACTTAGTAGTACCAATGATAAAGACCATACTACTAGAAATAGTGATTTATTAGATTTGTTTTTATATAATGTGTAAAATCCTATTATAGTAAATAACAATGGAATAATACCATAATATTTATAGAAATATACTCCAATAAAAAGTGGATTTCCTGCTATTGAATTGAAAAATAACCCATAATTTATCAGAATATATAACCACCATGGTAGTGCTATAATCATGGATATTATAATGTATATTAAAAGATATTTACTATTTAATTGTTTTCTAACTAATTGTATAAGACCATATAACCCTACAACCCCAATTGTCATGATGGATGTTGCCATGTGTAGATTACATATTAATCCTAGAAATATTGCTGATAATAGTATGTCTTTCTTATTATTATCTCTAAATCCAATAAAAAATAGCACACATACAATCATTGAAAGTGCAATGGCAATTGTTGCAGGAGTACATATTACTGATCTATTAAATGTTACAAAGGATAACATTCCAAGAAAACCCGTAATTACACCATGCTTTATTGAGTATAATCTGTATGATGAGTAGGATATAATATAGATTACAAAGAATGCAAATACTGGTTGTAAAAATCTAGTAATATTAACAAGTGATATATGTGTTATGTTTGAAATTGTTGCTAACAAATGAAACAATGGAGGATACATTATGAGTCTACCATGTGGTGCTACTGTTGAATAATCCCAAAATACAAGGCCATTTGTCATATATAAATTAGCCATATGTATATGATAATATACATCCCATGATATTGGAAATGTAAATTTATATACTAACAATAAGGATATGATACATGTGATAGTTGCTGGTAATAGAATTAATTTCTTATTATTAAAGTTAATATTCATAGATGTCCCTTTAGATTATTTTTATAATTATAATTAATAGTTATAATTGTAATAGTTTTTTATCTTTACTAAAATAATTACATGAAAAGAAAATGTACACAAAATTAAGATTTATGTAAACATTAACTATACTATACTTTTGTGTGTTGTTTTTAAATAAAAACCAATAACACTCATGTATACATCATGTGTACATAGATTATAATAAATAATTCAAAAACAAATATATGTTCATATATTAGTATATTCAAGAGATATTATATATGTTTACATAATGTATACAAAGTATGATTTGATGTTTTCAAGATATAATAATTTTTTTAGAAAATTGAAAAAATAAAAAAAAATATCATATAACTTCAAAAATTTTTTTCATATGTACACATGAAGATTACATTCAACTACTCCTAATTACAACAACATACTTCAAAAGAATATATTAAATTCAAATACATAATATTTTTAGAAAATATAGTTTAATTGTGTACATCAAGTATACATCAGATAATTTATGTTTACAACATGTACACAAAAGTACACAAAATATTTTTAATGTGAAGATATATCGAATTAGAATATTTAGAACTATTTTTTAGAGTGTACATTATGTACACATTAACCAAAAGATTATAAGTAACAACATATATAATTATAGATAAGAAATCTTAAATTATAATAATGTACACATAATGTTTACATTAAAATATTCATGAAAAAAAAGGTACAGATGTATTAAAATTATGAAATACACAAGATACAAACAATACATGATTTTAATAAAAAATACAACAATTTGATGATGTACACATACATGTACACATACAAAAATGATAATTATATTAAATGAATGAGACATGAGTATATAGCTATTTGAAAGGAAATCTAATGTGTACATCATGTATATAGAATATTTTTAAGAAAAAAGGGAATCATAGATATGAGTTCAAAAACAGCAACAATTAGATTTAAAAATGGAGAAAAATGGGAAGAATTTATAGAAGCTATTGAAGAAAATCATGGTACTAGTAGAGGATATATTGGAAGTACTGTTGAACAGCTTATTGAAATATATCTTCAAAACCCAGATATAACAGCCAATAAAATTAACTCCATACTAGATGATAATCAAAGAATTAAAAATGAACTCAAAGAACTTGAATTATCAAATAATGATGAACAATTAAGTAACTTGAAATCACAAAATAAAGAACTTACAGATGATATAAATACAAAAGATACTAAAATCAATGAACTTGTAAATGAACTTGATAATATTAATACTATGTTAAAAGAAATTGAAGAGAAAAACAGAAAACTACATAATAAAAATATTGAATTAGAAAAAAAGAATCTTGAACTTAACAGTAAATTAGAGTATCCTGAACGTGAAAATAAATTACTTCAAAAGAATTATCAACAATTAGAAGAAACATACAAACAACTAAAAGAAGACAATAAAAGTATTAATGCAATGTTTGAAACTATTAACAATGAATTAAAACAACAACAAAAAGATACACGTACTGCAAGAAGTGATTATAAACACATAGTTGAAACATTGAATAAATTACAAAAAGAATATAACAATCTTCAAAATGAAAACAAAGAATATAGAGTTATATTTGCTGAAATTAAAAAAATGTCATTGAAAGAAAGAATATTTGGTGAATATCCTGATGATATTAAAGAATTAACTTCAGGAAAATAAGTAATAAGGAGAAGTTAAGAATTTATTTCTAAATTTTTTGACTTCTCAATAATTAATTCCATCTCCCCATTATATTCTACTACCCTTGCTGTAACTGTAATATTCATTCCATTATATAATGTGGTATTTAATGAGGTACTTGGAAAGATAACTACTTTTATCACATTACTTCCATCATCTAATGTAATAATCATCGTTCCAGTTTTAGTAATAGTGTAGTTTTCAATAATTCCAGTGACTTTCACTTGATTATCTATTTTTGATTTATCAATTTCATTTACTGATAACTCCTCTGGATTTACATACCCTGATAAGATAATTAATCCTATAAGTCCCAGTATTGTTGTTGTTAATGTTATTTTAAATATTTCTTTATCATGCATAACGACTTTTATTAATAATATGACAAGTATTATTAATAATTATTTTTGTAAGTCTATCATCTGATGAAGTTTACTTAAAGTATCTACCTCATCAAGACCAATATCATCACGAACTCCTTTTATTGCTGGAAAACGTAGAGAATAACCTGATTCATATTCATTACTTTCTACAATTTCACTATATGCAATTTCAAGTATTACTTTTGGTTTGAAAAGAACGTTCTGTTCTGATTTAGATATTATTAGTTTTTCCATCCGTTTTGTAAGGGAAGCTAAGAGATCATCATCCATACCTGTTGCTGCATGAACTAATGTTTTATATTCCCCAGTTTTCTCATCAAGTAAGGATAATAAATACGATCCAAAGAATTTAGCTCTTTTACCTTTACCATAAGTTCCACCTGTTATTACACAATCAAGTGTTTCACGTGATGGTTTGTATTTAAGCATGTTTTTTCCACGTTTACCTGGAGAATAGGGACTTGTAACATCTTTAAACATTATACCTTCATGTCCTTCATCTATAGACCATGTGAATAATTTTTCTGCTTCTGTATAATTTTCTTGAGAAACTATTTTCATAGTACTTAGTTCCACATTTTTACTTGTTGTAACAATCTCTTCAAGTAATTGTCTTCTTTGAATTATTGGTAGTTCTGCTGTTGGCTTATCATAATATAATACATCGAATAAAAATACTTTTAAAGGTATTTTCTCCCTCATTTTATCAATATCATATTTACGTTTTACACGTTGAAGTATGTATTGGAATGATATTGGTTTGTTATCTTTTGTTGCTATTACTTCTCCTTCAACAATAAAATCCTTAGAAGGTAGGGCTTCTTCTATATATTCTACCACTTCAGGTAGGGCATTTGTTACATTTTCTAAACGTCTTGTAAATATCTTTGTTTTATTGTTATAGTGATGAATTTGAACCCTTATTCCATCATACTTTGTTTCACATATTACCTTTTTCATCTCAGTAATACTTTCTTTAATACCTGGACTTAATTGTGCTAACATTGGTTTTATTGGTTTTCCTGGTGTTATTGTTAAGCTTTTTACTGATTCTATGGATTCTTGTGCTCGAGATGCTACTTCTCCAAGATCATTTGATAACATATATGCTCTATCAATAATTTCTTTATCAATATTATATGCTTGAGCTATTGCCTCAACTAGTGTTCCTTCACCCACACCTATTCTTAATCTTTCTGTTATTGTTCTTGTAATATATTTTGCCTCGAGAGGTGAAGCTGAAGTATATAATTCTAGAAGATAGTTTATTTTTTTGTTTTGTGATTTACTTCCAGTTATTGATTCTGTTTTTCTAAGATTTGATAGTACTTTCTTAACAGTTAATGGTACTTTGAAGAATGTTACTTGTTTGTTATTCTTAATAAGTTCCTCTGATATTTCCCCCATATCCCCTACTTCTGCTAACTTATTTTCTATGGATTTTGTACTTTCACCTAATAGATTGGATAGTGCTTTTATTATTAGTTGAGTTGATATACCCATTTCTTTATCACTCCATGGTGGAAATATTTTACCTTGAAGTAATAGAGTAATATCATATGTTATATCAGCATCAGTTTCTTTTATATACATAAGAAAATCGGCTATAATATCTTGTTTTTCTAGACGACTTGATGTACTACTGATTTTTTCATATACCTCAACTAATTTTTCATAAGAAGTATTTGTCATGTATATCCCTATATTAATGCTTTAAATAGTTTATCTTCTGATTGTTTAATTTTAAAAATCATGATATCTTCTTTTTGTACTATTTCCTTGATTTGTTTTATTTTTTCTTCTGGAAAATCCCTTCCAAGATATACTGCTTCTGGTTTCATAAAGTCTATATCAATATTATTTTGAGTAATATCATATACTTCTTGAAGTTTAGTATTAAGTTCTTCTTGAAATTCATTTGAATTGAGAACATCAACTAGATTTTCTATTAATTTTTTATAGTTATAGTTAAGTTGATTATCTTTAATTTCAAGATAATTTCCATTTAATATTTCATTTATTTTAGAATGTGTCATTGAATATGTGTATACTGGTTCTAATAAATTATCTAACATCGTATATTCAGTTTCAGTATATTTATAACTCATTATATATGCCCATTGATTATCATATGTATTTATTTTATCTTTTGTTTTAAGAAGTGATGCACATACAGAGTTGTATACATCATAATTTATGTCAGATTTACTGTTAATATAGTATACTGGGAATATTTTCTGTAATTGTTCTATTATTATTTTTCTTATTTCTTTAAAGTTATATGTTACACAGATTCCTTCATGATTATATCCATATTCCTTCCATACATAATCCTTATTATATGGTGTTTGAAATAGGGTTGTGTATATATTATCCTGATATAATTTCATTGTATAATATGTATTAACTATTGAAAAAACTATTTGTTGGGTAATAAATTGATTCATATATTCTTTCCATTGTTTTTGATCATTACAAGACATATCCTTTGTATCCTTAGAATATACAAGAGTCATTAATTTTATAAATGGAAATGATGACTTCTTAATTATTTCCTTTTCATCATCCTTTAAGAAATTTGGATCTTCTTCTTGTAACTTAGCTATTTGTTGTTGCATTAATGTGTTTAATTGTGTTTTTATAACTTTTTCATAATCTATTTTTATAAGTGAATCATCATAATCAGGTTGTTTTTTTGATTTAGTCAAAAATAATTTACCTTCACATAGTTTAATGAGTGTATCTTCATCTATATTACTTGGATAATACTGTCCTAATACTGGTGGAAAATGTTCTATTTTAATTTTATCAGCATTTTCCAACTCTTTAACATCTGATTTTGTTGCAAATATTTCAAAGAAATCTTCTTTCCATTTTTTATTTAATTTATTATCAACCATTTTATCACCCGTTTTTAGAATCCATTTTTTTATTATATGTATAATTATAATAGTTTTTTTAATTTCTTCTTAGTTATGTATATTATGATTTGTATTTTTTATATTAAAAAATAATTCTTCGTC
>OLOB01002576.1_pt1 | contig 10398 bp, 8 predicted proteins | sample 1671911 | NCBI WGS metagenome assembly OLOB01 (sample SAMEA3136625, study PRJEB25190) | human gut metagenome | biome: human gut; feature: human-associated habitat; material: faeces | place: Austria | collected 2013
TCTGGCTCTTCTCGTCCACCACCACCAGCTTGACGGTGGTGTAACCGGAGTCGATGCCGATGTGCACCGGGCCGCAGTGGGCACTGAACGGCACATGCGGCACGCTGTGGGACATGTGCCGGGCGTGGAATTCCTCGTACTCCTGCTTGTTGGCAAACAGCGGTGGCTCGCTGGCATAGGTGGCCGTGGCGGCATACTTGTCCAGTGCGTCGGCCACATCGGTGAGCACAAAGGATTTGTCCGCATACAGGGCGGCACCCAGTGCCACATACAGCAGGCTGTTTTCCGGGCAGGTGCCGGTCACGCCCAGCGCCTCGTCAAAGCTCTTGCGCAGCACGGTGCTGAAGGTGAGCGGCCCGCCCAGATACAGGATGTTGCCCTTGATGGGGCGGCCCTGTGCCAGACCCGCAATGGTCTGGTTGACCACGGCCTTGTAGATGCTGGCGGCAATGTCCTCGGTGCGGGCCCCCTGATTGATCAGGGGCTGCACGTCGCTCTTGGCAAACACGCCGCAGCGGGAAGCGATGGTGTAGGTGCGCTGGGCCTGCTCGGCGGCCTTGTTCATCTCGTCGGCGCTCATCTTGAGCAGGGTGGCCATCTGGTCGATGAAAGCACCCGTGCCGCCGGCACAGCTGCCGTTCATGCGCACTTCGGTGCCGTTGGTCAGAAACAGGATCTTGGCATCCTCGCCGCCCAGCTCAATGACGCAGTCGGTGGCGGGCACAAAGCGTTTGACCGCCACGCGGGTGGAGAACACCTCCTGCACGAAGGGCACGCCGCAGCTGTCGGCCAGACCCATGCCCGCCGAGCCGGAAATGCTCAGCAGTGCTTTCTGCCCGTGCAGCTGCTCGGCGTCAATGCGGCGCAGCAGCTCCTGCGCCTTTTCCAGAATATGACTATAATGTCGTTCGTATGTAGAATACAGCAGGGTATCCTGCTCATCCAGCACCACGCACTTGATGGTGGTGCTGCCGATGTCAAGACCTACTCTCACGTTGTTTTTCCTCCTAAGGCATCGTCTGCCGGGGCACGCCCTGCACACAGACGGTTTAGTTTTGACTGCCGAAAATTGTTCGGTAACAAATCATCCTCACAGTTTGCATACAAGGTCATTATAAACCAAATTGTCGGCACATTCAATCTGGAGCCTTTATTTTACACGAAAAAAATAGTATTTTCCGCTCCAAAAGTTAAACATTTTGTGAACTTGCCGGACTTTTTGGTGCTGATTTTTTTCCGTGGCAAAGGTTCTTTGCTGCGAGCAAAAAAGAGCACTGTACCGGGTGGTACAGTGCCCCGTTTGCGTTGTTATGCCTGCTGCCGTGCGCGGCTGCGGTCCATATCAAAGTCAACTTTAAGCCAAGAGGTTTTTACAAGGTTTCCACACTCTATAAAAAAGGCGCAGAGCCTTCTGGTTTTTCCAGAAGCGCTCCGCGACTTTTTTCGTTGTCAGAACAGGTCCAGCATATTGTCGAGGTAGATCTCTTCCCGCACCTGCAGCTGGTGTTCCGGTTTGGTCAGATAGTACAACAGAAATTCCAGCACCAGAGCACTGCCAAGGCCCCGGCCCTCGATCTTGAACTGCGAAAAGCCCATGGGCAGGTAGGTGCTGCGGATGTCCTCCACTCCGATAAAGCCGGGGTTCCGCATTGCTCTGGAGAAGCGGTAGCCCTCCGCCGCACCGGGGGCCGTGCAGCGGTGCTCCGGGCAGAGCTCGCCCAGGTTCCGGCGGCTGACGTTCTCGTAGCAGCGCCGCCGGTCGGTGCAGCCGAACCAGCAGCACTCGTTGCAGAGAAATTCCAGCTTGTCCTTCTGCGGCTGCGGCAGGCTGTCCAGCTGCGCAAAGGCTTTGTTCAGGCGGAAGTCCGGCACCACATAGCGGAACTCCGGCCGGGCGGTCTCCGCTTCCAGCTGTGCAAACTCCGTGAGTACCTTGGTGGTGGAGGACACCAGATATAATTCCGGGTAGTGCGTCTGCAGATAATCCACCAGCAGGTCCGAATGCACGATGACGCCGTTTTGCACTCTGCCCTGCGCGAACTGCGCGCAGAGGGCGTTGCATTTAGGGTCGGTCAGGTGCTCTTCCCGCAGCAGTGAATTGCTGAAGGTGAGCCGGGCCGAGATACCGTACTCCTGCGCAAGGGCCAGCACCTCCCGGGCGGTGTGTCGGCTGCAGCCGGTCCGTCCGCCGCCCCACAGGCAGTCGGCCGGGGCACCGTAAAGGGAGCCGATCTCGCACCAATCGTAAAACCAGTCGCGGTGCGTCCGGTACAACGGCAGGAACACCCGGTACAGCTCGTAGAACTCAAACAGCCCGGGCAGGTGAAAATACGCTTTTCTGAGTTCCATGATCAGTCGTCCAGCCGGATCTTTTCCTTCAGCACCACGCAGCCGGCCATGGTGGCCCGTGCGGCAAAGGAGGCGATGGCACCGGTGATGTGCTCCTTATACCAGCCAAACAGCGATTTTGGGAATGTTGTGCCGTCTTGTGAGGAACTCATTGTGGAAACTCTCCTTTAAATTTTATCTTTCCTATTATAGCCCTTCCCGCCGGGGAGGACAAGGCGGAATTTCACCTCACGGATGAAAAAAGGCAAAAAGGCAGAGGACCCGCCGCCTGCGCAGCATGTTCTCCGCCCCAAAGGGTCATTCCAGCCCCTGCGTCCGGATCTCTACGGTCCGCCCGCCGAGGTTTTCGTAAATGCGGTGGGACACCGACAGCACCGTGCGGCCCACCGAAGCACGGCGCAGGGCTTCCAGGACCCGGGCCTCGGTCTCGGCATCCAGATTGGCCGTGATCTCGTCCAGCAGCAGCACCGCCGGGTCGGCGGCGGCGGCGCGGGCAATGGACAGCAGCTGCCATTCGCCCTGCGAGAACATGCCGTCGGTGCACAGGGTGTCGCAGCCCTGCGGCAGCGCCCGGATGACGGCATCCATCCCAGCCAGCTCTGCGGCACGCCGGGCCATTTCGCGGGAAATAGCCGGGTCGCCCAGGGTGATCTGCTCCAGCACCGTGCCCGGCACCCGGGCAAGATGCTGCTCCACACAGCCGATGCAGGTGCGGCGCTCCCGGTCGGTGATGTCCGACACCTTCACCCCGCCGATGGTCACCGTGCCCGCTTCCGGCGGGTACAGGCCCAGCAGCAGCCTGAACACCGTGCTCTTGCCCGCGCCGGTGCGGCCCACCAGCGTGACCTGCTCGCCCTGCTTCACGGTCATGGAAAAGTCCTCAAGGACGTGCTTTTCGCCGTAGCCGAAGGTGACATGGTCCAGCACCACGTCACCCCGGGCCGCCGTAGCCCGTGCGGGAGGCTGCTCCCGCTCCGGCTGGGCGAGAAAGGCGTCGATGCGCTTCACGCCCGCCATAGCCGACTGGATGGTCTGGATCTCCATGCCAAGGCTCTCGATGGGTTCAAAGATGCGGGAGATATAGTTGATCACGGCCACCGAGGTGCCCACCGACATGCCGAACAGCGTGAGCACCGCGGCATTGCCAGAGGCCGACAGCAGCATGACCGCGCCCACCACGACGGCGTTCAGCACCAGCACCACCGGTGAATAGATGGCATCGTAAAAGTTCGTGCGCTCCATGGCGGCGTAGCTGTCCCCGATGCAGCGGTCATACCGCTGCTCCCGGTAGGCTTCCAGCCCCAGGGCCCGGATGGTGCGGATGTTGTGCAGCGTCTCCGGTACCTGCCCGGACACGGCAGCCACGGCGCGGCGGTTGTCCAGCTGGGCGGCCAGCATGCGCTTCTGCACATGGCGGGTAAACAGGGCAAACAGCGGCAGCACCAGCAGCAGGATCAGCGCAAGGCCGGTGTTCTGCACCGCGATCACTACCAGGATGGACACGATGCGGCAGGCGTCCGCCGCCATGCTGATGATGCCGGAGGTGAACAGGGCTTCCACCGTGTCCACATCGCCGGAAAAGCGGGCTGCCACCTCCCCGGGGTTCTGGCGTACCAGCATGCTGGCCGGCAGCCGGGTCAGCTTGCGGGACATCTCGGTGCGCAGAGCGTGGGTCATCTTCTGGCCGAACAGCACCAGCAGGCTCTCCTGCGCGGAGGACAGCCCCCCTTCCAGCGCAAGGCTGCCAAAATAGAGCAGCACCGCCTGCACCGTCAGCGGGATGCCTGCCGTCAGCCGGTCGATGATGCGGGCCAGCAGCAGCGGCGGCACCAGCGACGCCCCCACCGACCCGGCCACGCACAGGAGGGTGCCTGCGGTCAGGACAGGATGTGCCCCAGCCGCCATGCGGATGGCGGCAAATACGCCGTTCTGTTCCGATTTTTTCCGGTTCTTCATGCAGGCCCGCCTCCTTTCGCTGCGGTCTGGCTCTCGTACAGCTGGCGGTACAGCGGCACGGACGCCATCAGTTCTTCGTGGGTGCCCACCGTGGCCTTGCCGCCGTCCAGAAAAACCACCTGCTGCATCTGCGGAAAGTGGTACAGCCGGTGGGAGATGAGGAACACCACTTTGTCCTTTGCATAGGCCTGCAGGTTGGCAAACACATTGTCCTCGGTGCTGCGGTCCAGTGCCGAGAAGGGGTCGTCCAGCACCAGCACCGGGCGCGGATGAGCCAGCGTCCGGGCCAGGGCCAGCCGCTGGGCCTGCCCGCCGGAAAGACGGGGGCCGCCGCTGCCAATGACCGTGTCGGGGCCGTGTTCCATGGCAAGCACTTCGTCCTTCAGGGCTACGGCCGAGAGGTACGGCAGCGCGTCCTGCTCCCCGCCGCAGAGCACGTTGCTGCGCACGGTGTCGGCGCTGAGTTCCGGGTCATGGCCCAGATACCCGACGGTGGCCGACACCTGCCGCGGGGTCAGGGCCGAAAGTTCCGTCTTGCCAAACCGCACAGAACCGGCATAGGGTGCTTCACACAGGAACACCCGGCCCAGCGTAGATTTGCCGCAGGCCACCGGGCCGGTGATGCCGATGATGTCGCCGGGGTGGGCGGTGAGGTTCAGGCCGGAGAAGATGGGCACATCGCCATAGGCAAAGGCGAGATCTTTCAGGGTGACGTCAGCGGCCTGCGGCACCTGCAGGGGCTCCAGCTGCTCCGGCTGCTTCATCAGCGGCTTGATGCGCTTCCAGGAAACTTCGGCCTTCTGTACGGCGTTGAACAGCTTTGCCACCTTGGAGGATTTGACCACCAGCTTGGTAAAGCAGGACAGGAAGGTGGTGAATGCGGCAATGTCCCAGCGGCTCCACCCGGTGCCCAGCACATTTTTTGCGCCGAACCACAGGATGAACAGCACGCCGGCTTCGGACGCCGCCAGATACAGCGGCGGCAGAGCCGACTGCCACACATTGCTGCGCACGGCGGTCTTTTCGTACCGGTCCAGCGCGTCCTCATATTGTTCGGAGCGGGCGTCCTCACAGCCGTAAATGCGGTAGGTCACGGCGTTCCGGGCACGGTCCAGCGTGGCAGCGCTCAGGGCACCAGCCGCCTTTTTGTAGGCCGCACCGGCGCGCTGCACCGGCTTTTTCATCCATGCCGCGCACACATAGGAAAACGGCGTGAACAGCAGACTGAGCAGGGCCAGCCGCCAGTCGTACACCAGCAGCATGACCACATAGCCTGCCAGCGCCACACCGGTATCAAAGATCTCGGTGGTGAACTTGCGCATGCCCTCCACGCAGTCGTCCACATCTGAGATGGCCTTGGTCATCAGCTCACCGGCACCCTCCTGCTCCAATGCAGTCCGGCTCTGCCGCACCAGATTGGCATACAGGATGCCTTTCATCCGGCGGTTGATGTTGTTGGCAAAGCGCCGCACATAGAACCGCTTGACGAACCGTGCCGCCTGCACCACCAGAATGGTCAGGATATAGGCCAGCACCAGCAGGGCCATGCGGGCGGTGGTCTCGCTGCCGCCCAGAATGTCGGCCAGGCACTGGGCCAGACGGCCCTCGAACCACGGCGTGGCCAGCAGGCCGATGTTGTAAACAAGACCCGAGACCGTCACGAGGGTCAGCGGCAGCCACTCGACCCGGAAATAGGAAAGCACCCGGTCCGGGCAGAAGGTCTTAGTCGGTCGTTCCACGGGCAGTTTCACCTCCTGCGGTGTTCCGGAAGTGCGGGAATCCCGCACGGCTCTCGGTTTTGGACGCGGTGTACAGCTTGTTCAGCGCAGCCGCAAAAGCGGCGGCTTCCTCCTGCGTGAGCACACCGGTCAGGTACTCGTAAAAGGCCGCTTCCACCTCGGCTTTGGAGGATTTCAGGTTCTCGGCCTTTTCGGTGGGGAACAGCAGCTGGCTGCGCCGGTCGTTGGGGGCGTCCTGCCGGGTGAGGTAGCCCTTTCCTTCCAGATTTTTTGTGCGGCGCGCAATGGCGGCCTTGTCCGCGTGCAGAAGCTCGGCCAGCTGTGCCTGGGTGCAGCCGGGGTGGTGGCGCAGTGCATGGATCAGGTCGATCTCCGCCGTGCCGACTCCCTCTTCCCGCACGGTGAGCAGGACCAGCTTTTCCGCTTCCCGCGCGATCTCTGTGATTTTTCGCTGGGTGATGTCCATAGGTGTCTCCCCTGTCTCGTCGAAAGATGTATCTACATCGTTGTAGGTGCAACTATTATAGCACAGTTTTGGGCCGATGCAAGCCCCCTCTTGTTTCTGCCCCGGGCAGGCTTTATAATAGAAGCAGACCGAGGGCACGCGGGATGGTCTGGTGCTGCTGGCCGCCTGGATGACAGCACGGTGAGCCGATCCGTCCCAATACGCAGACAGGCCCCCGGATGGCTTTTTTACAGTCGTCCGGGGGCCTGTCTTTTGGTTGTATTCAGTGGTCCAGCACGGTCTTGCCGGTCAGCGGGTCCGGGATGCCCAGCAGGGCCAGAATGATGGCCATGCGGATGTAGACACCGTTGTGCACCTGATCAAAGTAGGCGGCGCGGGGGTCGTTGTCCACGTCGGTGCTGATCTCGTCGATGCGGGGCAGCGGATGCAACACCGGCATATCCGCCGGGGCCAGCCGCAGCATGGCTTCGTCCAGCTGGTAGCAGCCCTTCAGGCGCAGATACTCTTCCTCGTTGAAGAAGCGCTCCTGCTGGATGCGGGTCATGTACAGCACATCCAGATGGGGCAGTTCCGCTTCCAGATCATCGGTCTCGGTGTAGACCTGATGGGTGGGCTCCAGCGATTCGGTCTTGACGTAGCGGGGCAGGCGCAGGTCCTCCGGCGAGATGAACACAAAGCGGTTGCCTTCAAACTGGCTCAGCGCGGCGGTCAGGGAGTGGACCGTCCGGCCGAACTTGAGGTCGCCGCAGAAGCCGATGGTCAAATGATCCAGCCGCCCCTTGCGCTGACGGATGGTCATCAGGTCGATCATGGTCTGGGAGGGGTGCGCGTGGCCGCCATCGCCTGCATTGATGACCGGCACGCGGGCATACTGGGACGCCCGGAGCGGAGCCCCCTCTTTGGGGTGGCGCATGGCGATGACGTCGGCGTAGTTGCTCACCACGCGGGCGGTGTCCTCCACCGTCTCGCCCTTGCTGGCGGAAGAAAGCTGTGCCCCTGCAAAGCCCAGCGTTTTGCCGCCCAGCCGCAGCATGGCCGACTCGAAAGAAAGCCGGGTGCGGGTGGACGGCTCATAGAACAGGGTGGCCAGAATGCGCCCGTCGCACAGGTGGGCGTAGGGTGCGGGGTTTGCCTCCATCCGGTCGGCAAGATCCAGCAGGGCCAGCTGCTCGTTCCGTGAAAAGCTGTTCGGTTCAATGAAATGTCTCACAGCCATGCTCCTTTCAGCACGAACTTTTCGCGCTCGGCACCGGTGGAAACGAACTGGATCTCATGGTCCAGCTGCTTTTCCAGGAACTGCACATAGTTCTTTGCTGCTTCGGGAAGCTCGTCCCAGCGGGTGCAGCCGGAAATATCCTGCTCCCAGCCGGGCAGCATGGTGACCACCGGCTCCACACGGTCCAGGTCGGACAGCGGGTCGAAGGCGGGGACCTCCACGCCGTCCAGCTTGTAACCGGTGATGACCGGGATCTCCTTCAGGCTGCTGAGCACGTCCAGCTTGGTCAGGGCGATCTTGTCGGCACCCTGCATGGCAAGGCCATAGCGGCTGGCCACACAGTCAAAGGGGCCCACCCGGCGCGGGCGGCCGGTGGCGGCACCGTACTCGCCGCCTGCCTTGCGCAGCTGCTCGTTCCACACTTCGCCCATGGCGTTCTCGGCCGCAAAGGGGCCGGCACCCACGCAGGTGGAGTAGGCTTTCAGCACGCCCACCACATGGTCCAGCTTGCAGTTGGGGATGCCTGCCCCCAGCGGTGCATAGGCCGCCAGCGTATTGGAGCTGGAGGTAAACGGGAAGATGCCGTAGTCGATGTCCCGCATGGCACCCAGCTGGGCTTCCAGCACGATGCGCTTGCCGCTGTCGTGGGCCTGCTGCAGGAAGGCCCCCACATCGCAGATGTACGGAGCAAACTGCCCGGCCTGCACCCGGCACCACTCCAGCAGGGCGTCGTAGCTCATGGGCTCCTGATGATAGCAGCCCGCCAGCTCCAGATTCTTGGATTCCAGGATCATGTGCAGGCGGTCCTGCACCCGCTTTTCGTCCAGATGGAGCAGGTCGCCCAGACGCAGGGTCTTTTTGCGGTATTTGTCGCTGTAGGCATAGGCGATGCCGCGGCGGGTGGAGCCGAACGCACTGCCCTTCTTGGCCAGACGGTCCTCTTCCAGACCGTCCTGCACCTTGTGCCACGGCATGGAGATGGTGGCCTTGTCAGAGAGTTTCAGGTTCTCCGGGCCGACGGTGATGCCGCGCGCCTCGATGGCGTCCATCTCCCCGGCCAGATGGTCCAGGTCGATGACCATGCCCGCACCCAGCACGCAGGTCACCTCCGGGTGGAGGATGCCGGAGGGCAGCAGGTTCAGGATGAACTTGCCCTGCTCTGTGACGACGGTGTGCCCGGCATTGTTGCCGCCCTGATAGCGGGCAACGATGTCCGCATGTTCTGCCAGCAGGTCGATGACGCGGCCCTTGCCCTCATCGCCCCAATTGATTCCAGTTACAGCAGTCAGCATAATACTTCATTTACCTTCTTTTTCCATACCACTTTACGATACTTTTGGATTTCCCTCTTGCAATTTCAGATTGCAGTGCTATTATACGAGCAGAGGAAGAATGTGTAAAACGTATCTTCCACATGGCTGCAATGTAAATTTGATATGAATGGAGGCAGATGCCCATGTATGTGGACTGGGAATACTACAAGATCTTCTATTATGTGGCGAAGTATCAGAATTTTACCAAGGCCGCGCGGGTGCTGGGCAACAACCAGCCCAACATCACCCACTCGATGAACCGGCTGGAAAGCCAGCTGAACTGCGTGCTGTTCATCCGCTCCAACCGGGGCGTGACCCTGACCCCGGAAGGCGAGATGCTCTATTCCCGCATCGCATCGGCGGCGGTGCAGATCCAGGACGCCGAAGAGGAGCTGAGTGCCAGCGCCACACTGGAGCACGGTACCATCAGCATCAGCGCCACCGAGACGGCCCTGAACATCTATCTTTCCGAGAAGCTGCGGGCCTTCCACAACAATTTCCCCGGCATCCGGCTGCGCATCTCGAACCACTCCACCCCGCAGGCGGTGCAGGCCGTGAAGAACGGCGAGGTGGATTTTGCCATCGTATCCACGCCGGCCGAGGTGGATCCCGGGCTGAAAATGGTGGAGCTGAAGTCCTTTTATGAGGTGCTGGTGGGCGGAAAGACCTTTACCGCACTGGCCAGCCAGAATCTTTCCCTGAAGGAACTGACCAACTACCCGCTGATCTCGCTGAGCGATGAGAGCATGACCCGCAGCTTTTACCGGCAGCTGTTCCTGGACCACGACGCCGAGCTCAAGCCCGACACCGAGGCCGCCACCACCGACCAGATGCTCACGCTGGTAAAAAGCGAGCTGGGCCTTGCCTTTGTTCCGGAACCCATGGCCCGGGAGCCGCTGCAGCGCGGCGAGATCGTCCAGTTGCATTTGCAGGAGATCATTCCTTCCCGCTCCATCTGCCTGGTCTACGACCACCACCGCCCGCTGAACACGGCGGCCCGGAAGTTCCAGCAGATGATCACCCAGACGACGGCACAGCATGCATGATGTTTTCCCATAAAGAAAGTGCCAGTGCACAAATCCTGTGCACTGGCACTTTCTGGTTTTTTGTTACTCCTTACGCGGTTCGGTGCTTTCTTTCAACTCCCGGTGCTCTTCCTGCAGCTCCTGTTTCAGGGCCTGGCTGATCTCCCGCGTTTCCTGCCGGATCTCGGTCAGGTCTTTTTCGATGACGGGGTTCTCTTCCAGATCTTCCCGGATGAACATCAGCGCAAAGCTGACCAGCAGAAAGCCGCAGCAGAACCAGATGGCCCGGCCGCCCAGCAGCGCAGTGCTCCGGCTGCCGATGCCGGCCCCGATG
>OLOB01002582.1_pt1 | contig 10386 bp, 5 predicted proteins | sample 1671911 | NCBI WGS metagenome assembly OLOB01 (sample SAMEA3136625, study PRJEB25190) | human gut metagenome | biome: human gut; feature: human-associated habitat; material: faeces | place: Austria | collected 2013
TTACCGGCGAGGGCACGGGCTTCTCGTTTAGCAACTTTAACGGCGACGAGATGGGTGACGCCGTGTTCCGCGCGGCACGCCTGTTCTGGGACAACCGCGATGCTTGGAATCAGCTGGTCACGCAGGCCATGAGCCAGGACTTTAGCTGGACACGCTCGGCCGACAAGTATCTGGACCTGTATTTCTTTATGCATCCGGAGATTAAGAGGCCGGCGGCGGTTGTCGACGAGCCTGTGGTTGTGGCTACGAAGGCTGCAGCCGACCCCGAGCCCAAGGTTGAGGAGAAGCCGGTTGAGGCTGAATCTAAGGCTGAGGCTAAGCCGGCTGCGAAGCCTGCTGCCAAGAAGACGACGACCCGCAAGACGACGGCTAAGAAGGCTACGACAACTAAGGCCGCTGCGACTAAGGTCGCCGCAGCAAAGACGACTGCTACCAAGGCAACGACGACGCGTAAGCGCACGACCGCCGCTGCAAAGAAGGCCGCCGAGGCCGAGGCCGCTCCCGAGGTAAAGGCTGAAGCCGCCGTCGAGGCCAAGCCGGCGGCTAAGGCTCCGGCAAAGACTGCATCCAAGAAGACGACCGCGACCAAGAGCACGACCAAGACCACTGCCGCCAAGAAGGCTACGGCAACCAAGTCGACGACCGCCAAGGCCACTGCAACGAAGCCGGCCGCCAAGGTCGAGGAGACGCCTGCCGAGTCCAAGGTAGAGGCGACCGTCGAGGCCAAGGTAGAGGCGACCGTCGAGGCCAAGCCCGCCGCCAAGACCACCACGCGCAAGCGCACGGCGTCAGCCAAGAAGACCACGGCAAAGGCCGCAACTCCCAAGGCAGAGACTAAGACCGCCGCTGCCAAAGAGGAGCCCAAGGCCGAGGTAAAGGCCCAGCCGGTGCCGAAGGCCGCCGAGGTCAAGGCCGCCCCGAAGGCAGAGGCTAAGCCCGAGTCCGCCAAGGAGACCCCGGTCTCCCCCGTCGCTCCGGCAGAGGAAAAGGCTCCGACCAAGAAGACCTCCGTCCGCAAGGCAACGGCCACCCGCAAGCGCCGCTAGCCCGCAGACGATCTAAAACCTAATCAAAACCCTAAACAAGGGGCGCTCCAACCGGGCGCCCCTTCTCTGTAGACAGTTGGTAAAACGATTTTCTAGGACAACCGTTCGCCGATGGTAAACGGATGTTGTTTATACACCCTGTGTACAACAGATATACTTATATCCTGTGCGTAAAGCCCATGGCCCGTAGGCCGTGATTCTATTGAACTGGACCGTACTATGAGATTGATTCACAACAGCCGCCTACCACAGTTTCGCACTCCGTTTGGCGCTGTGACCACTGGAACTTCCGTTGCACTCTCGGTGATTTTGGAGGACGCCGATCCCAACCAGGCAACACTCACCCTGCGTACCTGGGTCGATGAGATCGGTGAGTCTCGGTATCCCATGACGCACGAAGGCGACGGCATATTTACCGCCGAGCTGGAGTGCACCGAGCCCTGTCTTATCTGGTACAGCTTTATCTGCAATATCGAGGGCCAGCCCGAGGTCCGTTTGGGCGCACCGCAGGGTCGCACCGGTGGCGAGGGCGTAACCTACGACTACGCCGAGGTTCCGTCTTTCCAGATTACCGTCTACAAGCACCGCGAAGTTCGACCCGAGTGGTACGAGCGCGGCATGGTCTACCAGATCTTCCCCGATCGCTATGCCCGCGACGAGCATTGGCGCGAGCGCACGCTGGCCGAGGTCGAAAAACCGCGTAAGGGCATTCAGCGCCGCATGGTCGAGGACTGGAACGAGCCGCCTGTGTACGAGCGCGCCGAGGACGGCTCCATCAAGACCTGGGACTTCTACGGCGGCTCGCTCAAGGGTATCCAGAATGACCTGCCTCGCATCGCCGAGCTGGGCTTTACAGCCATCTACCTCAACCCCATTTTTGAAGCCGCGAGCAACCACCGCTACGACACCGCCGATTACACCAAGATCGATCCGATTCTGGGCACCGAGCAGGACTTTACTGAGCTGTGCGAGGCAGCCGAGAAGCTGGGCATTTCCATCATTCTGGACGGTGTGTTCAACCACACGGGCGACGATTCGATCTACTTCAACCGCTACGGCAACTACCCCGGCGTGGGCGCGTGGCAGAGCGAGGATTCGCCGTGGCGCGATGCGTTTTATTTCCACGAGGACGGCTCGTACGACTGTTGGTGGGGCGTGGGCAATATGCCCGCCATCAATGAGAGCTCCGAACTGGTACGCGAGCGGCTCCTGGGCAAGGACGGCGTCATTCGTAAATGGCTGCGCGCCGGCGCTCACGGCTGGCGCCTGGATGTGGCAGACGAGCTTACCGATGGTTTTATCGCCGAAATCAAGCGAGCGGCGACTACCGAAAAGCCCGACGCGCTCGTACTGGGTGAAGTCTGGGAAGACGCCTCGAATAAGATCAGCTATGGCAATCTTCGTCGCTACCTATTGGGCGATGAGCTCGATGCGGCCATGAACTATCCGTTCCGCGACATGGTGATCGGCTTTCTTACCGGCGCTGAGGGCATCGACGCCTACCGTGCCGCCGAGACGATCGAGTCGCAAAGCGAGAACTATCCTGCGGAGGCTTTGCGCTGCTCGCTCAACCTTCTGAGCAGCCATGACCGCGCACGCATCATCTCGGTTTTAGGCGGGATGGACAATCCGGACGGCATTCCCGAAAACGAGCGTGCAACATGGCGTCTGCCAGGCGACAAGCTCGGTCTTGCCAAGGGCCGATTCTGGCTCGCCACGCTCATGCAGATGACCTATCCGGGCGTACCGTGTGTCTATTACGGCGATGAAGCAGGCCTGCAAGGCGCCACAGACCCCGGCAACCGCTCGACCTACCCATGGGGACATGAAGACCTGGATTTCCAGGCTATGATTAAAAACGCCGCCTCTCTTCGCCGGTCCATGCCGCTACTTGGAACCGCATCGATTGAGGCTCGAGCTCTCGATGCCGACGTCCTCATGTACACGAGGCACGGCGCTCACAACGAGCACGTGAGCATGCTCATCAATCGCGATTCCTGCAACACGCATACGGTGCGCATTCCGTTTATGGGAGAAGCCGCGACCGACCTCATTTCTGGGCACACCCTCCGCGCAGATGTCGATGGCATGACGACGGTAACGCTGCACCCCCTGGGCAGTGCTGCTGTCTATTTTCATTCGCGCGAGCGCCTGCAAAAGCCGCTTTGCCACGGTTGGGGCGTGATGTGCCACGTCACTTCCATCCCCTGTGAGGGCAAGCCTGGTACGCTGGGCGCTCCCGCACGTCGTTTTGTCGATCATTTGCAGGAAATGGGCGCATCGTACTGGCAGGTCTTGCCCCTCAATCCAACTGATGAACATCGCTCTCCCTACGCTGGCCCTTCTGCCTTTGCAGGCAATATCGACCTCTTGGAGGAAGACTGCACCGCACTTCAAAAGCAATATCGCGCATTCATCGCAAACGATGGCGAACACCAAGCTGATTTTCGCGCTTTCGCCGAGCGCGCAAGCGCCTGGCTCGACCCCTACTGCGCATTCGCAGCGGTGAAAGATGTGCACGGCGGAGCATCACGGCATACCTGGGAAGAAAAGCTCGCGCGCTACGATGTCGCAATTCTTGACGACCCCGTCTATCGAGAACGCGCACGCTTCCATGCCTTCGCGCAATATCGTTTTGACTGCGAGTGGCGCGAGCTTAAACGCTACGCCAACGAGCGCGGTATTCGCATCATCGGCGATATCCCCATGTACGTCTCGGACGATTCTGCCGATACCTGGAGCGAACCGGAGATGTTCCAACTCGATGCAGCGGGATTGCCAGCAGAAATCGCCGGCACCCCACCCGACCGCTTCTCCGAGACGGGACAAGTTTGGGGAAACCCCACGTTCCGTTGGCGCCATATGCACGACGACGGCTACGTATGGTGGACTGAGCGTCTGCGCCGTTCTCTCGATCTTTATGACGAGGTGCGCCTGGACCACTTCCTTGGCTTCCAGTCGTACTTCTCCATCCCTGCCGGGATGACCGGTTCCGCAGGCCGATGGATTCCCGGTCCCGGTCTGGAACTGTTCGAGCGCATTCACCAAAAGCTGGGACCCCTGCCCTTCATAGCCGAGGACCTGGGGTATCTCACACCCGCCGTGCGCGCGCTCAAAGCGCAGTGCGGCTTCCCCGGTATGGATGTACTCGAGTTTAGCGACGATGATCCCCGTTTCTCGATGCCCGACAATCCGGCAAACGTGGTTTATACCTCAACCCATGACACCTCAACACTCATGGGATGGGTGAAATCCCGCTGGTTTGCAAACGCAAGCGAAAACGATCCCGAGCTTCAACATACCGCTCTCGATATGATTGGACGCGCTTTTAAGAGCAGCAGCCCTCTTATCATGCTTACGCTCCAAGACGTGATGCTCTTGGGCGATGATGCTCGCATGAATGTTCCCGGGACCACCGGCGGCAATTGGTCTTGGCAGGCAACCGAAAAAGAACTCGAGGCCTCGATTGAGCGCATGAAAGAAGTTGCGGTGCGTTGCGGACGAGCTCTTATGTGACAGAAATAGGCTTGTTGAGTTTTAAGAACAAATCGGGGCAGATTCGGGTACAGTAGGCAACGTTGCTTACATCGTATACCTTAAGAGGAGAGTTTCATGGCACGGTACGACTATCGCTGCGGCTCATGCGGCAAAGTCTTTGAGGTCGAGCATGGTATGACAGAGCACCCGGACATCGTATGCCCCGAGTGCGGCGGCGCCACCGAACGCGTCTTCAACGCAAGTGGCATTAAATTCGAAGGCTCGGGCTTCTATAACACCGACCAGCGCGGTGGCTCTTCGAGCACCTCGGCGACGTCGGGTGCATCAAGCGAGACGCATTCCTGCGCCTGCTCTGATTGCCCCCATAACAACTAAGCGTCCATCGCTATGCAGCTAAAAGCGCCCGGCAGTTCATTCAGACTGCTGGGCGCTTCGCGTTGACAGGGCGTTGACAGGAAAACATGGCAAAACAAGCACGTGGACTTTTGTCATATTTGGTAGATGAGGCGGGCGCAGAAATGGCCATCGAAGTCTGTGGGCGAAAGAGGGGTGGACTGGAAGAGCCCACGCATGTCCTCTCGCTCGCAAATATATGCCATAGCCTCAGTCTCGTCTTTGAAGGGATCGGCTTCGTGCAGCGGGGCAAGCTTGAATGCACGTCCCTGCTCCGATTGCAAAAACGCATCGATTACCTGCTCGTTTTCTTCCTCGAGTACCGAACAGGTGGCATAGATCAACTCGCCTCCGGGCTTCACACGACGCGAAGCCCCCTGCAATAGCTGCAGTTGCAACTTGGGAAGACCGTCCTCGACATCGCTTGAAACCAAACGCCAGGGAATCTCGGGATGCCGGCGCATGGTGCCCGTACCCGAACAGGGCGCATCCAAGAAGACCGTATCGAACAAGGTGCGCTCGCCTGCAACATCGATGTGTGCAAGCGTCGCATCAAGATTACAACCATCACCCGGCGCAAATTCGATACCCTCGGCTAGACCGGCTTGCTCCAGGCGCAGGCGATTGATTTCGCATTTTGCCGCAGAAAGATCCACGGCAACATGGCGCCCGCGTAGCCCGGATCGATTCGCACGGCACGCCATGACATACGTCTTCGTACCGCGCCCGGCCCCGATCTCCAAACATGAGCCAGGACGCACGGCTGAGGCAGCAATGAGCTGGGCATTAAGATCGGAAATCACCAGTTTGCCCTGAGCCAGATCACTCGACGCGGCAACGACCGCGGGAGACCTCACCAGATAAGAGCCCTCAAGCACAGAAGGCTCAAGACAGTCCGACACATCGCCGGAACAAACAGCATCGGGACACATACAAGCGCAGGTTGGGGCGGCAATGCCATTGAAGCAAAGCAATTTTCCGCCAAAGCCACGGCGCGCAAGGGAAGCGTCGAGCATGCAAGCAAGCCAAGCGGGAATTCCCTGGCGACGAGCGCGGGCAGTGAGCTCGCGCTCGCCATCGGAAACATCCGTGGCCGCAAAAAACGCAGCGCGCCCCTCGTCGACGCGACGAAGCACCGCATTCGCAAGGCCCGCCGCAGAGCGTGCCTGCGAACGCACGAGCTCAACGCCCTGACTCACCGCAACATGCCCCGGAGTATCAAGATAGAGCATCTCAAACGCAGGGATACGCAGCGCCATGCGCACACGAGCAGAAACCTTAGAAGGCTTGGCAATATAGCGATCAAGTGCCTCGTCAAGCGCGCCCACAGTGGCGGTCACGCCCAGGGCAAGCGTCAGAGCAAATGCTTCATCGCGCGCATCGGACAGCGTTCCTGCAGAAGCCGCCAGGATGTCGCGGACAAAGCCCCGACCATCCTGGGCTTCAATCAGTGCACTATGCGCGCGGCGACGCGCAGGTGAAAGCTTGGTCACGAGAGCTTCCCCCAGGTAAGGCCATCGCCATGCAGACCTGCCGCCCAAGCGCTCGCATCCATCTGACGCTTGCCATCGGGCTTAACGGACATGACCTCGAGCACGCCATCCGAGCAACCGATATAGACACGCTTACCCTGGCAAATAAGCTCACCCGCGGCACAAACGGGAGCATCCCCATCCGCGGCCACGGCGCGCATGATGCGCACGGGCTTGCCGGCAGCAACACAGCGCGCAGGCGCTGTATCAGAGGAAGCGAGCACGCGACGCAGGTTGACGAGAGCGCCTTCTTGCGGGTCCAAACGCATCTCGGCCTTAGAAATCTTCTGAGCATGAGTGACAAGGGACTCGTCTTGCTCGATCCAGACCGCAGTCTCATCGGCAAGGGCCGGAAGAGTATCGCACAGAAGGTCTGCACCCAGCTGTGCCAGCTCGGCAGTAAGCTCGTCGGCAGTCTTGCCCGCCACCGAGCAGCTCGCCTGAGCGCAGTAGGCGCCGGTATCGACACCATGGCCGATACGCATAATGGAAATGCCGGCATGCTCGTCGCCAGCCAGAATCGCACGCTGGATGGGGGCAGCACCGCGCCAACGCGGCAGCAGCGACGCATGCACGTTCACGATACCGAGCGGTGCCATATGCAAAACCTCATCGGGCAGGATGCAGCCGTAGGCGGCAACGCAGAAGATATCGGCCTCGGCCTCATGCAAACGATCCATGACCTCTGGGGTGATGCGCGTGGCTTCCATCACGGGGATATCGAGCTCAAGAGCCGCAGCTTTTACGGGAGAGGGCTCGAGCTTCTTTCCGCGGCTGCGCACGGCGTCGGGGCGCGTAAGCACCAAGACCACCTCGAAGCGCGAAGCAAGCTCACGCAGGGACGGCACGGCAAAATCCGGCGTGCCCATGAATACAACGCGCATTCGTGCGCTCCTTTCCAGCTACTACTCCGTCTCGCCAGGCCTGGCACCGCGAGCGCGCGCCTCCTGATAATCATGGAGGGCGGCAATCCTTTTGCCGGGAGCCAAACGCTCGAACATCGTCTTGCCGTGGAGATGGTCGATCTCGTGCTGCAGGCACACGCACATCAGGTCGCCTGCCGCCTCATAGCGCATGAGATTCGCGTCGAGGTCATATGCCTCGACAACCACGTGATCGGGACGAGAAATCTCGCAGTTAATGCCCGGAATGGACAAGCAACCCTCGTTATACGGTGCAAGCGTGTCCGACTGCTCCACGATAACGGGATTGATAAGCACGTAAGGGTCGTAGTCATCGGCGCCCGTATAGTCGGTATCGATAACCACGAGCTGAATAAGCTCGCCAATCTGCGGAGCAGCAAGGCCGCAGCCGCCGTTGTCAAACATCATCTGCTTCATGCGCTCGGCCAGGCGCTCGATCTCCGGCCCAATCTCGGTGATCTCGGCGCACTCCTGGCGAAGACGAGGGTCGGGCGATATCACGATGCCGTTTATCTCCATTGACGCCATCGCTCCTTTCTAATTTGTGCGGCCCCGCATCTACATCAGGTCGTATGCATCCACATCGACACTCAAGCTGATGCCCTCGCGGGAACCGACGCTCGCAAGTGCGGCACGTATACAGTCTGAAACATGGTACCCCACCGGGGTCTTACATATAAAGTGGAACCTAAATCGGTCTTTTGCACGCTCAATTACGCAGGGAACGGGACCAAGCAAAACCGGGGAGGATGGGGGTTCGAGCCCTTCGTCTTCGGATAGCGGCGTGAGACCGATAGCAGACATCGGGTTGTCAATGCCCATTTGAGCACGGACAGCCGCTGCAAGCTCCTCGATATAACGACGGCAGGCGCGCTCGTCGGCACCCCAAACCACGACATTGGTCAGCCTCACAAAAGGCGGATAGGCCGCCTCCTCACGCTGGGCAAGGTCGCTCTCGGTGAATATGGAACGGTCATGCGTCGCCACGGCGCGAATCACCGGATCGTCCGGCAAATAGGTCTGGATAATCACGCGGCCCGCCCGCTCTCCCCTGCCCGCACGGCCCGCGAGCTGCTCGTATAGGTCAAAAGCGCGCTCGGAAGCGCGAAAGTCGGGCATCTTAAGAGCATAGTCGGCATTCACCACGGCGGCGAGCGTTACCTCGGGAAAGTCGAGTCCCTTCGCGATCATCTGCGTACCAAGAAGAACCGCGCACTCTGCGGCGTCAAAGCGCTCGAGCAGCTCCTTGTGGGCATCCTTGCCGCGCGTCGAATCGGCATCCATGCGAATGACCTCAACGTCGTTGGGCAGCAGCTGGATAAGAGCATCCTCTACCTGCTGGGTGCCCAGCCCCATCTTCGCAAGATATCGACTTCCACACTTAGGACAAGCAGAACCCACAGCAGGATAGGGACGCACGCGATACGTAGCACCGCAGGTGTGGCACTCAAGGGTATGCGTGCGCTCATGATAAGTAAGCGCCGTCGAGCAATGCTTGCAAGTTGGCACGCAACCGCATTCCCGGCACATCAAAAAGGGAGCGAATCCTCGGCGATTATGCAAAAGGACAGCCTTCTCCCTACGCTCTGCCACGCCCAGGAGCGCCTCTCGAAGCTCCTTGGAAAACATCGAGCGACTCCCGCCAATAAACTCACGGCGCAAGTCGCATATGGTAACTTCGGGCAAACGCGCGGCGCCGGGTCGCTCGGGCATGCAAACACGCAGCCAACGTTGGCCCGCATACTCCCCCGCACGGCAGCGGGCAAGAGCCTCCGAACTAGGCGTTGCAGAACCAAGCACGAGGGGGCACCCATAGACCGAAGCCATATGCGCCGCCACCTCGCGCGCGTGATAGCGCGGCGAAGACCCTTGCTTATAAGATTGCTCATGCTCCTCATCGATGATGATGATCCCGGGATTGCGCAGGGGACAAAACAGCGCCGAGCGCGCACCCACCACCACGCGGGCGGTCCCAGCTGCAACCATATCCCACTGATCGCGGCGCTCGCCAGCCGAAAGACGCGAATGAAAGACCGCGACTCGCGAGCCAAAGCGCGAGCGAAAGCGTCCCACGGTCTGAGCGGTAAGCGAAATCTCGGGGACAAGAACAAACGCCGACTTGCCATCCTCAAGCACCCGCTCGATGGCAGAAAGGTACACCTCGGTCTTGCCCGAACCGGTCACGCCATCGACAACAACCACACGACCGGCCGCATCATCGCGCGCATGCTCGATGGCTTCGAGCGCCTCTTGCTGCCCTGCCGTGAGCGCAACGGGCGCCGCGCCATTGGCAGAAGACAGCGTCGTCGCATCCTCGCATCCGCGCCATGCGCGACGTTCTTCGACACGCACCACGCCGCGACGCTCGAGGGCACGCACCGTGGCGGACATATCGGTATAGAGAACGCGCAGCTCGCGCGTGGTCACCGGCCCGCAGGCCAGAGCGTCGAGCACCTGTCGCTGGCGTACGGCCCGTGCGGCCGGCTCAAAAGAGCGGCCTTCTTCGGTAAGGGACACCCATCGCTCGTGCGCTTCGGACGTGGCAGGCGCCTCCACGTGATAGGACCCTTTGGCGTCGCGCACAAGACGAGGCGTCCCACCGGGAGGCAAAAAGAGCCGCAGGCACTCGGAAACCGAAGCCACATACTCACGCGCCATCCAAAAGGCGATGCATGCAGACTGCTCGGTAAAAGCCGGCGCAGCCAAGATATCGCGAATGCACTTGATGCGCGAAGGATGGGGCACGGAGCCCTCCCCGCTCAAAGGCAGGCTGTCCATGCGCTCGCAGATGTAGCCCAGGGCCATACGGGACCCAAAGGGCACAAGCGCCGTAGCGCCAACAAGCGCCGTAGCCCCCAGCTCTTCCGGCACGCCATAGGTAAATGGCTCCGAAAGTGCACGCGAGGGAATATCAACCACCACGCGCACGTAAGCACACGGGGCGGCAGATAAGGAAGAGGCGGTCACGCTCGCTATGGAACTGATCCCGGAAGG
>OLOB01002585.1_pt1 | contig 10384 bp, 6 predicted proteins | sample 1671911 | NCBI WGS metagenome assembly OLOB01 (sample SAMEA3136625, study PRJEB25190) | human gut metagenome | biome: human gut; feature: human-associated habitat; material: faeces | place: Austria | collected 2013
ACACAGCATACCAAGTGACATTACCATTGTTACTGCATTGTTTTTCAGCATATCCATCAGTGACTTAGGAGTCAGGAATGATGGGTTGATTGCTGTAATGATTACAAAAAGAACGATCAGGACAACTGCAAGCAGTGCTTCACGGGAGCCTGTGATCTTCTTCATGACTGATTTCTTTTCCATTATTCAGCACCCCCTGTATGTCCTTTTTCCATTGCGAGTTCAAGGATTCTTTCCTGTGTAGCTTCGCCACGGTTCAGCTCACCGGTCTTATGTCCGTTGCACATAACAACGATACGGTCTGCCATACCAAGGATCTCTGGCATTTCAGAAGAAATCAGGATGATCGCATAACCTTTCTTTGCAAGGTCTCCCATGATCGCATAGATTTCAGCTTTTGCACCTACGTCTACACCTTTGGTAGGCTCATCCATGATAACAACTTTCATTTCCTGGCTTAACGCCTTGGCAACAACAACTTTCTGCTGGTTACCACCGGAAAGAGAGCTTGCCGGCTGGAAGATATCAACTGCCTTTGTATCAACTTCTTCAAGAAGTTTTTTGGCAAGATCACGTTCTGTCTTTTCATCATTGATACCACTCTTCGCATATTTGCTGATGGTAGGAAGTGTTACGTTTCTTCCCAGTCCCCAGCTCATGATCAGACCTTCTTTCTGACGGTCTTCCGGAAGAAGAATGATACCTTTTTCCATTGCATCGGACGGTTTTTTGATGTGAACTTCTTTACCTTCGAGGTAAACCTTACCGGAATCCGGCTGTGTGATACCGCAGACAGCTTCAACGGTTTCGGTACGTCCTGCACCTACCAGACCGGTAAGTCCAAGGATTTCACCTGCACGAACTGTAAAAGATACATCTTTGAAATAACCTGTTCTGGAAAGATTTTCAACCTTGAGCATCTCATCTCCCAGTTTCACTTCCGGTTTCGGGAACAGGTCTTTGATCTCACGACCAACCATTGCTTTGATCAGATCTGCATTTGTAATTCCATCTACATCGTAAGTTCCAATGTACTGGGAATCACGGAATACAGTAACTCTGCTTGCCAGACGATACATATCCTCAAAACGGTGAGAAATGAAGATAATGGAAACTCCGTCAGCTTTTAATTTATCAACCAGTGTGTAAAGTTTTTCGGATTCGGATCTTGTCAGTGCTGCAGTAGGCTCATCAAGAATGATGATTCTTGCGTTAGTGGACATCGCCTTTGCAATCTCAACCATCTGCTGCTGAGCAACACTTAAAGTACCCATCTCTGCTGTTGCATCAAAATCTGCATCCAGCTGTTTCAGAAGTTTGTTTGCTTCTGTGTTCATGGCTTTCCACTGGATCATTCTGTTTTTGATGATCTCATGTCCCATGAAAATATTTTCTGCAACGGTCAGATGCGGATAAGATGTCGGATGCTGATATACGGCTGCGATACCTGCGGCCTGTGCATCTTTCGGTCCTTTGAAATCCACCTTCTGTCCATTTAAGAACATCTCGCCTTCTTCTGCCTTATGTACACCGGTAATTACTTTAATAAATGTAGATTTACCAGCACCGTTTTCACCCATAAGTGCGTGAACTTCGCCAGGTTTTAACTGGAACTGTACATTGTTCAGTGCCTTAACGCCCGGGAAAATCTTTGTTATGCCTTTAAGTTCAAGAACATATTCAGACACGGCTCTTTCCTCCCTTTTCTTAAATCTGTTATTATTATAACAATAAAACTTTCTATCCAAAACAGGAAAATATTTCGAATCGGGGTAAAATATTTTCCTGTTAATGGGTAATATTTTCCAGTTATCTTCCCAAAACAGGCACTGTCATTAGTAACTGTTCACAGCAAGCGTTCCATGACATTGACATGAGTTTTTGCATTTGTTATAGTTACTATATATTTATTACTGAAGGGAATTCGTGCAAAAATGAGCTTTCTTGGCAAAGTAAAAAAGAAACTGCGAAACGGCAGCTGGTATCCTTTTTACAATACATTCTATGAAAAAAATAATCTGGATCCCCATATGATCCTGCTGGAATCCAGAAGTGGCAAAGCTCTGGAGAGTAATATTCTTTCCTTATTAAAAGAGCTCTGTCAGGAACCCTATCGCAGTTTCACACTTGTACTGTCTGTCCATCGTGACTCTGAAAATGAAATAAAAGAGAAACTCCAGAAGAACTCCATTCAGGGAGTTCATTTTGTGCGTACCGGTTCTGTTGCTTATTACCACGCCCTCAGCCGTGCCGGCTATCTTGTGAATGATACCTCGTTCCCGGGACGCTTTATAAAAAAGGAAGGTCAGATTTACCTGAATACCTGGCATGGCACACCTCTTAAGAAGATGGGACGTGACAATCGTCCTGAGATGGTAACCATGGGAAATGTACAGCGGAATCTGCTGGATTCTGACTATCTGGTATTTCCAAACCAGTTTATGGAAGAAAAAATGTCCGGAGCCTATATGCTGGACAGTCTGTACCGCGGAACCGTTCTTCGCGAGGGTTACCCACGTAACGATATCTTTCGTCAGCCGGCAAATCTCCACTTAAAAGAGCAGGTCGGTCTGCAGGGCAAAAAACTGCTTGCCTACCTTCCGACTTTCCGTGGTAATTTTAATGCTCTGGACGATCAGGGATATATGCAAACGCTCTCTCAAAATCTTTCTCTGTGGGATTCCCAGCTGAATGAGGATGAGATTCTTCTTATTAAATTGCATCCGTTCCTTCATGGTCTGGAAGATTTTTCCGGTTATCATCATATTCTGCCATTTCCGGCATCCTGGGATACTTATGAGGGATTGAGTGTCTGTGATACGCTGATCACGGATTATTCCAGCGTGTTTTATGATTATGCCAACTCCGGCAAAAAAATCATACTTTTTGCCTATGACCGCAAGGAATATGAAAGTTCCCGTGGTATGTATGAAACAATCGATTCCTATCCTTTTGATTATACCGAAAAAGCAGAGGAGGTCATTCCATTTGCACACTGCTCCGGTGGCACACCGGACAATGCTTTTATGCAAAAATATGCCAGCTATGAAGACGGACACGGTGCCGAAAAGATCTGTCGTCAGGTCTTCCTTCATGAGGACTGCTGCCGCAAGTACCAATATCATGGCAATGGTAAAAAAAATATTCTGATCTATGCAGGAGACCTGGATCTCAACGGTATCACAACTGTCCTGTATTCTCAGCTTCATGAACTGGATCTTACCCGTTATAATTATTTTATTTCTTTCCGTTCACTGTACGTAAAAGATCACCCGGAAAGGATGGAACGCCTCCCGGAAGGCGTCGGGATCTATCCACTGGCCAGTGAAATGAATATGGATCTGCTGACAATGGCTGTCCAGCTTCTGAAACTAAAAGGCCATACCGGTTCCTGGGCCGAACACAGACTGCATACCGCTTACAGACGCGAATGGAAAAAACATTTCGGAAGTACTGAATTTGCCTGTGTAATTCATTATAACGGCTACGAAGCCTATACAACTTCACTTCTTGAAGAGGCTCCATGCCCACGAAGTATCTGGATTCACAATGATATGGCAAGGGAAGTCCACTTGAAAGGCAATATGAACCCTTATCTTCTGAAAGAGGCATATCATACCTATGACCATATTGTACCGGTGAGTGAAGATCTTATCCAGCCTGTTGTCAGTGAATTCGGTGCTGACCGTTCCAGAATCACGGTCATACACAACTGTCACGATTATCAGAGTGTGCTGGAGCGAAGCCTTGCTCCCGTTGCATTCAATGAAGATACACTATCCAATGTTTCTCTGGAAACACTACAGTCTGTACTTGATTCTGACGTTCCAAAATTTATCAGCATCGGTCGTTTTTCACCTGAGAAGGGACACAAACGACTTCTGGATGCTTTTGAACAATACTGGAAGGAGCACCCTGACACCTGGCTGATCATCATCGGCGGTGTTGGTAATCTCTACGATGAAACACTGGCTCATACCAGGGCTCTGCGCGCATCCGATCATATTATCCTGATCCGTGCAGTCACCAATCCTATGCCCATTCTGAAACGCTGTGATCTGTTCCTTCTTTCTTCCTATTATGAAGGACAGGGAATCGTTCTTATGGAAGCGGCAACACTCGGTATCCCTGTAATGGCCTGCGACGTAAGCGGATGTCACAGTTTTCTGAAAAAATACGGCGGGCTTTTGCTCGAAGATTCAGAGGCCGGACTCCTGCACGGCATGCAGTTATTCGCAGAAGGAAAAGTTCTCCCACTGCATATCGATGCCGAATGCATTAACCGTACCTCAGCCGCCCAGGTAGAGGCTTTAATTGCCGGTGATATCTCGTCCAAAAACTGAAAGGAACTTTTTATGACAACAAATAAACCTCTGATTTCAGTTATCATGCCCGTCTATAATGGTGGCTTTACCATCCGACAGGCAGTGGAATCTGTTTTCTGCCAGAATATTCCTCTGGAACTGTTGGTCATTGACGACGGTTCCACGGACCAGACTTCAGAAGTACTGTCCGTTTATCAGGATCGTCCGGATTTTCACTATCTGAAAAATCCACATAATATTGGAGCTGCAGCCTCCCGTAACCGGGGTGTTCAGGAAGCTCATGGACAGTATGTCGCATTCCTTGATGCAGATGACTGGTGGGAAAATGGCAAACTGCTGCTTCAGCTGGATACTCTTCATGAAACAGGTCGCGTGCTCTGTTCTACCGGAAGAGAACTCATGAACTACGATGGAACTCCTGCCGGCAAATATATCCCGGTGAAGGAAACAGTCTCTTACAGGGATCTTCTGAAACATAACAGTATCAACTGTTCTTCTGTTCTCCTGTTGAGAGATGTCGCTGCTGAATTCCCGATGGAACACGATGACAGCCACGAAGACTACCTTACATGGCTTAAGATTTTGCGCAAATACGGTCCCGCTGCCGGTATTGACCGCCCGCTTCTTAAATATCGTATGAGCAAAACCAGCAAATCCGGAGACAAAAAGAAATCTGCCATTATGACTTATAAAGTATATCGTTATATGGGCTACAGCCACATGCGCTGTATTCTGTATTTTATTTCCTATGCCATACATGGATTCTGGAAATACCGCTGATACTGTATCATTTTAACTGGAAAGGACATAGCAACCATGGGAAAAGCCAAAAATCTGCTGTTCACAGCATGCCTGGAGCATTTTGGACAGATTCGTCCAGATTCTCATATCTGGCTGTTTTCTTCTACAGATAACAGTCATTACAATTATAATTCCCGTTATCTTTTTGAATACGTAAAAGAAAATCTTCCGGAGATCACCCCTCTTTTCGTGATCAATGATCCGGAGCTTCGAAATAGTCTTTCCTCTAAATATGGAAAACAGTATTTTATCGAAACAGAAAGTATACAGGGTATTCGTCAGGCACTGTCAGCCGGTGTATGGTTTACATCTGCCGGGCTTCCTGCCTATGGGACCGGTCTTCACAAAAAGAGACTGATCATTAATCTCTGGCATGGTGTTCCACTGAAAAAAATTGCTCTTCTGGATCCTAATCTCAAAAAAGCAGCACGTATTTATTTCAAAAAGATTTTCTCTGAAAACTATACCTGTATCCTGACAACCTCTCATGAACTGATTCCCCTTATGGCCAGAAGTTTTGCTGTTTCTGAAGACAAAATCAAGGTCTGGGGACAGCCGCGAAACGATGGACTGTTCCAAAAAAATGACTGCCGTGAAATTTTAGGCCAACTGTTTCCGGATCTTCCGGAATATACAAAGACTGTGCTTTATGCCCCAACTTTCCGCGATTATGGACAGGTTCAGCTGTTTCCGTTTAAAGATTTTGATCAGAAACAGCTGGAGGCATTTCTTGAGGAAAAGAAAATGTTGCTTTTTATACGGACTCATGTTGCCGAACAGGGTTCTGCTGCTCCATATCTTGGAAAAAGAATTCGTTTTCTTGGAAATGAACAGGCTGAAGATGTCACCGGTATTCTGAATATCTTTGACTGCCTGATCACCGATTATTCCAGTATTTACATTGATTATCTTCTCACTGACAAACCAATGATATTTCTTCCGTACGACCGTCAGCAGTACCTTGACGGACGCGGCATGAATTTTGATTATGATGACGTAACCCCTGGTCCGAAGCCCGAGACATTCAATGACTTTCTGGATGCCCTCTCTCCAAAAGAAGATTTCTGGAAATCTGAACGGACACGGGTAAACCGTCTTTTTAATGAAATTCAGCATCCCTGTGCTGCTGATATCTGTAACAAGGTTCTGAAAATGATTCGGTAACTTTAATCTTTACTGCACCAATACTAAGGAGAATCATATGAAATTACTGATCGTAGATGATGAAGAGCTTACCCGCACTGGTGTGATCACTTCGCTGGACTGGGCTTCTCTTGGCATAGATGAAGTCCTGCAGGCAGATGATGGTGTGCACGGTCTTGAAACAGCACGGCTCTGCAAGCCGGAAATCATTTTGTGTGATGTGCGTATGCCACGCATGGATGGTATTTCCATGCTGGAACGTCTGGAAAAGTTTCTTCCTGATACTGTTCCGATCTTCATGAGCGGATACTCAGATAAAGAATATCTGAAGGCTGCTATCAAATTAAAAGCAGTCAACTATATTGAAAAACCTTTTTCTATTTCAGAAATTGAAACTGCCATTCGCGAAGCCCGTGAACTTTACACCCAAAAAGTCCATTCCCGCAGAGGCGAAACACTGCATTCAATGGAAACTGCTTCCCGTCTGGCACTGCAGCTGACTCTTCCTTACGGAAGCAACAGCCAGATCATAGAGCAGCTCTCATCTGAACTTGGACTTACTATGAATGCATCCACTTATTTTACTTCTTTTATCGTAAAAACAGATCTGTTTCTGGATGCATCCATTCCATCCATGACTGATTTTTATCAGGAATTCCTGGATTTTCTGGAATCATTTCACATGAAATGCATTTATCTTGAAAAGAAAATGCAGTATCTTGTTTATTTTCTGTTTTCACAGAATGAGCCAGCCAGCAGACAGTTGCAGTCAGTGAATACTTACCTTTGCAGTCATTTTGCAGAGATCGGACATTATTCTATGGCATGTGGTGATACAGTATACGGCCTTTCAAAAGCCTATCAGACCTATACTTCTGCTGTTATTCTGTTACAGAGCAGTTATTTTTTTCCAGAAAATACGCTGCTGACTTCTGCCCAGCCAGACGAAAGTCCGGATGTACAGAGTAATATTTTTTCAGACTCGCCGGCGGCGGCTTTTGCAGATGCATTATCCAGGCTGGATCAGATCTCCGCTGAAACTATTCTTCAGAAACTGTATACTACTTTTTATAAAAATCATCGTTTTCTGCAGAATCCGGTCAAAGATCTTTATTATAAACTTTTTTTATGTCTGGAAGATGCACGCTATCAACAGAAGATTGCAGGTTCTGGAAATATTGAGAGTATTGCAGAAACAATTGATGACTGTTTCACATTTCCGGAACTTCATCAGACGCTGATCAATAAGACGAAAGAATATTTTTCCAAAGCAGAAAATACCTCTCAGGAAAATCCAACCATTTTTCTCATTAAAGACTATATCAGCAAGAATTATATGAATGAAACACTTTCTGTAAAAGATATCAGTTCCCATGTGTTTCTTTCTACTTCGTATGTATGCACATTCTTTAAAAGCGAGACCGGGCAGACGCTGAATCAGTATATAACAGAATATCGTATGGAAAAAGCCAAACAGCTTCTGAAAGATGCACGTTTTAAAATCACAGACATATCTTCCAGGGTTGGCTACAGTGACGGTAACTATTTTGGAAAGAGCTTCAAAAAATACAGTGGGCTTTCTCCTTCTGAATACAGGGAGCGAAATTTACAATGAGTCATATTTTCACACGGATCAGGCAGTCTTATGGTGATATGAAGCTGGAATCCAAATTCACATTAGTTCTGTTGCTCACAGCAACCGTTCCTGTCATTATGATGGCATGCTTTTTCTACGGAAAGCTGTACGATATGGTTGTCTCCTACACGATTCGTCAGGAACAGGATACTTCCGCCCAGACAGCTCCTTACATAGAAGATCTTGTACAGCAGATCATTGATGCCCATGACGGAATCACTGATCAGGAATTTTTTCAGATTCTGTTCCACCAGCCTGTTAACTCACCATTTCAGATGTTTCTGGATACAAACGATGCACAGTATTTTCATGAATATGTAGAAAATCTGATTGATTCTGATATGATCTCCGGTTTACAGATCTATATGGATTTTCCACCGCAATCTGTACGACTTTTCAGTGATGATCTTACGAAAGATTATTTTTCACCTATGAGCAAAGCTCGTGGTACCTACTGGTACGGTATCTTTCAGGGTACACAGCAGTCCTCCCTGTTCTGTCCTGCTTTCTATCTTGGTGAACGCGAGAAAAAAAAATACGGAGATCTTGCATATATTACTTCCACGACCTTTTATTATCAGGGAAAAGCCCGTCAGGCTTACATCGCCCTTTACAGTTCTTCAGATTATCTCTCAGATATGTTGAAAGATAATCTGACGATTGACGGAAGTGTTTCTTACATCATCAATGATCGAAATGCCGTGGTCGCATCCTCCGATATATCCCTTTCGGGTATCTATCTGTTGGATTACGATACAATTGAGGAATCTTTTATGTCCTCCAACAACTTCATTGAACGGAATATTTTGGATACTACCGTTTATGCCGGCTTCTATAACATCAAACAGCCCGAATGGTTTATGGTTACTGTCCTGCCTTCTGGTCCACTGATTCATCAGAGTAATGCCATCATGGTTCAGTATATCCTGATGTATCTTGGTTTTCTGGTATTCGCCCTGGTTCTTGCACATTTTATGTCACACTCGATCACGAACCGAATCTCCTCTGTCATACATCAGATGAGTAAGGTACGTAAAGGAACCTTAAGTCCTATGGACAGTCCGGAATACCATGATGAGATCGGTGATCTTATTGATACTTACAACTATATGACGCGTAAGATGGATCAGCTTATGACTGATCAGGCTAAAGCTGCAGAAGAACTTCGAATCGCTGAATTTCGTTCTCTTCAGGCCCAGATCAATCCACATTTCTTATATAACACACTGTCGATGATGAACTGGATGGCGATTCGAAGTAACCAGATGGAGATCAGTAAGGTTACCCTGGCACTTTCTACTTTTTACAGAACCGCATTAAGCAAAGGTGAAGATGTGGTTACGGTAGAAAACTGTATTCAGAATATGGAAGCATATCTGGAAATCCAGCTTACGATGCATGATCATAATTTCTCGGTAGACTGGGATATTGATCCGACAATAAAAAATGAAAAAATGCCGAAGCTTCTTCTTCAGCCGGTTGTCGAAAATGCGATCGAACACGGTCTTGATGAAAAAGAGGATGGTGATAAAAAAATTTTCCTGTCATTTAAAGGCAAGGGGGATGATGTAGAGATCACTGTCCGTGATAATGGACTTGGTATGGAACAGGAAAAAGCAGAAACACTGGTAACTTATCAGGCAAAAGGATATGGCCTTAAGAATGTAAATGACCGTATCCGGCTTCTTTATGGAGAGAATTACGGAATTCATATTTTCAGTTCACCGGATGAAGGCACGACTGTTATTATGAAATTTCCGAAGGAGGGCAGAGAGAATGAAGAGTAAATGGAAAAAACTGCCTGTTGTTCTGATAGGGATCATAGCTATAGCTGTCTGCGGATGCAGCAATGATTTACAGGAGCTGAATCAGAAAAGATCATCGGCAGCAAAAGAAAATACGGAATCTACAGAGACAGTCCGTACCGGTACCTGGGAAACAGCTGCACAGACTCCTTATGGTGCTTATCCTGAACTTGTAACGTATACTTTAGGACAAATGAGTGGTGCGAATAATTCAAATCTTCCGGATGGAAATACCTATGACAACAATGCTTACACTCGTTATCTCAGAAAAATACTGAATATTCAGAATAAAAGTGTCTACATGGAACGGGAAGATCGATATGATGAATTTGTGAACATTCTTGTAAAAGACCAGACGCTGCCGGATGTACTGGTGGTTTCGGACAGAGAAACACTCAAAGAACTGGTTGATAATGATCTTGTGGAAGATCTGAGCGAAGTATATGAGAATTGCACTTCAGAGAGAATCAAAGAGATGTTTGAGAGTTATGGAAGCGGTCTTCTGGATTCTGTGCGATTTAATGGAAAACTGATGGCAATTCCGGAGACCGTTACAGATCATGGTCCACGTCTGATGTGGCTGCGTAAGGACTGGATGGATAAGCTTGGCCTTGAAGATCCGAAAACACTGGAAGATGCATTTGACATAGTAGAAAAATTTGTCCAGAATAAAA
>OLOB01002586.1_pt1 | contig 10383 bp, 7 predicted proteins | sample 1671911 | NCBI WGS metagenome assembly OLOB01 (sample SAMEA3136625, study PRJEB25190) | human gut metagenome | biome: human gut; feature: human-associated habitat; material: faeces | place: Austria | collected 2013
CGCAGAATGACCTCGAGCAGCTCGACCGACTCCGAGGCATGGACGCCGTTGATGAGGTTGTAGGAGGTCATGACGGCGGCGGGGCGGGCCTGGCGCACGCAGATCTCGAAGGCGCGCAGGTAGAGGTCGCGCAGGGCTCTGGGGCTGACCCGGCTGTTGGAGTTGAGGCGGTTGGTCTCCTGGTTGTTGCAGGCCAGGTGCTTGATGGTCACGCCCCGTCCCGGATGGGTCTGGACCCCGCGGGTGATGGCGGCGGCGAGGCGTCCGGCCAGCAGCGGATCCTCGGAGAGGTACTCGAAGTTGCGTCCGCACAGGACGCTGCGGTGCAGGTTGAAGGCGGGGGCGAGCCAGAGGTGGATGCCGAAGCGCTCCATCTCGACCCCGACGACGTCGCCGAGGCGCTCGGCCAGCGCCGGGTTCCAGGACTGGGCGAGCGCGGTGCCGATGGGAATGGCGGTGGTGTACTGCTCGCGGATCTCGGTGAGTTCGCGGGGCTGTGGCTCATCGGCGATGCCGAGGGCCTCACGTCCGGCGTCGTCCATGAGCTCGAGGAAGGTGGCGGGCAGGCTGGAGTCGCCCAGGGAGAAGGGGCCCTCGGCGTCGACCCCGTAGGTGGGGGCCAGGCGCAGGCCGGCGGGCCCGTCGGCCATGATGATGCTGGGCAGGCCGGGGATCCGGGTGGTGGTCTGGCCCGCCGCGCCGACGACGGTGGTGGAGGCGGCCCCGACGATGGAGCCGGACTCCTCGCCGCGGCGGTAGTCGCCCAGGACGGTGTAGATGAGCTCGTCGTCGGACAACTCCTGGGCCAGGGCGAGGGCCTCACTGAGGTCCTCCGGCACGGAACCCTCATCGGTCTCGGCGTGGTCCGGCAGACGCAGGTCGGCCGGGTTGACGGTGAGCATCGGCAGGCCGGCCGGGATGTCGAAGGACGCCGGAGCCTCGGGCTTCCAGTCGGTGAAGCCGGGCTCCCCCAGGTCACCGGCCAGATGTCGCACGGTTGCGTCCTGGGCGAGCTCGACGACGGCGACAGGGCTCAGCTGCCGGCTGGAGGTCCCCGCCCGCAACAGGTAGCGGCCTCCCTCCAGGATCGTGGCATGGGCGGCCTCGTCGTAGGAGGCCAGGTCGGTCAGGTCGACGTCAACGGTGATCCATGCCGTGGCACCTGGGGCGATCTCGTCGGTCTTGGTGAAGCCGGCCAGCGCCTGGAGCGGCTGGTCGAGGCGGCCGGCCGGCACACTGGCGTAGACCTGAATGGTCTCCTTGCCCGGGTAGCCGCCGGTGTTAGTGACGCCGACGTCGATGCTCACGCGGGCGCCGTCGAGGCTCACCTGGCGGGTCTGCACGTCGAAGGTCGTGTAGCCCAGGCCGAATCCGAAGGGGAAGAGCGGCTCATTGCCGACCGAGTCGTAGAAGCGGTAGCCGACGTAGACGCCCTCGCGGTAGCGGGTGTCGTCCGGGTCGCCGAAGTCGCCGATCTGGTCGTCCTCGTCCCAGGCGGCCCAGGTGGTGGCGAGCTTCCCGGAGGGGTAGGCCCTACCCAGGAGGACGTCGGCGAAGGCATCGCCGACGGTCGCGCCGAGCTGGGAGAGCAGGAGGATGTTGGCAACGTCGTCGAGCGGGCTGAGGTCGACGACGCCGCCCACGTTGAGCACGAGGAGGAAGCGCTCGAAGCGCTCGTTGAGGGCGAGGATGTCACGGATCTCTGTGTCGGTGAGACTGAGGTCTCCGGCCTCGGGGGTGCGGTCGCTGCCTTCCCCGGAGGTTCGGGACAGGACGTAAACGGCTGCGTGCGGGTCGGTACCGGCCGGGATATCGAGGGGGATCGTGTACTCCGGCTCGGGCATGACCGAGCCCATGCCGACCATGATGGCGGGGAGGCCGCGCTCGGCGGCCTCGGCCCTGATGTCGGCGATGAAGTCCTCATGGGCCCGCAGACGGATACGGTCGTAGGCCTCCAGCCAGGGCCGGGTGACGATGGTGAAGCCGGCTGCTTCCAGGCCCTCCTCGATGGTGGTGACGTGGCGGGAGTTGACGTCTCCGCTGCCGGTTCCGCCCTTGACGGTGTGCCGCGCACCGGAGCCGAACAGGGCGATCTCGCCCGGCTCAGCCAGGGGGAAGGCGCCGTTGGAGCGCAGCAGCACCATGCACTCGGGGGCGAGAGCGCGGACGGCGGCCAGGTGGTCGGTCTCGTAGGCTTCCATATCGCAATCTCCTCTTGTCATGCCGACGGCAGCGCCACGTGCCGGCCTCCGCACTGAGTGAACGATCTGGATTCACCCCATCATCGCGGCGTTCTGATGCCTACGATAACGGAGCAGACACGGATCCGGAGATGTTGTCGGAGAGCGCTCGGGGCCCTGCGGAGTGGAGGAATCATGAAGGCACCCAAAAGACTCAGCGGGAGCAGGATCGCCGTCGGCGTGGCCAGCGTCGGCCTGACGGTAGGGGCCTTCAGCCTGTACTCCCGCAAGCGCTATGGCCGCTCAGCCGCGGCGAGCCTGGCGGAGTACGGCACCCGGCCGGCCAAGGCGCTGGCGGCCCGCATTCCGATGACCGAGCGGATCGCGCGTCTGGCCGACCGCCCCGAGCCTGCCCGCACCGTCACCTTCCCGGCCTGGGGGCGCTTCTTCTACGACCTGGAGCGGCGCGAGGACTCCGGCATGCCGGTCTATCACGTCCGCCCGCGGACGCCGTCGAATACCGTCATCGTCCATCTTCACGGCGGCGGCTACATCGCGACGGCGGTCTCGGCGCACGCCTGGCTGCTCGACCATCTGGCCCGCAGGACGGGGGCCGACGTCGTCATGCCGCTCTACCCGCTGACGCCCCACCACACCTGGCAGGAGGCGCACCGGCTGGTGCTGGACCTCTATCGGCGCACGGTCGCGGAGAACCCGGGTAAGCGGATCATCCTCATGGGGGACAGCGCGGGCGGGGGCCTGGCGGCGGTCATCGCCCTTTCCCTGGCCGAGGCCGGCGACACCCAGCCCGACGAGCTCGTTCTCATCTCGCCCTGGGTCGACATCACCAACACCAACCCGGATATCGCCGACTACGTCGACGCCGACCCGCTCATGGTTCCCGAGCCTCTCGCCGAGATCGGTCGCTCCTGGGCGGGCGATACTCCATTGACCGATTGGCACCTCTCGCCCATCTACGGCGACCTGTCGGGCCTGAAGAAGGTGACGACCTTCGTGGGGACAAGGGAGATCTTCTTGCCGGACAATGCGCTCTTCCATGCCAAGCTCCTGGAGGCGGGCATTGACTCGACGCTGCACGTCGGCGAGAACCTCAACCACGCCTATCCGATGTTCCCCACTCCCGAGGGCCGCCGGGCACGCCGCGACCTCGTCCGCCTCATCACCGGGGAGCTCGCCTAACCCATCCATACCCCCTCATAACCGCCGCTGGCGGTAAAAAGTACGGCGGCAATCGTCGTCACATGACAGTGCTGCGATCAGGGACTCAACGCCTTGAGAGGGAAGGTCACAGCACCATCGGGAAGCATCATCGTGGGACCGTCCGCAGTAACAACAGCCCTGAACTGTGGGAGAGGTGTCCGCGTCGTATCGATATCTCCCACGAACGCCGCCAGCGAGGACTGAGCTGCAGGAATCTGCCTCTGCCCTAGCTTGACCTCGAAGGCGGCCCACCGTCCGTCATCGAGTTCGACAACAACGTCCGCCTCTCTGCCTGACTTGTCCCGGAAATGATAGATGCGACCACCCAGTACCTCAGCGAAGACCCTCAGGTGCTGCACCACCAACGACTCGAACCATAACCCGGCAGTCTCCAGATCCTGCATCAAACGCTCCGGCGAGGTCGCGGTCACTGCCGCAGCCAGCGCGGGATCAACGAAGTGCAGTTTCGACGACGTCCGCACCGCATAGCGAGACCTCACATGAGGAGCCCAGGCCGGCTGCTCCTCGACGACGAACAGGCGCTTGAGGGCGTTCACGTAAGCAATCGCCGTCTCTCCGGACAACGATTGTCCGGAGACATCCTTCGCGATGGTGGCGAAAGAGGCTTCCGTCGAAATATGCCGGGCGAGAGACCGTATGAGGGCACGCATCCTCAAGGGGTCCCGGCGCGGCTCACCATCGAGACGGCCGATGTCGATACTGATGATGTCATCGATATAGTCCCGCAGATGACGTTGTGCCTGAGAAGTCGTCAGATCACGATCCCCGGGCCGCCCTCCGTGGACCAGCGCGTCAAGGACCTCGGCCACGCTCGTTCCCGAGACCAGCACAGGTTCGGGAGCCTGACCATCGAACAGTCCCGCAAGTGAGACGCTTCCATCGCCGAGACCGCGCTCGAACAGAGTCATCGGTCGCATACGGATTCGAGATACCCGATGTGCGCCTGAGTGGCGGGCAGCATCCTCGGCCGGGACGGAGGAGCCGGTCAGGAGGAACTGCCCCGGACGCTGACGCGAGTCGATCTCTCGACGCACCAGATTCCACAGGGAGGGCTCTACCTGCCACTCATCGATAAGACGTGGAACCTCACCGGCCAGAATCAGGGACGGGTCGACCTCCAGGGCCGCGCGCAGCTGCGGCAGCCCTGAGTCGAGGGCCACCTCGGAGGAGGCGTGCCGGCGGCCGGTCATGGTCTTGCCGCAGGCCCGCACTCCTTCGAGCAGGACACCTCCCGAGTAGCCGAGCGAGTCCTGGACGACGTAGTCGACAACCCGCGGCAGATAGCCGTTCTGACCCACCAGTTCTTCAGCCCCTCTTGCAGGATCCGGCCTCGACCCGGATGTTGGCGCCATTCTAATCCCCCATGTGGCGTCTATCCAGCCCGGCATGTGGCGCCATTTCGATCCGGCATGTGGCGTTTACTGACCGGGTGAACACGAACTGGCTCGCTCATCGGAGACACGTCATCGACGGTGAAGAACTCATCCAGGTCAAGACCGCGCGTCTTGGCCAGGCTCATCCCGCCTGTGCGCAGCGGTAGTACATGACCGCGACCTGGGTGCGGTTGCGCAGGCCGAGCTTGGCCAGGATCGCGCTGATGTGGTTGCGCACCGTGCCCTCACTCATGAACAGTCGTGCCGCGGCCTCGGCGTTGTCCAGTCCCTCGGCCACGGCCTCGACGACCTCGTACTCACGGTCGGTCAGGGCCGCGAAAGCCGTGCTCCGCAGGTCCTTGGCGGAAGCTCCCGGGCCCTCCTCGGCCGGTCCCCGCCCTCCGGCGGGTCCGCCGAGGCCCATGGTGGTGCTGCGTTCGAGCACCTCCCCCTCCAGGACGCAGACCCCGGCCATGACGGAGCGCAGCGCCGGGGCGACCTGGGCGACGTCCTGCTTGATGAGGTAGCCGCGCGCCCCCATCCTGAGGGCCCGCACAATGTACTCGTCGTCGGAGAAGGTGGTCAGGAAGATGATGCGCGCCCCGGCGTCCTCGGTCAGGATCCGCTCGGCCGCGCTGAGCCCGTCCCCGCCGGGCATCTGGATGTCCATGAGGAGGATGTCGGGGGTCAGCTCCCGATAACGCTCGGTGGCCTCGGGACCCGAGCCGCCCAGGCCGACGACCTCGACGTCGTCCTCGACCGACAGGATCGTGGACAGGGACTGGGCGACGAGCGCGTCGTCGTCGACGATGAGGACCCTCATGATGTTCCTTCTTTCCCTTGTCCGTCCTTGGGGATCGTGACGAAGACCGTGAACCGTGGCCGCGGGGTGATGCGCACCCGTCCGCCCAGGGCCTCGACCCGCTCCGTCATGGAGCGCAGGCCCAGGCCCGAGCCGCGGCCAGCGGCGGCCGGCTCCCCCTCGGCGGGGACGATGCCATCATTGTCAACGGTCACCTGCCAGAACGCAGGGTAGTCGGTGACGGTCACGCGGGCCGAGCGGGCCCCACCGTGGCGGGCGGCGTTGGTCAGGGCCTCACGCACCACGGCGACGACGCAGCGCGCCACCGCTGCCGGCGGCTCGGCCTCGGTGGAGCAGTCCACGCTCACCGAGTCGATGCCGCAGCGCGAGCCCAGCTGGTTGAGGGAGGTGGCCAGCTCCTCGCCGTCGTCGGACAGGGCGTGGACGGAGCGGCGCATGGAGTCCAGGGCCTCATCCAGGCCACCGTCCAGGGTAGTGAGGTCGGCGACGACGCCGGGCTCCTCACGGTGGACGACCTGGAGGGCCTTGACCTGCAGCAGGAGGCGGGTCAGGAGGTGGCCGACACCGTCGTGGATCTCGCGGGCGATGCGGGTGCGCTCGGCCAGGGCGGCGGCGCGCAGCTCGTAGTCCTGGGCCTGGAGCAGTTGGGCGTTCGTGTCCTGCAGGGTGAGGACCTTCTCACGCAGGTCGTCGCGCACCGCGTGCAGGCTCCTTCGCGCCGCCTCCTCCTGGACGGTGCGCAGCGCCAGGAGGGCCGCGAGCGCACAGAACACCAGGGCCAGGGCCAGCACGGGAGTGTCCTGGACCCGGGAGGCAACGGCAGCCACGAAGGGGACGCAGGCGGCTGCCGCCGTCATTCGTGCGCGCCGGGTCCCGAGCGCGCCGAGGCGGGCCAGGGCGTAGACGACCAGCGGAACCCCAGCCACGGAGACCGCCGAGAGGGCTCCCACCAGGAGATAGGCGGCCGGCACAGCAAACCCCCACCGTCGCTGGTCGGTGCTCATGCTCAGGCCGGCGACGGTCACGGCCGCGATCAGCCAGATCACGGCGGACGTCTTCACCTGCCCCACGAGCAGGACCAGCAGGAGGCAACCGCACAGCAGCACGCCCTTGTCGACCAGAACCTTCACCCCTCGATTATCGGTCGGTGGCCGGCGCTCGTGGGCCCGGCATGCCGTTAGGGGACTCGTTCCGGCATCTCATGACAGAAGTCATGGGGGCCGGCCGCAGTCATGACACCAGGCACTTCTGAGCGCCACCGCGCCCCGCGACTATGGATGCCATGAGCCGGGGACCACCGGCGCAGCGATGGAAGGAGCCGAGATGGACGGCGAGGATGAGAACCACGAGACGAGCTTGGCGGTGGAGGTCGACTCCCTGGTCAAGCGCTATGGGGAGCTGGTCGCGGTGGACGGACTGTCTCTGACGATCCCGCGCGGTCAGGTGCTGGGGCTGCTCGGCCCCAACGGCTCGGGCAAGACGACGACGATCAGCTGCATCCTTCAGCTGCTCACCTACGACAAGGGCTCGATCCGCGTCTTCGGTGAGCCGATGACGCCCACCTCCTACGGTCTCAAGCGTCGCATCGGCGTGGTGCCTCAGGATGTCGCCGTCTTCGATGAGCTCACGGTGGCGGAGAACGTCAACGCCTTCTGCGCCCTCTACGTGCGCGATCGCGCCGAGAGGCGCCGCCTGGTGGCCGAGGCGATCGCCTTCGTCGGTCTGGAGAAGTTCGTGAAGTTCAAGCCCAAGAAGCTCTCCGGCGGCCTGCTGCGCCGCCTCAACATCGCCTGCGGCATCGCCCACGGCCCCGACCTCATCTTCCTCGATGAGCCCACGGTCGCCGTCGACCCGCAGAGCCGGGGCGCCATCCTCGATGGCATCAAGCGCCTCAACGAGCGCGGCGCCACGGTCGTCTACACGAGCCACTACATGGAGGAGGTGGAGCAGCTGTGCGACCGGATCGTCATTATGGACCGCGGCCGACAGGTGGCCTCCGGCACCTCCGACGAGCTCAAGGCCATGATCGGCACCGGTGAACGCATCCGGGTGGAGGTCATCGACCCCGCCCCGCTGGGCGAGGAGGCCCTGGAGGGCCTGCGCCGCCTGGAGCATGTGCGCACGGCCGCCTACCTGGACGGTGAGGTGCTCATCGAGTGCTCCCCCGGGGCTCACAACCTCACCGATGCCATGAGGGCGCTGGATGCCGCGGGGGCGACCTGCGGCCGGGTGACCTCCGAGCCCCCGACCCTCAACGACGTCTTCCTGGAGATCACCGGGCGGGCCCTGCGAGACGAGGCGGCCTGAGATGTTGACCGTCTTCCTGTATCAAGTACTCAGGCTCCTGCGAGACCGGGTCCTGCTCGTGTGGACGCTCGGCTTCCCCGTCGTCCTGTCCCTCATCTTCATGGCCATGTTCTCCAACCTGGACAAGGTCTACGAGGCCACCCCCATGAGCTTCGGCGTCGTCCAGGACGAGGCCTACCGGACCGCTCCGGGGCTGGACGCCGTCGTGGAGCGCATCTCCGCCGACGACGCCGATCATCACCTCATCACGAAGGTCATCCACTCCTCGGTCGCGCAGGCCGAGACCGCCGCGAAGCGGGGAGAGACCAACGGGTACCTCGCCGTCGAGGGCGACCAGCCCGTGCTGCACGTGACTCAGCAGGGCAACGAGGCCGAGACGACTCGGGTGCTGCGAGTGGTCATGGACTCCTACCTCCAGAGGCGGGCCGAGTACGTGGCCCTGGCCAAGGCGGGGGCGGCTCCCGAGAAGCTGGCCGCGCTGGAGACCGATCAGGCCTTCACCCGCTCGATCTCGGTGACGCCCTCCCCGGTCAAGCCGGAGACCCACTACTACTTCGCGCTGCTGGCCTTCGCCTGCGGCATGGGAACGACCGTGGCCATGGTGGCTGTGAAGGGGACTATGGCTGTCTCGCCGGTGGGCGCCCGGCAGACTTTGGCGGGTCTGCCCCGCTGGAAGGTCCTGACGGCCACGCTCGCGGCCTCCTGGGTGTGCGTGTTCGTCTGCCTGCTCGTCGCTTTCGCCTTCATGGCCTCGGTCGTGGGTGTGGACTTCGGGCCCCATGTGCTGCTGTGCCTCGTGGCGATCGGGGTGTGCAGCCTCATGGCGAGCGCAGTGGGCGCCGCCCTGGGGACGCTGGCCCGCCTGGAAATCGGGATGATCTCGGGCTTCACGTCTCTGCTGTCCTTGTTCACCGGCCTGTACGGGCCCGCATCCCAGTCCCTGGCCCGCTCCGTCGAGCAGCACGCACCGCTGCTGGCGCAGGCCAATCCCCTGTGGCAGACGGCCCACTGCTTCTACGGGCTCCTGTACTACGACTCTCTGGCGCCCTTCGCCCGCAGCTGCGCAGTCCTGCTGGGCATGACGTGCCTGTTCCTGACCATCGCCCTGATCCGCGCCAGGAGGATGACCCATGAGCACCTTTAAGACATGTGTGAGAGTTGTGGCCGCTCACCGGCTGTACATCCTCATCTACCTGGTGGTGCTGAGCCTGTTCGGTCTGTTCACCGGGATGGCCAAGTCCGAGGACAGCTCAGACGAGGTCACGGTCGCCACGGCGAGTGTGGCCGTCATCGACCGCGACGGCTCCACGATCTCCCGCGGGGTCAAGGGCTATGTCGAGTCCGTCGGTGAGGCTCAGCCGCTTGAGGACTCCAGGCAGGCCCTCCAGGACGCCACCGCGCAGAACCGCATCAGCTACATCCTCATCATTCCCGCCGGTTACGGGCAGAGGCTGCAGCAGGCGGCTCGCGAGGGCACCGAGCCGCCCCGCATGGACACGGTCATCGGGTATGAGTCGGCCTCCGGCGCGCTCATGAATGTGCGCACCGACTCCTACGTGGGGCAGGTCAGCGACTACCTGTCGACCACCACGGACGACCCGGCCCGGGCCGTGGCACTTGCCAAGGAGACGATGAACCACTCCGCCCCCGCGAAACGGATCACCCCGGACGCCACGCCTCTGTCCCACAGCTTCGTCACCTACGCCAGGTTCTCCTTCTACCCGCTCATGGCCTTCGCGGTCGTCACGATCTCCACGCTGATGGCGGCGCTGGGGCGCCGGGCGGTGCGCGCACGCCTCGAGGCCACCCCGGTCAGCGGCACTTCCCGCAGCCTCGGGCTGCTGGGCGCGTGCCTCGTGGTGGGGCTCGCCGGGTGGCTGTGGGTCTTCGGGCTGGGAGTGGCGACCTTCGGCCTGGGCAGCGTGGCGACGTCGGCTCCGCTTCTGGGGGTGGTCGCTGCGGCCGTGGGCAGCTACACGCTCGTGGCGGTCTCGATCGGATTCCTCATGGGGCAGATAGGTCTGGGACAGCACGCGGCCAACGCGGTCGCCAACATCGGCGGCATGGCCCTGTCCTTCCTGGGTGGGGCGTGGGTGCCCATCGAGGGGTTGCCCGACTCGCTCGCCCGGGCGGCGAGGCTCACGCCCGGCTACTGGGCGGACCGGGCGATCTCCGGGGCGTACGAGGCGACCTCCATGTCCGCCGCCGTCATCACCCGATAGACCACAGCGGCGCACTCCTCCCGGGTCAGGGTGTTGTCCGGCTGGAAAAAGCCGTTGTCATATCCCTTGACAATCCCCGCCATCTGGCAGGCGGTCACCCCGCTGCGGGCATATTCATCAATATACAGGGAGTCCTTAAACTGGTCGGGCTCCACCACCTGCAGCAGAGAGATCTCCTCCAGGGCCGCAAACCGGGCCACAACGGTGCACACCTGCTCCCGGGTCAGGGAGTGCTC
>OLOB01002588.1_pt1 | contig 10380 bp, 9 predicted proteins | sample 1671911 | NCBI WGS metagenome assembly OLOB01 (sample SAMEA3136625, study PRJEB25190) | human gut metagenome | biome: human gut; feature: human-associated habitat; material: faeces | place: Austria | collected 2013
TTAATAACCTATCTATATATTTTTAGTTAATATAATTTAATTATAATTAAAAAGCTGGTAATGTAGTCATTACCAGCTATATAATATTATCCAAATATTTTATTAGTTAAAGAACATCCTGTGCAAGTTGCAGCAACTCCACCTAATGCAGTTTCTCTTAATTCCATTGGAAGAGTCTTACCTACTTTATACATAGCAGCTACAGTCTCATCAAATGGTATTATGTTTAATATACCAGCTAAACATAATTCTGCTGATATTAAAGCATTTGCAACACCTATAGCATTTCTTCCTTGGCAAGGTACTTCAACAAGTCCAGCTATTGGGTCACATACTAATCCCATAACATTTTGTAAACAGTGAGATGCAGCATGTACTGCTTGTTCTGGGCTTCCACCCATCATTTCAACTACACCAGCTGATGCCATTGCAGCAGCAGCTCCAGTTTCAGCTTGACATCCACCTTCTGCTCCTGAAACAGTTGCATTTCTAGTTATTATAGCTCCTATAGCTGAAGCTGTAAATAATGCATCTATCATAGTTTCATCATCTATACCGTATTCTTTACCTATTGTAACTATAGCTCCTGGAAGTATACCACAAGAACCTGCTGTTGGTGCAGCAACTATAAGCCCCATAGAAGCATTAACTTCCATAGTTCCCATTGCAGCAGCCATAGCTTTATTCATTAAGTCTCCACAAACAGTCTTTGCAGATGAATTTCTGAAGTTAGTTAACTTCTTAGCTTCTCCACCTATAAGACCACCCATAGATTTTATATCTTCTTGAACTGCTTTTTCAACAGCTTCTTTCATTATATTTAAACTTAATGGTTTATAATATAAAACAACCTTTATAATAATAGTTATAGTGATATAATATTGTACATTATTTTAGTTTGTACATTTTTTTAATATTGTATCATTAACTGATACAATAAGCACGTGTTTAAATATTAATTTAAATGTCTAAATTCATTAAAACAAAAATGAGTTAGAATTATTTTTTTGAATAAAAAAATAATCATGTTTTTTAAATAGGAGGAAAAAATATGGCTAACGACGATATTAAGATAATCGTTTTCAGTTGTAACTGGTGCTGCTATGGTGGAGCAGATACAGCAGGAACATCAAGAATGCAATACCCACCTAACATAAGAATGATCAGAGTAATGTGCTCTGGAAGAATCGAACCTCAATTTATTCTCAAAGCTCTAAGAGAAGGAGCAGACGGAGTATTTGTAGGTGGATGTCATATGGGTGACTGCCACTACGATGCAGGTAACTACAAATTTGATAGAAGAATGAGATTAGTATACAGATTATTAGATGAACTTGGTCTTGAAAAAGAAAGAGTACAACACGACTGGATCTCAGCTTCTGAAGGTGAAAAATTCGCAAATACAATTAGAAGAGTAACTGCAGAAATCCAAGAGCTTGGTCCTTCACCACTCAAAGAACAAATAAATCAGGAGGCATAAGTAATGGCAGATAAAGTAAAAATAGGAACAATGTGGCTAGGTGGATGTTCTGGATGTCACATCGCATTAACTGATTTACACGAATTATTATTAGACGTATTAGACGTTGCAGAATTCGAATTCAGCCCAGTATTAATGGATACAAAATATGATGAAATTCCACACATGGATATCATATTCATAGAAGGTGGAATCCGTAACGAAGAAAACAGAGAATTAGCTGAAGTATTAAGAGAAAAAGCTGATATGGTTGTAGCATACGGTTCATGTGCAGAATTCGGAGGAATTCCTGGATTAGGTAACTTATACACTCCAGAAGAATTAGAAGAAGAAGCATACTTAAACTCTTGTTCTACTGTAAACCCTGATGGAATCATTCCAAGTGAATCTGTACCTCACTTAGAAAGCAGAGTAAGACCTTTAGCTGATGTTATAAAAGTAGATGCAGCATTACCTGGTTGTCCACCAAAATCTGAAGTAATTGCACAAGTAGTCATTGCTTTAGTAAAAGGTGAACCTGTGGAAATTCCAGATAACAACCTTTGTGATGTATGTGAAAGAGAAAAACCACCTACGGGTATGGCAATGGATACCATTAAAAGGCCATGGGAAGTTGGAGCAACAGACAAAGATTTATGTTTAGTACCACAAGGTATAATTTGTTTAGGTCCTGCAACCCGTCCTTTATGTGGAGCACAATGTCCAGCAGTAGATACACCATGTCGTGGATGTTACGGTCCTACTGACAAAATATTAGATGCAGGAGCAAAAATGATAAGTGCTATCTCATCAGACTTTGGTGTAGAAGACGATAAAACTGTAGATCCTGAAGAAGTTGCAAATCAAGTAGAAGATGTAGTAGGAACATTCTATACTTACACATTACCAGCAGCTTTAATCCCATTAAAAATTAAAAACTAATTAATGAAGGAGGAAAAAATATATGGTAGAATTAACATTAGAACCTGTAACAAGAATCGAAGGTCACGCTAAAATTACAGTAGATCTTGATGAAGAAGGAAATGTAAAAGATACAAAATTACATGTAATGGAATTCAGAGGATTTGAAAAATTCTTACAAGGAAGACCTATTGAAGAAGTACCTAGAATCGTACCTAGAATCTGTGGTATTTGTGACGTACAACACCACTTAGCTGCAGCAAAAGCATGTGACCAAGTATTTGGTTATAATGACGATGAAATACTTCCAGCTGCATACAAAATGAGAGAAATTATGAACTGGGCATCTGTAATGCACTCACACACATTAAGTTTCTACTTCTTATCTGCACCTGATTTCATAGGTGGAAAAGATAGAAAAACTAGAAATGTATTCCAAATTATTAAAGATGCACCTGAATTAGCTAAAAAAGCTTTAGCATTAAGAAGAAACTCTCAAGATATCGTAACTGCAATTGGTGGAAGACCAATTCACCAAGTATCCAACACACCTGGTGGAATTACCACTGAATTAACAGACGAAGAACAAAAAGATAATTTAGTAAAAGCTCAAGAAGCACTTGAACTTTCATTAGATACATGGGATGCAGCACAACCTATCTTTGAAGAAAACATGGATCTTATTAAAACACTTGGTAATGTAGAAACATACCACTGTGGTTTAGTAGATAAAAAAGATGGTAGTTGGGATATGTACAACGGTAATGTAAGAATGACCGATAAAAAAGGTGACATCTACGCTGAATTTGGTTCACAAGATTACACCGACTACATGGCTGAAGGCGTAAAACCATACTCCTGGTTAAAATTCCCATACATAAAAGAGTTAGGATATCCTGAAGGTATCTACAGAGTAGCTCCTTTATCAAGAATTAATGTATGTACAAAAATGCCTGATGCAGCAGAAAGAGCTCAAGATTACTTAAATGAATTCAGAAAAGACTTCGGATATGCTCAAGAACCTTTATTATTCCACCCAGCAAGATTAATCGAATTAGTAGCAGCTTCTGAATTGGCTGTAGATGGTCTTGAAGGAGATTTAAGTGGAGAAAAACGTCCTGGAGCTATTGACCGTTCACAAATCACTGGTAAAGGTGTAGGTATTGTTGAAGCATCAAGAGGAACATTAACTCACCACTACGAAACTGATGAAAACGGTTTAGTAACTAAAGCAAACATTGTAGTAGCTACAGTACAAAACAACCCAGCTATGGAAATGGGTATTCAACAAGTAGCTAAAAACTACATAAAACCTGGAGTAGAAGTTGACGATAAAATCTTCAACTTAATGGAAATGGTTATTCGTGCTTACGATCCATGTCTATCCTGTGCTACTCATCAATTAGATACCCAAATGAGATTATCTACAGTAGAAGTATATGATCACATGGGTAACTTAGTTAAAAAAGTCTAAGTAAATAAATCTAAAAATACGATCTTCTAATGAAGAGTGTACTTGAATTATGAAATAAGGGATTCTATCTCTTATTTCTTTTTCTTTCAAATATTTAATTAGTTTAAATATTTTAAACTAATAGGGTATTGTATTTAATATTGTTTGTTAGATATTACAAACAGATTATGACTAAAATAATACAAATGGGAACATAGACTTCATAGTATGAGATTTATCTTGACTAATGAAGCTATGCTTTTTATTTTTTATAAATTACTTTTTTTTGAAATATTAGTATTATTTTTTAAAAATAGTATGATTTTTTAATTTTTTTTCTCAAAAAAAAAACTGTATGTTTATATTTGATTTATAATTTCATCTACATTGTATATTGAGGGATTTGTTTTATTAAAATATACTCCACTAATGATGTTAATACCTAGTTTTAGATAGTTTTTTATGTCATTGTTTTTATTTGTAGCATATTTTATTTTCAGTTTTGTTTTTGGAAATACTATTCTTAGTATTGAAATTATTTTTTTAATGTAGTCTTGTGTATACTGTGGATTGTATTCTTCTGGTGTATCATAGAATGGATCATATCCTATAATTTCAATAACATCAGGATTTATTTTAAGTAAATTATCAATTGTATGTTTTAGGTCTACATGTCTTTCACAATTATTTATCATAAATTCACATACTATTTGAATATTTGAATTATCTTTAATTATTTTTGATAGTTTTGACATCTTCTTATTGAAATTTACATGATTTCTTTTAATAAAGGGATTGTGATTTGTTAGTGTATAATCAATAATCAATGAATTTATATTGTAATTACTAATTTCATAGTAATCATCAAAATTCTCTAATTTAACATTAACACCTAAATCATATCTACTCAATATTTTTAAAACTAGGATAAGATCTTCAATTTTAGAATTACATCTACCATAACAATTAATAGCCTCTATTGGATATGATGAAATATCTCTAATATTATAATCTATGATATTTTTAATATATTCAGGATTATATTTTTTATGTGACTGTGGTGTTCTATAACCACATGTAGGACAATTATCATCAACACCATAAATGTCAGGATAATAAATATTAGTTTCAAGTTTTATATTTTCATTTAATTTTCTTTGAGTATCTTGTGATTTTTCATATAAAAAAGTAATACTTTCTATATCATCTAATTGGAGAATATATTCTAAATCTTCACTTTCTATTTTTCCATTTTCTAAATTATTTATCACTATTTGTAACATTTTTTATCTCCATTGGATTTAACTCAAAAGAACTTAACTTAAATTTTTTTTTAATCAAGCATTTTTTAATAAACTTAAGGTCTAACTAAAAATAATTTCTTTATTATTTTACTTAAAAAACCTTTTTTTATAGTTTTAAATCTGATTTATTTTTACTTAAAAAGTAAAAACATTTATATGTTTATTCTTATTATATATTTCAATTGTAAGAATATTTATTACAAATAACAATTAGTATTACAAAATATTCAATAATAATGTTTATCTTTGTATTACTCATAATGAATTAAACGTACTATAAACGGTTATTAAATTATATCCTAGTGGTAATTCGTGTTACTAGGAGTATTTATTCTTTGTATGAATATTTGAGCACAAAAATTATGGAAATGTATTTTTAGATAACAGTTGGAGGGGTATATTTCTATTACTTAAGTTTATAAATAATTGATTTAAAACTGAATTTTTTTTCACCAGTACATTCAATGTACAAATATAAAAAAAATTACTTTCTTGTTTCATTAAATTATTTTCACCAACTAAATCAATTTAATGAGAATAACATCAATAGTAATTGTGGAAAAAAAGAGTATTATAGAACATAGTAACCCGGAATGAATATGATAATTTCATTTCTTAATGAATATAATTTAAGAGGTGTACATATAAATGCCAACATATGAAGACAAAATAGATTTGTATGGGGTAGATGGAAAACTTTTAGAAGAACAAGTACCTCTAGAAGCAATTAGTCCAGTAATAAACCCTACAATTAAAAATATTATACAAGAGATTAAGCGTTCTGTTGCTATAAACTTAGCAGGTATTGAAAAATCATTAGCAAACGGAGCATACGGTGGAAAAGCTAACTTTATTCCTGGAAGAGAATTGGAATTAGATATTGTTGACAATGCAGATGCAATTGCTGACAAAATTGAAAAAATGTTAAAAGTTAGTGATGATGATGATTTCAATTTAAACTTATTAAATGGAGGAAAACAAATATTAGTTCAAGTTCCTTCAGAAAGATTAAGTATTGCAGGTGACTACTCTGTAGCACCATTAGCAACAGGATCAGCATTAATTCAAGCTATTCTCGATACTTTTGACATCAACAAATATCAAGCTTCTGAAATTAAAACAGCAGCTATGGGTGGATACCCACACAACGTAAAATTAGGCGGAGCATTAACTACCTTATTAGGTCAAACAACTCACCTTGAAGGATTAGGTTACAGTCTAAGAAACATTGGAGCAAACCACGTAGTAGCTATTACAAAGAAAAATACTCTTAACGCAGTAGCTTTATCCTCTATTTTAGAACAAACTGCAACATTCGAAATGGGTGACGCAGTAGGTGCATTCGAAAGAAGCCACCTTTTAGGATTAGCATACCAAGGATTAAACGCAAACAACATAGTTTATGACTTAGTAAAAGAAAATGGTAAAGCAACACTCGGTGATGTAATTATTTCATTATTATCTAGAGCTTTAGATGATGGAGTAATCAGAGTAAAAGAAACATTACCTTCCGGATTCAAATTATACGAACCAGTTGACTGGGCATTATGGAATGCATATGCAGCAGCAGGTCTTATTGCAGCTACAATTGTTAACGTAGGTGCAGCAAGAGCAGCTCAAGGTGTAGCATCATCTATATTATACTTTAACGATATCTTAGAATACGAAGCAGGTTTACCTGGTGTAGACTTTGGTAGAGTAATGGGTACAGGTGTAGGTATGAGTTTCTTCTCACACGGTATTTACGGTGGTGGAGGACCTGGTGTTTTCAACGGTAACCACGTAGTAACAAGACACAGTAAAGGATATGCTATCCCATGTAACGCAGCAGCTATGGCTTTAGATGCAGGTACACAGATGTTCTCTGTAGAATCTACATCAGGTTTAGTTGGAGAAGTATATGGTAGCGTAGACAATTTAAGAGAACCAGTAAAATATGTTGCTGAAGGAGCTAGTCAAGTAAAAGATAAACTCTAATTATAAGGAATGTTTAAAATGTCAACAGATAATAATGAAGCAGAAGTTAATGTTATAAAAGCAACCGATGTAAAAATTTTTCCAGATAGAATTTTAAAACCTGAAACAACAGAAACTATCTTAAACAAGGTAATGAAGTTGGAAGGTGTTTTAAGAATTTTAATAAATGGTGAAAGATTACCTACAGTAGTGACTATGGGTCCAGCAAGGGGAGCACCAGTAAATCACACTGATAGGAAAACAATTAATGTTAAGGGTAACGATGTTCCATTGAGAGTATCTGTTGGAGAAATAATTTTAACAGTCCAATTAGACAATCTTGAAGATTTTGTAACAGAAGTCAATAATATTTTAGATGAAACCTTAAAATTCGGATATAATGTTTCAGTTGGTGTGTTTACAAAAACAAATACAACTGTAAGTGATTATATGAAATATGGTCAAGGTTTTGAAGATAAAATAGATTCAAGACTTATCGGATTAGTTGATCCAAATGCAAAATCATCAGAAACCATAAGATATATCAGGTGATTGTAAATGGCATATGAAGTACAATATTATCCTGGAGAAAGTGTTATTGCAGAAAACCGTAAAAAACACATGAATCCAGATCATGAACTTAAAAAACTTAGAAATATTGCAGATGACGATATAGTAAAACTTTTAAGTCACAGAAACCCAGGAGAAGGTTACAAAACAGTACACCCACCTCTTGATGAAATGGACTTTGAAGAAGATACTATGAAAGACTTCGTAGAACCAATCGACGGAGCTAAAAAAGGAATTCGTATAAGATACATACAATTCGCAGACTCAATGTATAATGCACCTGCTCAACCATACGACAGAGCAAGATCATACATGAGAAGATTCAGAGGAGTAGATACAGGTACACTCTCAGGAAGACAAGTAATTGAAATGAGAGAATCTGACTTAGAAGAAACTTCCAAATTATTATTAGAATCTGAATTCTTTGATTCCGCTAAAACAGGTTTAAGAGGAGCAACCGTACACGGTCACTCATTAAGACTTGATGAAGACGGATTAATGTTTGATGCATTACAAAGATACGTATTCGATAAAGAAACTGGTCACGTTGTATACGTAAAAGATCAAGTAGGAGTAGAACTTGATGAACCTATTGATGTAGGAGAACCATTACCAGAAGACGAACTTAAGAAAATAACAACCATCTACAGATCTGACAACGTCAGCTTAAGAGATGATGAAGAAGTTATTAAAGTAGTTGAAGCTATTCACTTCGCAAGAACTGATGGTGGATATGGTTTAGAAGTATTCAACAACGATTTAAAAAGTAAATTAGGTGGTAACTAATGGATAATGAGAAAAAATTATTCTTAAAGGCTTTAAAAGAAAAATTCGATGAAGACCCTGAAGAAGAAAACACTAAATTTTACTGCTATGGTGGATGGGAACAATCCGCAAGAAAAAGAGAATTTGTTGAAGAAGCTGAAAAAGCTGTAGAAGCACGTGGAGGATTACCATTCTACAACCCAGATATAGGTGTACCTCTTGGACAAAGAAAATTAATGGCATACCAAGTATCTGGAACAGACACATATGTAGAAGGAGACGACCTTCACTTCTGTAACAACTCTGCAATTCAACAATTAGTAGACGATATTAAAAGAACTGTAATTGTAGGTATGGATACAGCTCACGGTGTACTTGAACAAAGATTAGGTGTAGAAGTTACTCCTGAAACAATCAACGAATACCTTGAAACAATCAACCACGCACTCCCTGGAGGAGCAGTTGTACAAGAACACATGGTAGAAGTTGACCCTGGATTAGTAACTGATTCCTACGCAAAAATATTCACTGGTGACGACGACTTATTAGATCAATTAGATCAAAGATTTGTAATCGACATCAACAAAGAGTTCCCTGAAGAACAAGCTGAAATGCTCAAAAAATACATAGGTAAAAAAACCTACCAAGTAAGTAGAGTACCTACATTAGTAGTACGTGCTTGTGATGGAGGTACAACCTCCAGATGGTCTGCTATGCAAATTGGTATGAGTTTCATTTCTGCATACAAATTATGTGCAGGAGAAGCAGCTATTGCTGATTTCTCATACGCAGCAAAACACGCAGATGTAATTTCCATGGCTAGTGCAATGCCATCAAGAAGAGCAAGAGGTCCAAACGAACCTGGAGGTGTAACCTTCGGTGCATTCTCTGATATGGTACAAACAAGCAGAGTAACAGATGACCCAGCTGAAGTAACTTTAGAAGTTATTGGTGGAGCAGCACCATTATACGACCAAGTATGGTTAGGTTCATACATGTCTGGTGGTGTAGGATTCACACAATATGCTACAGCAGCATACACAGATGAAATATTAGATGACTTCATTTACTATGGTAAAGACTACGTAGAAGGTAAATATGGTGGATTATGTCAAGCTGAAGCAACTTCCGAAGTTGTAAAAGACATTGCAAGTGAAGTAACCTTATACGGATTAGAACAATACGAAATCCCTGCAGCATTAGAAGACCACTTTGGTGGATCACAAAGAGCAGCAGTTCTTGCAGCAGGTGCAGGTTGTTCAGTAGCATTCGCAACTGCTAACTCTAACGCAGGTGTAAATGGATGGTACTTAAGTCAATTATTACACAAAGAAGGTCACAGTAGATTAGGATTCTATGGTTACGACTTACAAGATCAATGTGGATCATCCAACTCACTCTCTGTAAGAAGTGATGAAGGACTTATTCACGAATTAAGAGGTCCTAACTACCCTAACTACGCAATGAACGTAGGTCACCAACCTGAATATGCAGGTATTGCTCAAGCACCACACGCAGCAAGAGGAGACGCATTTGCACTTAACCCATTAATAAAAGTAGCATTTGCTGATAAAAACTTATCCTTCGATTGGGCTCACCCAAGAGAATGTATTGCAAAAGGTGCTGTTAGAGAATTTATGCCTAGCGGTGAACGTGACTTAATCAACCCAGCTTTATAAGTTAGTTGATTTTGTTGATAAATATAGGGTTTAGTTTATATAATATGTTGAACATAAATATAGACTGGAGTTTTCCAAGTAAAAAAATATAAAAGTATTATATATATTAAATAATAATTTAGAGTGACCATGAGCAAGGTACGACCTGTATTACCTGGGTAAACAAGGTACGATCTGCATCATGTCATAGTAAAATTATTATGTACTTTTTTACTGGAAATAAATTACGGGACTTTCTTACTTAGAAAACTAATCCTTATATTTATTTCCTTT
>OLOB01002598.1_pt1 | contig 10353 bp, 9 predicted proteins | sample 1671911 | NCBI WGS metagenome assembly OLOB01 (sample SAMEA3136625, study PRJEB25190) | human gut metagenome | biome: human gut; feature: human-associated habitat; material: faeces | place: Austria | collected 2013
GTACGTGGCCCCCGCCCATTCCGTCGTAACCATGAATCCCGATGAGCTGCACACCGGCGAGGCCGAAACCGCCGATGGCTGGCGCTATCGGATGATTTATCTTGAGCCCGATCTTCTGGAAGAGGTCACTGGGATCCGCCACTGGTGGTTTCATGACGTAACGCGTCACGATCCGCTGCGCTCGCGCCAGATCTGCTCGCTGATCCACGGCCTGTGGAACACGGAAGATCCGTTGGCGCAAAAAGGACTATTGCTCGATCTGATCGACACGTTCCAGCCGCTGGCCCGCCATGCACCGGTATTGCCGGAGGGGGCGCATCGCTTTGAACGAGTACGCGAGTATCTGCACGATAATTATATGCATCCGGTCACGCTCGACGAGCTGGCGCGGGTTGCATCGCTGAGTCCCTGGCATTTTCAGCGCCAGTTTAAATCTCATTTCCACGTCACGCCGCACCAGATGTTGATGGCGATCCGCCTGTGGCGAGCCAAAGGTTTTCTCACTTGCGGTATGCCCGCCGCAGAGGTCGCCGCCGCAACCGGCCTCACCGACCAGTCGCATCTCACCCGCGCGTTTACCCATCGCTACGGCATTACGCCAGTGCGTTATCAGAAACAAGTCGTCCGGCGTTGATCAGCAATCTCATACAATACGGCGGCATTTTTCCTGCCTACACTCGACGTATTGTTAAGCGATGTGGATATCAAAAATGATTAGCGGTGTGTTGTATGCCCTGCTGGCCGGGCTGATGTGGGGATTAATTTTTGTTGGACCGCTGATCATACCGGAATAACCGGCGGTATTGCAGTCGATGGGGCGCTATCTGGCGCTGGGGCTGATCGCATTGCCGATTGCCTGGCTGGGACGTGTGCGCCTGCGTCAACTCGGGCGGAAAGACTGGGTAACTGCGCTGACGCTAACAATGATGGGGAATCTGATTTATTACGTTTGCCTGGCAAGCGCTATCCAGCGCACCGGCGCACCGGTCTCCACGATGATTATTGGTACATTGCCGGTGGTGATCCCGGTCTTCGCTAACCTGCTCTACAGCCAGCGTGACGGCAAATTATCATGGTGGCGTTTGTCGCCTGCGCTGGTGTTGATTGGTATAGGCCTGCTGTGCGTGAATATCTCGGAGCTGAATCAGGGACTCCCTGACTTTAGCGGCTGGCGATATGGCTCTGGCATCGCACTGGCGCTGATTTCGGTGGTGTGTTGGGCGTGGTATGCGCTGCGTAATGCCCGCTGGCTGCGCGAGAATCCGGATAAGCACCCGATGATGTGGGCGACGGCCCAGGCACTGGTGACGCTGCCTGTTTCTCTGTTCGGCTATATTGCCGCCTGCCTGTGGTTGAACGGGCAAACGCCGGACTTCGCTCTGCCCTTCGGTCCGCGTCCAGCCGTGTTTATCGGCCTGATGATAGCCATTGCGGTATTGTGTTCTTGGGTTGGCGCACTGTGCTGGAACGTCGCCAGCCAGAAGCTGCCGACGGTGATCCTCGGCCCGTTGATTGTCTTCGAAACGCTGGCTGGTTTGCTGTACACCTTTATACTGCGCCAGGAATTTCCGCCGCTGCTGACGGTAAGCGGTATTACGCTGCTGATGGTTGGGGTAGTGATAGCCGTCAGAGCCAAGCCGCAGAAACCGAGCGTCGTCGTGGTACCACAATCATAATGTGCCGGATGGTGCTCCGCTTATCCGGCCTACTGGATAATATCTTGTAGGCCGGAGCAGACGTTAAACTTTAAACACCGCCACCGTCTGGTTCAACCGTGCGGCCTGCTCTTCGAGCGCGGCTGCGGCGGAAGCGGATTCCTCCACCAGCGAGGCGTTTTGCTGCGTGACGCGATCCATCTCAGCCACCGCCTGACCGACCTGATCGATACCCCGACTCTGTTCATCAGAGGCCGACGCAATTTCTCCCATAATATCGGTAACCTGGGTGACGGCACTGACAATTTCCGCCATCGTCTCACCCGCTTCATGCACCAGCGCCGTACCGGCATTGACCCGATTCCCTGAGTCATCAATCAACGCCTTAATTTCTTTTGCCGCCTGAGCGCTACGCTGCGCCAGCGTGCGCACCTCGCCTGCGACTACAGCAAAGCCACGCCCCTGTTCGCCCGCTCGCGCCGCTTCTACCGCCGCGTTCAGCGCCAGGATGTTGGTCTGGAAAGCAATGCCGTCGATAACAGTGGTAATTTGCGCAATTTTGCTGGAACTGGTGGCGATTTCATCCATCGTACGCACCACGCCATCAACCACGGTTCCGCCTTTCTGCGCCGTCTGCGAAGCATTTTTTGCCAGGCTGGTCGCCTGACGCGCGTTATCTGCATTCTGTCTCACGGTTGCAGTAAGTTGTTCCATGCTGGCTGCGGTCTCTGCTCTGGCTGCTCAGAATATCGGTGCCAGGAAGCATGACCGTGCGGCAAAAACGCTCCAGTACAGCATCCTGATCACAAGTGTTTACGGAATCATTATCTCATTGATCGTTCAGTTTACCGCTCCACATATCCTTCAGGCATTTACCGGAGATGACACGGTCGTACTTCTTGGCACTCAGTATATCCATTCCTATATCTGGGACTGCATTTTTGCAGGCATCCATTTCAGCTTTACCGGATATTTCTGTGCATATGGAAAATCCTATATTGGTTTTATCCACAATATCATTGCCATTATTCTGGTCCGTATCCCGGGATCTTATCTGGCTTCCAGATATTTTCCCCATACGCTGTTCCCTATGGGAATGGCAGCGCCGGCAGGTTCTCTGCTTTCGGTTCTGATCTGCCTGATCGCCTATTTCTGGTTGAAACACCATGCCGGTCCTGGTCCTGTATCCAGATGCAAAGGAGATTCCAATGGAAGATAAAAAATTATTTCTTATCGGAGAAGTAGCCAAAATGTTCCATATCAGTATGGGGACTCTCCGCCACTATGAGCAGGCTGGTCTTTTAACACCGGAATATACAGACCCGGACACTGGATACCGGTATTATGGCACCAGACAGTTTGAGCTTCTCAACACCATACGTTATCTCAGAGTCCTGGATTTTCCACTCGCCCAGATCAAAGCTTTTCTGGATAACCGTGATACCGATGTGATCGAAGAAAAGCTGGTCCATCAGAAAGAAGTGATCGCAAGGAAGCAAAAAGAGCTGGAGCTGATCTCCCGAAAGATCGACCATCGCCTGGAACAGCTCCGGGATGCCATGAATTCCAGGCTTGATGTGATCCAAACTGTCGAAATTCCCGAAAGCCGCGTTGTCTGGCTCCGGGATTCCCTGCATCCGAAAACATATCTGGATCTTGAGAATTCCATCCGAAAACTGGTAGAAAATCAGAAGGAATCTCTGGTTTTTATGGGAAAGATCGGAATCGGGATCTCCAAAGAACAGCTTTCCCAAAAATCTTTTCAGGATTACGACCGGATCTTTCTTCTTCTGGATCAGGAAGACCGATATGACGGAGAAACGGAAACTTTTCCCAGACAGACCTGCGTAACCATCCGTTTCTGCGGAAGCCACAGGGAAGCACCGGCTTATTATCAGAAACTCCTTGCATACATTGAAGAGAAAAAACTCTGTATCACCGGATTTTCCAGAGAAACCACGTTGATCGATTATGGAATTACAAACAATACCGATAAATTTGTTACGGAAATCCAGATCCCGGTAAATATCTGAAATTTATGCCTTCTCATGGAGTGCTTATTTAAGCTTCCAGTGAGGAGGCTTTGTTTATTCTTCATTTCTGTGGTATACTGAATGGCAGAATAAACACACAGGAGCGTTTCATATGAATCATTTACTGGAAAAAATCAAACAAAAAAATGCATCCGCATTCACCCACAGCGGGAAATTTCACGCAGACGATGTTTTTTCTGCCGCACTGCTTTTATATCTGAATCCTGAGATCACCATCGCACGTGGAAACATTGTTCCGGAAAATTATGAAGGTCTTGTTTTTGATATTGGAAGAGGGCAGTATGACCACCACCAGAAAGACAGCCGTATCCGTGACAACGGCGTTCCCTATGCGGCATTTGGTCTTCTCTGGGAAAAACTCGGGCCGGAAATCCTCGGTGAGGAGCTGGCACAGAAATTCGATGAATCCTTTGTCCAGCCATTGGATATCAATGACAATACCGGTGAAAAAAACGAACTTGCCACGCTCATCGGCAATTTTAATCCTGGATGGGATTCCAAAGGCAGCAATGACGAGGCATTTTTCCAGGCAGTCAGTGTCGCCGGCATGATCCTGGAAAATAAATTTGAGCGTTACCTTGGAAATGAGCGTGCGGACAGACGGGTGGAAGAAGTTCTTGCAGAACACACCGAAGCCCTGGCTTCCGGTGAAACTCCGGCAGAAAATACCAATATCCTGGTACTTCCGGAATTTATTCCCTGCCAGAAGCGCCTTTCCGAAACCAATATCGCTTTTGTGATCTTTCCATCCAACCGGGGCGGCTATTGTATCCAGCCACAGAAAAAAGAATATTCCATGAATTATAAATGCAGCTTTCCTTCTTCCTGGCTGGGCCTGGAAGGAGAGGAGCTGGCTTCGGTAACCGGCCTTGAAAGTGCGATCTTCTGCCATAAAGGCGGTTTTCTCATGACCTGTGGAACTCTTGAGGATTCCATTCTTGCCTGCCGGAGCAGTCTTGCTGCTTTTCATGAGGAAGCTGTGATCGTAAGCCTTGGCGGAAATAAAGAAACAGACATGCTGCTTCAAAAGCTTCCGGATCTTTCTTCTGCCAGGATCATACATTTGCCGGTTCCCCAATTACCGGAGCTGACTCTGAACGGAATCTACGGAGAACTCTCCATGGAAAAGACAGAATGGAAAAGCTTTATAAAAGACAGAATTAAAGAAATCCTCCGCTACAAACCGGAAGCAGTTTTTGCAGATAATGCCATGTTTTCCCTGTATCCCATCGTTCATGCTCTGCGAAAAAAACATATTCCCGTTCTTACAGCAGTAGAAAAAGACGGACAGAAGCTTCTGGTACGGATCCCATCCGGTTCTTAAAGATCTTAAACATGTAATTAATTGTATTTACAGATATATTCACATTGCGTATTTATACAGAAAGAAGGCATGTTTATGCGAGAAGAAAAATTTAAAATGGAAAGACAGGGACTGATCCAGGTAGGAGATAAAGTGAAAATCTCCGAATTTCTCTCTGCTACAAACTACAGCTACATTATTGAGCCTGCAGTAGCCATGTCCGGCTGCTACAGAAATGCAGACCGCATCAGATCCAAAGAGGGCATCATCAAAAGCATTGAGCATACGCCACGCGGCTTTATAGTTACTGCAGAATTTGACGAATAAACATATGTCCATCCGATAAGATCCGGCAATTAGCAATATGCCGGATTTTTCGCTGAAAAACTGGCTGATTTATTCTGGATTATATTATAGGAATCTGGTATTATAGAGAAGATATTTGTGTAATTTCTCTAATTATCAGGAAATTGCAAATTTTTAGAACAGAGGTGTAATATTATGAGCTGGTACAACGAAGCAATCTTCTACCATATTTATCCACTTGGACTTACAGGCGCTCCAAAAGAAAATGATTACGGAACTCCTGTACATCGACTGAACACACTGCTGCCGTGGATCGACCACATCAAAGAGATCGGATGTACTGCCTTATATATAGGGCCGCTTTTTGAAAGTGTCGGACATGGCTATGAGACAACCGATTACAAAAAACTGGATTCCCGTCTTGGAACCAATAAAGATCTCACCAATTTTGTAAAAGCCTGCCATGAAAAAGGCATCCGCGTGATCTTTGATGGTGTATTCAACCATACAGGCCGTGATTTCTTCGCTTTTAAGGATATCCAAAAAAACCGTGAGCATTCCCCTTACGTTAACTGGTACTGTAATGTAAATTTCGGCGGAAATACCGAATATAATGACGGTTTTTCCTATGAAAACTGGGGTGGATACAATCTTCTTGTAAAGCTGAATCAACGCAATCCGGAAGTACAGAACTATATCTGTGATGTGATCCGTTTCTGGGTTTCCGAATTTGATATTGATGGAATCCGCCTGGATGCCGCTGATGTTCTGGATTTTGATTTCATGCGTATTCTACGTCATACCGCAGATGAGGTTAAGAAAGACTTCTGGCTTATGGGAGAGGTCATTCACGGAGATTACAGCCGCTGGGTAAACGGACAGACTCTTCACAGTGTAACTAACTATGCCCTTCACAAGGCACTTTACAGCGGACATAATGACCACAACTATTTTGAAATTGCTCATACAGTAAAATATCTTCAGAATATGGGAGATCTGGACCTCTACAATTTCGTGGACAACCATGACGTAGAGCGAATTCATACCAAATTGCAGAACAAAGCACATTTTGCTCCTGTACATGTACTTCTTTATACTTTACCTGGCGTTCCAAGCATTTATTACGGCTCAGAATTTGGTATTGACGGAAAAAAAGAAAAATTTTCCGATGCCAGCTTACGTCCGGCACTTGATCTTAACGATTATGCGGATGCTGCAACAAAGAACCCATGTACTGCACTGATCGCAGCCCTCGGAAAGGTCCGCCAGGGAACTCCTGCATTAAGCTACGGTTCCTACGCAGAACTGGCTCTTACAAACCGTCAGTTTGCCTTTGCAAGAGATCTGGAAGGCATACGAGTGATCGTTACTGTGAATAATGATGACAGTGATTCAGAGATGAACCTTCCAACAGGAAGTGCTCCGGAATACGTAGGTGCCCTCACAGGTCAGAAGGTTTCCGCACAGGGCGGACGGATCCGTGTCCGTGTTGCAGCAAACAGCGGTGAAATCTGGCTCCCTGCAGGAGATATGCCGGAATATAAGCCGGTTCAGACTAATGTTCCGGAAACTGCCGCAGCAAAAGAGAACGAAAACGCTGCATCTGAGGCAGAAGAGGAGCAGGCGGCTGAAAACAACACTGTAACAGAAGCTGCCCCGGAAAAAGAAGCTTCAAACGCTGAAAATACAGATAAAGCTTCTGACAATACAGCAAACGCAGCGGATGTTCCGTCAACTCCTGAAGCAGAATCCTCCAATCCACAGGAAACGGAAACGGTCACTGCGCCAAATCCGCACAAAACACCAGAAGAAATGACAGTAGGCGAACTTCAGGCTGCTATCCTTGCAAAAATGGCAGGAAACGGCCCTGTAGACGACCAGATGAAAAAGACCGTATACGACAACATCTGGCATGATTCTCTTGTAAACTGGCTGAAGAGCTTCCGATAGGAAAAGAATAATAAAGTAAGATTCCACAAAAAACAAGGCAATCCGATCATATCTTATGCGGTGAGCCTTGTTTTTTTGTGAAAACAGATATTTATTTTACATAATATATATTGTTAGTTTTAATTATTATATTTATTTTTAAAGAAACTTCTCTTTATAAGCAAAAATTCCTCCATATCATTTAAGAATTGTAATAATTGTGCCCTACTTTCAAATTCTTCCCTAGACTTAGGTAATTCCATTTTTTTAAATTCATTTCTCAAAATTTCTAAGTCATTTAATAACTCTTTACAATCATTTATTTCTCTTATATTTTCTGAAACACATAATGTAAAATCAGACATAAGCTTCATTTGTTCAACAGGTATGTTAAACCTTTCAAAATGAACTCTCATTCTTTTTATTATATGAAATTGATTAATTCTCATATTTATATAATCTGTATAATATGAAGAACTCTTAAAAAAATTATTATTTACAATTTTATATGCTGTTTCTTTGCTTTCATATAACCTTTTTTCAATTTCATCCATTAATTTTTGTTCATCAATATCTACTGAATAAGTTATCAATGATTTTGCTATTTTATGAATTATAATTCTATAATGCTCTTCAATCCATTCTTTATCATCCTTAAACTTATCCTCTAATGAAGGCATAAATGTATTTGCTATACCTGCAACACCTATTCCAATTATCATAAGCAATAATTCATTTATTATTAAAGTAGCTGTAATATTACTTGCTGTTAAAAAATGTGTTGATAATACTACAGCTGGAACCATTCCTTCTTGAACATTTATTCTTGATGTTATTGGTATTAAAATTAATAAAAATATACCAAAGCTTATTGCACTATTGCCTAAAATACTATATAAAATTACTGATAATAAAATTCCTATACTACATGCAGTAATTCTTTTATAACCTATTATCAATGCCTTTTTTCTAGTATCTTGTATACTTAAAATTGCAATTACAGCTCCTACTGTAGCATATTGTAATCCTAAAATCTTTCCTATTATTAATGCTATAGTAGCTGATATAGCCATTTTAAATGCTAAATTATATATATACTTTAAATAGTTAATCTTTTTCATTTTTGCCCTTCCTCTAACTGTGTATAACTATGTCATATTATATATAAATTCAAAAATAGTGACAAGCAGAGCTTATCACTATTTTTATCATTAATTTCTTTACTTTATAAATCTAAAGTTATATTTATTTCTTTTTTCTATTTGATATAATTGCTACTGTTATTGAACTTATTCCTATTATAAGCAATACTACTATACTAATTTCAACTATTACTAAACTATTAAAAATTCCAGTTCCCTCAATTGTGACATTAATAGTTTTTGTAGCACTTAGCCCTTTCTTATCAGTTACTTCATAAGTTATTTGGTATACTCCACTTTTATTTATATTAACACTATCTTCCTTTATTATGATATTGTTAGTTAAATTTCCATCTTCCCTATCTAATGCTGTAACTCCATCTAATGGATTAAAATAAGTGCCTTTTTTTACTGTAATATTATTAGCATTAATGATTGGTGGGGTATTTTCTTTATTTAACTCATCTTCTGATTGAACAACAACCATCATTGCTTTATTTACCTTGTTTCCATCACTATCAACAACTTCATAAGTTACATGGTAATTTCCTTCAATACTTGTATTAACATTATTGTATATTGCCATAACCTTATTAGTTATATCTCCATCTTCTTTATCTGTTACTGCTACCCATCCTAATGGATTAAACTTTGAATTTAATGCTATAAATATATCATTACAATATATAACAGGAACATTATTGGTTTTTTCTTTTTTCTTTTGAGTATTCATATCCTTAACTTTTACCTTAATTACACAAGATGCTGAATTTCCTGAACTATCAGTAACCTTATATCCAACCTTATATGTTCCTTCTTTATTTACATTAACATAATTATAAACAACTTTAATTTTATTTGTTATATTTCCATCCTCTGGATCTGATGCACTTACCATTGCATATGGATCATATTTTGAACCTAATGCAACTGTTATATCTTCAGCATATATTATTGGTGATTTATTACTTTTAGATTCTGATTTAGCTTCAACAGTTACATTAATACTTTTGGTTATGCTTTTACCTCCACTATCAGTTATCTCAAAACTAACTGAATATTTGCCAATTGAATTTACATCAACTTTATTTTCTACAACCTTTATTTTTGAAGTTAAATCTCCATCTTCCTCATCACTTGCACTTACTCCATCTAATGGATTAAATTTACTTCCTAACTCAATTGTTTTGTCTGATGCATTTATAATCGGTAATGAATTTTCTTTTTCTTCATCTTTTTCTTCATCTTTTTCTTCATCTTTTTCTTCATCTTTTTCTACAGTTACTGTAATTGTCTTAGATGCTTCTTTACCATTAGAATCTTTAACATAATAAGATACCTTATATGTTCCAGCCTTATCTACATTAACTTCATTATTACTTATTTCAATTTTATTTGTTAAATCCTCGCCATCACCTGATTTAGCACTTACTCCATCTAATGGATTAAATTTGTCACCTACTTTTATTGTTTTATCACTAACACTTATTATAGGTTCACTTTTAGACTCTGGCTTTTCCCCTAATTCCTCATCTTGCTTTTTATCTCCCTCTTCTTCATTTTTTTCTTCTTCATTAGTTCCTTCATCATCTTTTACTTGTTTTTCATCATTATCATTTACTTCAACATTTATATTACCTACATCCTTTTTATCATTTACTTGTACATCATCTTCTTTAATATTTTCTTCACTTATATTTCTACCTTCTTTTGCCTCATTATTTTCCTCTGCATTAAAATAAGTACTTGGAAATAATAATGCTATTACTATAACTGCACTAAAAAAAATTGATAATGCCTTTTTCATCTATTCCTCCATTATGTTTTAGAAATAATCTATTATAATAATATGGTGTTTAAAAAAATAATTTCATTATTTTTATAATTTTAAAAAAATATTATTAAGATTTTATTTCAAAATAATGGCTATGGTTAGTTAATAATTATTTATTTCTTATATTTTC
>OLOB01002607.1_pt1 | contig 10328 bp, 10 predicted proteins | sample 1671911 | NCBI WGS metagenome assembly OLOB01 (sample SAMEA3136625, study PRJEB25190) | human gut metagenome | biome: human gut; feature: human-associated habitat; material: faeces | place: Austria | collected 2013
GAGCTCGGGTCTTTTCGGGCCGATCCAGCGCAGCAACTGCATGGCGATCATGCCCGAGGGACTGAAGTCTCGCGCAGCAGGTTCGATGATCGACTGCATGTTGCTCGACGTCTCCGAGGAAGTACTGATTTAAAAGAACCCTACGATTTCGCGCCGCAGAGGCGCCGATGGAAGATGAAAGGATAAAACCATGAGTGTCGAGAAACCGGTATTCGCCATCATCACCTGTTCCGATACGCGCGGCCCCGAGTGCGATACTGCAGGTGACGCGCTTGAATCGCTGATCGAAGAGCAGGGATGGGCCTGCCGTACGCACATGATTGTGAAGGACGATCGCGCCGGCATTGCCGCCGCCATCAAGCGCTGCACCGACGATTTGAAGGTTGACATCGTGCTCACCTGCGGCGGAAGCGGCTTGTCCCCGCGCGACAACACCCCCGAGGCGACGCGCGACGTGTGCGAGCGCGAGGTTCCCGGCATCGCCGAGGCTATGCGCTACCACAGCCTGCAGATCACTCCCTACGCGATGCTCTCGCGTGCAATCTGCATGCAGCGCGGCAACACCATCGTTATCAACCTGCCGGGAAGCGAGAAGGCCGCTCGCGAGAATTGGGACGGCATCGTCGCCGCGCTTCCCCATGCGGTAAAGATGATGGCCGGCGGCGGGCACTAATTCCCCTGCCGCTTTATTGCCGCTTTGTTTCGAAACGCGCCCGAACAGCCTGATTGCTCGGGCGCGTTTTTCATGAGTGCTATACTTTGCAACCGATAACAGGTTACGAGAAAGGCTTGGAAGCGGTGGAGGAGCTCATCAACGGCTTCACGGGGTTCGCTCGCAAAGCTCAACAGCAGCAACAACAATCTGCACGGCGGTCTGGCGCGATGACCCCCGATGAGACGAGCGCGGCTGGCGCCCAGGATGAGCAGGCGGAAAAGCCTGTGTTCGATCCCGACCAGCTTGCCCTGATTCCTGAAACCGATCGTCGCTGGTCATGGGTGGAAATCGATCTTTCGGCCATCCGCCACAACGTCGGTGTCGCGCGATCGCTCATCAAGCCGAGCACGCGCCTTCTCGCCGTGGTGAAGTCCGACGCGTACGGCCACGGTGCTGTGCGTGTTGCGAAGACCGCGTTGCAATCGGGCGCGAACTACCTGGCCGTGGCTACGGTAGACGAGGGCATCAAGCTGCGCGAGGGCATGGTGGGGGCGCCAATCGTGCTTCTGTCCGAGCCTCCTGCGACGGCGGCGCCCCTGCTGCTCGCCTACAAGATCATGCCGTCCATCTACACGCCTGAGTTTGCCATTGCCTACGCCGAGAAGGCTGACGAGTACGGCATTCGCGCACCGTTCCACCTGGCGGTGAACACGGGTATGAACCGCATCGGCGTACGCTATGACAATGTGGTCGATTTCATGCGGAAGGTGAGCTTCCATCGTGCACTCGATCTGGTGGGCACGTTCACTCACTTCGCGACGGCGGACTGCGAGGGAACGCTCGACTTCGGCATCCAGGTGAAGCGCTTCACGGAGGCGATTTCCGCACTGCGCGAGGTGGGCATCGACCCCGGCATCGTGCACTGCGCGAACTCCGCCGCGACGGTCCGCTATCCGCAGGTCCACTTCGACATGGTGCGGTGGGGCGTGTCGCTCTACGGTTTGCACACCTGCCAGGAGACGCGCTCGATGATCAACCTCAAGCCCGCGATGAGCGTCCATGCGCGCATCACTGACACGCGCACGCTTCCCATGAGCGAGGGCGTGAGCTATGGCTTGAACTACCGCAGCCCCGGCAGCGTGAAGATCTGCACGGTGCCCGTCGGCTATGCGGACGGCTTGAACCGAGGTCTTTCCGGTCGCACCGACTTCATCGTCGACGGCACGCGCGTGCGCCAGGTGGGCAACATCTGTATGGACCAGTGCATGTTCGAGGTCGATTTGCGCACGTACGGCACCCGTCGCCGCCTCGACCCGCAGATCGGTGACGAGGTGGTCATCGTCGGCCGCCAGGGAGATTCCGTGGTGACGCTCGACGACATGGCGAACAAGCTCGGCACGATCCACTACGAGCTGGCCTGCGCCTTTGGAATGCGCCTGCCGAAGGTGTACGTATAGATGGGCAAGCCGCACATACCCCTTCCCGAGATTCGCGCCGCGGTGGAAGCTTGCCATCGCTGCCCGCTTTCGCAGGGGCGCACGCAAACGGTGTTCGGGGTGGGAAACCCTTGCGCCCGTGTGCTTTTCGTGGGGGAAGCGCCTGGTCGCAATGAGGATTTGCAGGGCGAGCCATTCGTGGGCGCCGCTGGGCACATGCTCAACGACCTGCTTGCGATCGCGGGGCTTTCCCGCGACGACGTCTACATCGCGAACGTGCTGAAATGCCGCCCTCCTGGAAACCGCGACCCCAGGCCTGAAGAAATTGAGCTGTGTGCGCCTTTCCTGCGTGAACAGACGCGAACCATCATGCCCGACTTCATCGTGACGCTCGGCAAGTTCGCCACGCAGTTCATCCTGAAGACCGAGGTGGGAATCACGCGGCTGCATGGAACCTTGCAGCATGCGGGCCGCTTCAGCGTCTTCCCGATCTACCATCCCGCGGCCGCGCTCTACGATGGCAGCAAGCGCGAGGCGTTGGAGAACGATTTTGCGACGCTCGGCGAGCTTTTGCGACAGGCGGGCATCGTTGCCGCTGTCCCCAATGGTTTGCAGCCAGGTGGGGAAGACGGGGTGCCGCAAGTGCGCTCGGTCGCTCCTGTTCCCCCTGATGAGTTGGGGGTTGCGCCGCAATCTTCTCCAGCAAAAGAGAATGAATCGTTCTCGCAGCAAAAACTTCTCTAAAAAGGTGGAAGCATGCCTTTCGACGCAATCGAATACATCAACACGCCCCGTTGGCTGACGTCCCGGCTCGGCCTTGAGCGCATCCGCGAGCTTCTCGATCGGCTGGGGCGCCCTCAGGACCGCTTGAAGTTCGTCCATGTCGCTGGCACGAACGGCAAGGGGTCGACCTGTGCCTTCACGGCGTCGATCCTTGCGGAGGCGGGCTTTAAGGCGGGGCTTTTCACGAGCCCCTACGTGGAGACCTTCCATGAGCGCATCCGTGTGAACGGGCGCAACATCTCGGATGAGGACCTCACGGCTGCAACGCTTCGTGTGCGCGAGTGTGCCGAGGCGATGGAGGCGGAAGGCGGGGAGCACCCCACCGAGTTCGAGCTGATGACTGCCGTGGCGCTCGTGCATTTCGCGCACGTCGGCTGCGACATCGTGGTGCTCGAGGTGGGGCTTGGCGGCCGGCTCGACTCGACCAACGTCATAGCCGCGCCCGAGGTTGCGGCAATCGTGTCGATTGCGCTCGACCACACGAACCTGCTCGGCAACACGCTTGCCGAGATTGCCCACGAGAAGGCGGGCATTGTGAAAGAGGGTTCAACCGTGGTGTCGTGGCCGCAGGAGCCTTCCGCCATGGAAGTGGTGGAAGATGCCGCGCGGCGCGCGGGCGATAAGCTCGTCGTGCCTGATTTCTCGCTGCTTTCGGTGGGGAAGGTGACGAGGGGCGCTGCGCTGTTGACCTGTGGTACCGCTCTTGAGCACGAGGGGCATACTCCGTGCTCAAACAGTCCTCGCTTCGCTGCGGAACTGCGCGCGGAGCACGCCCCTCATGCTCAAGAGCTCCAGGCAGGGGCCGAGGGGGGCTTAACCTGCGAGACCGCTTCTGCGCGGGGACAGCATACTCCGTGCTCAGACAGTCCTCGCTGCGCTGCGGAACTGCGCGCGGAGCACGCCGTCCCCGCGCAGAAGCTCCAGGCGAGTTCGTCGATTGATGCCCACCGAACTCCCATGTCGCAGGTTGAGAGTGCTGTTCCCATGCGTCAGTTCTCGTATCGTGGACGGGAGTATGCGACGCGGCTTTTGGGGTCGTATCAACCCTCGAACGCGGCGATGGCTATCGAAATCGCTGGTGCGCTGCGCGAGCGTGGTTGGGAGATTCCCGATGAGGCTATCGCTCGTGGAATTGCCGAGACGCGGTGGCCTGCGCGCTTTGAAGTGCTTGATCAACCAGCGGGTATGCCGACCGTGGTGATCGATGGCGGCCACAACCCGCAGGGCGCGGGTGTGCTCGCCGATTCGCTGCGCGACGTTTTCCCCGATAAAAGACCAGTATTCCTTGTTGGCATCCTTGCCGATAAAGACTATCGCTCGATGCTTCGGGCGGTCGCGCCGCTGGCGAGTGCCTTCGTGTGCGTGACGCCGCCTAATCCGCGTGCTCTCGATGCGGCCGATCTCGCTGAGGCGATTCGCGAGACATGCGGTGAACTCGGCGCTCGCGCAACGATTGAGGTTGCGGGCGATTTCGACGATGCCGCCTCTGCTGCGCGCAAAATCGCCGGCTCCGAAGGCCTTATCTGCGCATTCGGCAGCCTCTATTCGATTGCCGATGTCAAGGCGGCGTTTCTTCGCGCTGCGGATAGCAACTCTTTGCAGCCGTAGGGTTTCCCGACAACATTTCGCATATACGGCGCTTGGCTACTGCGCGCGATGGGGCTAGGCTTTTGCTGTTCGCTTGCGGAAGGATTTCCTGCAAGTGGCATTATCGAAAATAATTCCCAATAATAATGAGAACTGTTATCGATAATGTGTTATCCTGGCATCCAATAATCAACCATCGCATATGCGAAGAGGAGGGGGTTGCGTTATGGATATCTTGACCGACGTTGCTTTGCTCTCACGTATCCAGTTTGCGCTCACCGTTGCGTACCACTTCATATTTGTCCCGCTCTCGATCGGGCTGGGCCTGATTACGGCGATTTTCGCGACGAAGTACTACCGTTCGCGCGACGAGAAGGATGGCGCGGCGGTGCGCCTCTGGGTGAAGATCTTCACTGCGACGTTCGCCATCGGTGTGGCGACGGGCATCACGATGGAGTTCTCCTTCGGCACGAACTGGGCAGATTACTCGCGCTTCGTAGGCGACATCTTCGGCGCCCCGCTTGCCGCAGAGGCGCTGTTCGCTTTCTTCCTGGAGTCGGTGTTCTTGGGCGTGCTGCTGTTCGGTCGCAACAAGGTTTCGCCCAAGTTCTACACCGTGTCGGCATGGCTTGTGTGGGCCGGCTCCCTTTTGAGTGCGCTCTGGATCCTCATCGCTAACTCGTGGATGCAGACGCCCGCTGGCGCCGAGCTCGCAGCCGATGGGAAGAAGGCTATCATCACCGACTTCCTCGCAGCAGCCATGAACCCCTCGATTGCCCCGCGCTACTTCCATGTGATCGTTGCGTTGCTGATCATCGGTGCGTTCACGTCGCTCGCCTTGGGCGGATGGTACCTGCTCAAGAATAAGCACACCGACTTCGCCATGAAAACGGTGCGCATCGGTGCTGTTGTCGGCATCGTCGCCTCGTGCGCCATGATCGTGACCGCGCACGCGTCCGCCGTTCAGGTGTCCGAAGAGCAGCCCACCAAGCTCGCCATGATGGAGGGCATGTACAACGACGAGGTGCCGCCGCTCTACGCATTCGGTTGGGTGGACGAGGAAAACGAGAAAGTGATCACCCCGTTCGCGATTCCCGGCGGGACGAGCTTCCTTGCAACCGGCACGTGGGATACCGAGTACAAGGGCCTGCATTCGCTCGCGCAGGAGGAGAAGTACTCCGATATGAACGTCGCCGATCAGCCCGTGAACCTCGTGTTCCAAACATATCACCTGATGGTTGCCATGTATGGGCTCATCATGGTGACGGCGATCCTGGCGATTGTCTTCACCATGCGCGGCGAGCGCGTTCGTTCGATGCGCTGGCTGCAGAAGCTGTTCGTCATCTCGCCGCTGTTCCCGTTCGTGGCCATTCAAGTTGGTTGGATCACGGCGGAGGTGGGCCGTCAGCCGTGGGTTGTCTATCCTTCGACGACCGGTCCCGACGGCGTGGCTCTTCTGACGAACGACGCGATTTCCCAATCTGTGTCGGCGCCCGAGCTTTTGATCACGCTGGGGCTGTTCCTTGCGGTGTACCTGTTCCTTCTCATCGGCTGGGTGCGCGTCATCTCCCATTTCGTGAAGCAGGGGCCCGATGAGGGTGCCGCCAAGGCGGCCGATGGGAATCTTGCGGTGGCCGGTGCAGGTGAAAAGGGTGGTGAGCAGTAATGACGATTCTCCAGATACTGTGGTTCTTTCTGATCTTCGTGCTGATCGCGGGCTATTTCGTGCTCGACGGATTCGACTTGGGCGCGGGCGTGCTCTACCCGGTCCTCGCGAAGGACGAGACCGAGCGCGCGTATATCCGCCGCAGCATCGGCCCTGTGTGGGACGGCAACGAGGTTTGGCTGCTCACGGCGGGCGGTGCGTTGTTCGCGGCGTTTCCCGCGGCGTACGCCACGACGTTCTCGGGCTTTTACCTCGCGGTGATGCTCGTGCTCTTCGGGCTTATCGTACGCGCCGTTTCGCTTGAGTTCCGCGCTCATGACGCCAGCTGGTCGCGCGTGTGGGACGTGTGCTTCATCGTTGGATCGTTCTTGCCGGCGCTTCTGCTCGGGGTTGCCGTGGGCAATGCGTTCGCGGGTATTCCCATGGCGGCGAACGGGGACTACTCGGGTGTCCCGCTTCTGGGGCTCATCACCCCGTACACGCTGCTCGTGGGGCTTCTCGGTTTCTCGATGTGCCTGACGGCGGGGTGCTTGTGGATCGCGCTTAAAACGCCCGAGGGGAGTGACCTTCGTGCGCGGGCGCGCAAGCTCGGGGGCATTCTGCAGATTGTGACGCTCGTGCTGTTCGTGGTCTGCGGTGTTATGACGCTCGGGGTCATCCGTCCTGCTATTGAGCCCGCAATGTGGCCAGTGGCCTGCGTGTTTGCCGTACTCTTCGTGGCTGCCCTCATCGTGTCGATATACCTGGGCCGCGCGAAGGGGAGCGACTTGGGCGCGTTTCTCGCCCAGTCCGCAGGCGCGGTCTGCCTTATCGGGCTTCTGGCGACGTCGATGTTCCCGACGCTCGTCGTCGCCGATCCCGCCGGCGTGGGTGCCTCGATCACTGCGGCGACGGCAGCATCCTCGGAGATTTCCCTTGCCTGGATGACGGGCATCGCGTGTATCGGCGTGCCGCTTGTGTTGGTGTACCACGTCATCGTCTACCGCACGTTCCGTGGCCGCTTGAGCGAGAAAGACGTGGCGTAGCATGGAGAGGAAACACTACCTGAAATGGCTCTCCGTCCTTTGCGTGGTACTGGCTGCGTTCGGGGTGGGCATCTTCGCTGTGGGATACCAGCCTTTAAGCGTCGGGCGCGTGGCGACGATCTGCCTGCTCGTTGTGGCCGCGGCCGTGCTCGCATGGTTTTCTCGCCGCGACCGTCCGTAGGTTTCCTGCTGAAGCGGGCGCGCGCGTCCCGGCATCTTGTCGAAGCCGCCGCGTGCGCCCTCGCGTCTCGCTGCGGCCGCGGTGCATGCTCTCGCGTTTTCGCCCCGCCGCGCATTTCCCAAAAAAGAAAAGAGCCCGCAGATGCGGGCTCTTTCGTTGCGGTGGTGAAACCTTACAGGCTGTCGATGTATTCGACGAGGTCACCGACGGTGGTGAGGCCTTCCGGCTCGCCGAAGTCGACGCTACACTTCTCCTCAAGATCGCAGATGAGCTCGACCATGTCCAGGGAGTCGATTCCCAGGTCATCGAAGGTGGCGTCTTCGGTCACGTTCTCGGGGTCGATGTTGAGGTTCGATTCGAGAACTTCTTTAACGGTATCAAGCGTAGCCATTGAAGGCATCCTTTCTCACAGTGAACTAGCGAAGGTATTGTACCCTATCGCTACTCCTTCTGCTTCAAAAGGCCGTAACCTCCATTGTCGCGACGGTAAAGAACATTCACCAAGTTCGTGTCGCGATCGGTGTAAGCGAAGAAATCGTGGCCCAGAAGGTCGATTTGCACGAGTGCTTCTTCTTCGGTGAGCGGCGCGAACTCGATCTCCTTCACGCGTACGACCTCGTCGTCAGACAGCTCGCTCATAAGCCCGTCGAGGTCGAGCTCTCCTTCGGAGACGGGAATGGGCGAGGCGTCAACGGTTTTCTCGCCGTTGCGGGTCTTGCGATCGATGACGCGCGTCTTGTACTTGCGCAGCTGGCGCAGCACCTTCGCCGCGGCGACGTCGATGGCCGCGTACATATCGTCTTCGTGCTCTTCCACGCGGATGATGTGGCCCTTCGTGCGCAGTGTGACTTCGCAGGTGTCGGGGCAGGGGTTCGCCGGGTTCTTTTCTTTGCTCAGGACGACTTCGGCGTTGAGGGGGTCGATATCCATGACCTTCATCGAGTTGCCGATTTTCTCCTCGGCATAGGCGCGCAGCGCGTCGGTTACAGGCATTTTGCGGCCGGATACGGTAATGCTCATAGTTACCACCTCACAATCGTGGCGAATAAAAAACAGCCTGGGAGGATGCCCTTGTCCATGCGGGTTTATCTGCGATTTCGATACCCGTCTGCATGGAACATGTTGGCTCCTTACCTCGAAGCTGATAGGTACAGCATAGCGCAAAACGGCGTCGGCGGAGATGAGTATTTGCGACCATTTTGGCAACGCTTCTCTTACAATCGCAGGTGAAAGGGGGTTTTGCGAGTTAAGAACCCGTTATTTGAGGGATAATGCAGCAAACGCCCGACCCCGTGGTATGCGCTGCCTGCGCATAGATTGGATTTCCCATGACCGAACATTGCGCCTCACCTGCGCACAAAGAAGCGAGCTCTGCGGAAGGCGTGGCTCACGATGCGCCTGCAGCACCCGAGCACCCCAGTGCGCAAAACCCCGATCCGGGGCGCATCTACATCAGCGAAGTGCAGCGCCATCAGGCCCGCTATCGCAAGCTCATCCAGTTCACGAGCTCGTCCACGAAGGCGGCGGGTGCGATGCTCCTTGCGGCGATCGCGGCGCTTGTGGTGGCGAACTCCCCTGTCGCTGACGCCTTTTCCCATTTCTGGCATACCGATGTCGGGTTCGTGCTCGGGCAGACGCAGGCGACGATGCCTCTCTCGCATGTCATCAATGACGTGCTTATGGCGGTGTTTTTCCTGCTCGTGGGCTTGGAGATCAAATACGAGATGACGGTGGGCGAGCTGACGAACATCCGTCAGGCGATTCTTCCCATCGTCGCTGCGGTGGGCGGTGTGCTCGTGCCTGTGGCCGTCTACTCCGCGTTCAACGTGGGCAACCTTGACACGGCGGGCGGATGGGGCGTCCCGACGGCGACCGATATCGCGTTCGCGCTGGGAATCTTGGCGCTTCTCGGCAATCGCGTGCCGAACGGGGTGCGCGTGTTCTTGAGCACCTTGGCCGTCGCCGACGACATCATCGCGATCATCGTCATCGCGGTGTTCTACGGGCAGGCGCCGTCTTTGCCGTGGCTTGGCTGTGCGGCGGTCGTCTTTTGCGCGCTGTTGCTCATGAACAAGCGCCATGTGTTCTCGCTGTATGCGTATCTGCTGGTGGGGGCCGTGTTATGGTACTGCGTGTTCATGTCGGGCGTGCACTCGACCATCGCCGGCGTACTACTCGCGTTTGCGATTCCCTCCGGTTCGCGCGTGAACGTGAAGAGCTTCATTCGCTGGACGGGCGAGCGCGTCGTCGAGGCGAAGAGCGCCTTCAACGCGCAAGAACCCGTTATCGGGCAGGAGGATTACCTGAAGACGGTCTCCTCGCTGGCGCGCGTATCGAAGCAGGTTGTGCCTCCGGCGACGCGTTTGGAGCATCTGCTCTACCCTTGGGTGTACTTCGCGATCCTGCCCCTGTTCGCGCTCACGAACGCGAACGTTGGGCTTGCGGGCAGCGATTTGGGTGCCCTGTTCTCGAACCCGGCGCTGCTTGGTGCGTTCTTCGGCCTGGTGGTGGGCAAACCGCTTGGCATTATGGCCGCGAGCTTCCTTGTGGTGAAGCTGAGGGCGGCGAGCCTGCCCGAGAATGTGACCTGGATGCATATGCTCGGCGCGGCGGTTTTGGGCGGCGTCGGCTTCACGATGGCAATCTTTGTGGCGAACCTGGCCTACGTCGATGCGGCCACAATCGCCGCGGCGAAGCTCGGCATCCTTTTAGCCTCGCTCGTTGCGGGCGTCGCGGGCTTCTCGCTGCTCGCGGTGCAGGCGAAGTCGGCGCAGAAGCAGGGCGTGGCTTTCATGTCGCTCGGCCCGAGTGAGATGCAGCGGCAGACTGCGGGCGAGGAAGCCAACGTCGCATCCGAGAGGCTCCTTCGCGAAATCGACGATCCCGAGGTCATTCGCGAGGTGGAGCAGGCTCTTGCGGAGTGTGAGGGCATTGCGGAAGTGGCGGTCTCCCTCAAGGAGAAGCGCTAGCGCCGCTGCGGTGTGTCCCTTCGGGG
>OLOB01002613.1_pt1 | contig 10312 bp, 7 predicted proteins | sample 1671911 | NCBI WGS metagenome assembly OLOB01 (sample SAMEA3136625, study PRJEB25190) | human gut metagenome | biome: human gut; feature: human-associated habitat; material: faeces | place: Austria | collected 2013
CCCATACTTCATTTACCACATCCTGATAAAATTCCGGCTCATGGCAGATGAGAAGGATACTTCCGCGGTATTCCCGGAGAGCTTTTTTCAGCTCGTCTTTTGCATCTACATCCAGATGATTGGTAGGCTCGTCCAGAAGAAGAATATTGGTGTCACGGTTCACCAGCTTGCAAAGACGCACTTTTGCCTGCTCACCACCGCTTAAAACTCGTACCTGGCTCTCAATATGCTTGGTCGTCAGGCCGCATTTTGCCAGCGCGGAACGCACTTCATACTGGGAAAATGACGGGAATTCCTGCCAGAGCTCTTCGATACAGGTAGTTCGATTCTCACCTTTAACTTCCTGCTCAAAATATCCGATCTCAAGGTTCTCGCCCTGCTCCACGCTTCCAGAAAGAGGCTTGATCAGTCCAAGAAGGCTTCGAAGAAGTGTTGTTTTTCCTATTCCATTGGTTCCCACCAGTGCGATCTTCTGTCCTCGCTCCATAGTAAAATTCAGCGGCTTGGAAAGCGGCTCATCATAACCGATCACAAGATCATGTGTCTCAAAAAGCATCTTTCCTGGTGTTCGGCCATAACGGAATTTGAACTCCGGCTTCGGCTTCTCTGCTGCCAGCTCGATCACATCCATCTTGTCCAGCTTTTTCTGACGGGACATAGCCATGTTTCTTGTGGAAACACGGGCCTTATTCCTTGCTACGAAATCCTTCAGCTCACTGATCTCCTGCTGCTGTTTACGGTAAGCAGCCTCCAGCTGTGCCTTCTTGACCGCATAGACCTCCTGGAAATGATCGTAATCTCCTACATAACGGTTCAGTTCCTGATTTTCCATATGATAGATAATGTTAACTACAGAATTCAGGAAGGGAATATCGTGGGAAATAAGGATAAAGGCATTCTCATAATCCAGAAGATATCTTTTCAGCCATGCAATATGCTCCTCATCCAGATAGTTGGTAGGCTCATCCAGAAGCAGGATGTCAGGCTTCTCAAGAAGAAGCTTCGCAAGAAGTACCTTGGTTCTCTGTCCGCCGCTTAGATCCGTAACATCACGGTCAAGCCCCAGATCCAGAAGGCCCAGAGCTCTGGCAACCTCCTCCACTTTGGCATCGATCGAATAAAAATCGTGAAGTGTCAGTTCGTCCTGGATCGTTCCAAGCTCTTCCATCAGACCATCCATCTCGTCAGGATCTGCAGTTCCCAGCTTGTCGCAGATCTCGTTCATCCGTTCTTCTTTTTTGAGAAGAGGATCAAAAGCGGATTTCAGCACCTGGCCGATGGTCATCCCCTTTTCCAGAACTGCATGCTGATCCAGATAGCCTGCGTGGACATTTTTTGCCCACTCTACCTTGCCCTCATCCGGCATCAGTTTTCCGGTCACGATACTCATAAATGTGGACTTTCCTTCGCCGTTGGCGCCTACAAGTCCAATGTGTTCTCCCTTCAGAAGACGGAAAGACACGTCTTCAAAAATCGCTCTGTCTCCAAATCCGTGAGTCAGGTGTTCTACATTTAAAATACTCATTTGTTATATTCCTTTATCATTGTGGTTTTTCTGTTTTCCCGGAAGGGATTTTTAATAATGCTATAGTATTATACTTGATATTTTTCTCTGCTGTAAAGTCAAATCTCTGTATACACTGCGATCGGCTGACTGGCAGCTTTTTGTATTACCGGTTAAGCTGCTGAATACTATTGAATAATTTTCCATCTTCCTATCTCATTATCTTCTGTAAAAATCCTGTTCTTATTTATTATGCCATCGGATCTCACCGTTTAATATGATCGGATAACGGATCAGCTTGTCTGAATCAAGGTTTTCCGCATACATATCTACTGCGGTTATCTGGTGATTATCATATGTGGTATAATAATAGATTCCCTTTGTCGTGTTGCAGCATGAAGTATAGATCGTGATCTCATATGCGCCCTCTGATACCTCACAGCATCCCCGCTGCTGATCAACAGAGCCTAAAATATGGAAAAACTGGCTGACACTTTCGTTTTCCCCATCTCCGGATATTGCGTTTAATTTTGTAAATGCAACCTTTACAAATCTTGACTGGCTTGAAAGATCTCCCGGAATTCCCATTCCGCCCATTCCTCTGCTGTATGGATCCAGCTCCAGCACTCCTGCAAATGTACTTTCTGGCTGCTTTCTGGATACACCCGCATAATTGTTAAGTGCAAACATCTGCCCGGGGAATGGAGGATTATTTGTAAGTACGCCAACAGGATCGTCATAGATGTGCATTCCGTCTTTCATGGATTCTACAACGATGCATTCCTCCTTGTCTGCGATCATCCAGTGAAGCTGTGCCGTTGGAAGCTGTTCACTGAAGGGTGTTCCCATGAGCTTCATATTGGAAAGCATCCTCCTTGCTTCAGCCACCGAAGCACACTGGGTAAGGATCCATGGAATAAATTCATATTGCGCCACCTGGATAAGATCCTTATCTGCCTCTGTCGCTTCATCTGCATATGCCGCATTCCCCACAAAGTTAAGTCCTGCCATACCCAGTCCCTTTTCATTAGCCGCATCATAATAAAGCGGATAATCTCCTGCTACAAACGCCATTCCTATGAGAGCATAATGTGTTTTTGCTTTTCCTGCATATCGGAAATCGAACTCATAATTTCTTGGGGTTATGGTCACCTCTTCCCCATAGGAAAACTCATAGTCAAGAGTTCTTCCCATATAAAAATCCTTTGTCTGATACGTTGCTGCTGTACACATAAATCTACACCTCTTCCTTACAATAATCCTGCAAACAATCTCATGAAAAGCTGTCCCAGACGAAGATATGCACTGCGTCCTGTACGGTATTGTTCTGTTACTTCCCGACATTCCTTCATTGTTTCTTCCAGGTCATTTCTTATGGATAATACAGCCGGACTGTCTGCCATAAAGCATCCGTTTTCAAAATGATGATAAAGACTTCTGTAATCCAGATTTATAGTTCCGCAGGTTGCCATACAGTCATCTGCCACGCTCATCTTGGCGTGACAGAAGCCAGGTGTCCACTCGTAGATCCGCACTCCATTTTTAACCAGTCCATGATAAAAGGAACGTGTAACACTGTAAATCATTTTTTTATCCGGGATTCCCGGTGTAATGATCCTGACATCAATCCCCCGCTTTGCAGCAAGACACAGCGCATGTGTCATTTCATCCGTAATGATCAGATATGGCGTTATAAACCAGCAGTATTTTTCAGCTTTGTTGACCATGCTGATATAAACTTCCTCTCCTACCTGTTCATCATCCATTGGACTATCTGCATAAGGCTGTGCAAATCCGGTCTGAGCTGCCTTATATTCTGATCTTATAAAATATTTGCTGAAATCCTCATTATTATTCCTGTCATTGGCTGCATTCCACATTTCAAGGAATGTTGCTGTCAGCGACTGAACTGCATCGCCTTCAAGACGGATCCCGGTATCCTTCCATTGTCCGTAGGGATGGGTATAATTGAAATATTCATTTGCCAGATTATAGCCGCCTGTGAAAGCTACTTTTCCATCGATCACGGTTATTTTTCGATGATCACGGTTGTTCAGAAATACATTCAGACCCGGCATAAACGGATTAAATACCCGGCAGTGGATTCCGATCTGCTCCATCTTTTTTACGAAATCCGTATTAATAAAGCCAATAGAGCCCATATCATCATAAAATACTCGCACCTCCACGCCTGCCTGCACACGCTCCTCCAGCACTTTCTGGATCTTTTTCCAGGCCTCTGCATCTTCTATCGCATGGTATTCCATAAAAATAAACTTTTCAGCCTTTGACAGTGCTGATAACTGTGCTTCTAATCCCTTTACCGCCTCATCATAATAAACAATATCCGTATTCTGGTATACGGGATAACCTGCATTTTTCCAAATATACTCACTGATATTTCCTGCTTTTGGGATTTTGTTTTTGATATTTTCCAGTTTTTCCCGATTATCCGGCAGAAGCGGCAGAAGCTTTCTGTCGATATCCGCATATCGTTCTCGCATTTTACGGGTTCCGCCATTTAATCCGATCAGCAGATACAGTGCTACACCCATAATCGGAAACACAAGTATCAGAATGATCCACGGCATTTTCATGGAAGAGGTCTGATCGGATGCATATAGTGCCAGAACCAGAATTCCTGCAAAGACTCTAGTCAGCAGATTAACGATCTCCGCATATTCATTCAGCCTTGTGATCACGATAATGATAAAAGCTGCTTCCAATAAAATACAAAGCACCGAAAAGCATAATCGAATGACACCGTTTTTCGTTTTTGCTCTGCCCTCCAGTGTATCCTGCTTCATAAAACCGCCCCTTTCTGCATTGAATGGGAATTTCCTGTTGTGCGTAAGCCTAACTGAATATTCCTGTTTCGTAGTAAACTCAACAATTATCTTTTGTACTGCAAACAGCGCAGCTCTTACCTGGTGGTTACTTATCCACTGTAATAAAAAATGAAATAAGAAGAAAGCCCTGGAAGCTGCAACTTCGAGGGCTTTTGCTTTTTCTGTTATAAACACTTTAATTCTTTTTTGCCTGCGAGCATTATATCATATGCGATTTTTCTTCGCAATATACTCTGTATATTTTTCAGTTCATAAATACCACATGGCTTTTTCATATTATAATCAGCAGTATGCAGATACATCTTTGCAATTTCTAACGGTTTAAAAGGAAAATTCCACCGTTGCAATCCACGATTGGGAGTTTGTTGTCGTTCTTGTTGTTTTCTTCTTTCTTTTATACTTTCCAGCCAACGGCCAGTTCTCTGGACTCCACAAATCTACGATAGATACCGCCTTGCTGCATGAGCTGTTCGTGAGTACCGCTTTGGACAATTTTGCCACCGTCAATAACGAGGATGTTGTCAGCGTGGCGAACGGTTTTCAGTCGATGGGCAATCATGATGATGGTTTTCTCTTTGGTCAGTGCTTCAATGGCATTGGTCAGCTCCTGCTCGCTTTCCGGGTCAACATTGGCAGTTGCCTCGTCCAAAATGACAATGGGGGCATCCTTCATAATGGCTCTGGCAATGGAAATGCGCTGTTTTTCACCGCCGGAAAGATTTGCGCCGCCCTCACCGATAATGGTTTCATACCCATCGGGCAGTGCCATGATGAAATCGTGACAGCAGGCCTTTTTCGCTGCTTCGATAACCTTTTCCATCGGTGCATCCGACTGACCGAAACGGATATTGTCGGCGATGGTGTCCTGGAACAGATAGACGCTCTGGAACACAAAGCTGAAATTGCGCATCAAACTGTCCATGCTGTATTCCTTTACATCCACACCTCCTAAGCTAACGCAGCCCTTATCCATATCCCAGAACCGGGCGATGAGATGGCAGAGCGTTGTTTTGCCACCACCGGAAGGACCCACGATGGCTGTGGAGGTTTTCTGCGGAATATGCACGGAAATGCCGTCAATAATCTTTCGCTTGTCGTAAGAGAACTCCACATTCTCCACATCAATATCGTAACTATCCGGGGTAATATCTTTTCCGTCAATATCCATAGTAGGCATATCCAGCACAGAGTTTGCCTTGCTTACATTCAAGTCAACATTTCGCAGGAGTGCCGAGTAACTGCCAGCACTGTCCAGTGCGCCGAACAGAATAAAGGCGGCAATGACCATGACCACGGCGTTCAGAAGTTCCATTGTGCCGTTCAGATAAAACGCAACGGATACGCCCGCAATGACCACGCCGATGAACTTGGCTGTCAGACTTTGCAGGAACATGATGGGGACAAAAGTAATCTCCGATTTTATGTTTGCCGCTGTGTTTTCGTCGATGGCCTGATTCAGGGCCTTGCTCTTTTCTCCGGTCAGATTGTAAGACTTGACTTCCGCAATACCCTGAATGTACTCCAGCACCTTTTCCACCAGCTTGCGGTCAGAAGCATCCTTTACCGGTGCGACCGTCTTTGCTTTCTTCTGCAAGCAGCTGTTGACGGCAAAAAACAGGAGCACACCAATTACTGCGATGCCGCCAATCCGCAGGTCAAAGTACAAAATCATCAGCGCAACTACCGCCGTGGTCAAAATGCCCTGGGTCACCATCATGACGACACGGGTGGCAACATCTGCCAGAGCCTCCATGCTGTTGGTGGCGACGGAGGTGATGTAGCCAAGGCTGTTTTGGTTGAAGTAGCCCATAGGGAGATACTTCAAATGCTCGGCAATTTCAATGCGTTTGTCGGCACAGGTGCCGTAGCCAGCCTCGCATTGGAGCATGGTGGAGCGGTAATTCGCAAAGGCATTGCCTGCGATACTAAGCAACATAATACCGAAAGACAGCAAGATACTCTTTACCGTCAGATTTCCGCTCAAAACGCCATGTAAGGTCACGGCGATAGCCGGAATTTTCAAAGCCTCAAACAGAGCCTTCAGCACACCGAGGAAAATGGACTTTGTAAATTTGCGTTTGTTGATCTCACCGCAAAAATCGAAAAAACGTCTAAATATCCGGATCATTGTGCTGCACCTCCTTCCTCCATATCCCGCACAGCAATATGAGAACGCCACATCTGTGCGTACAGGCTGTCCTTTTCCAGCAGCTCCTGGTGGGTACCACTGGAGCGGATATTGCCATCCTCCACCACAAATATCCGGTCGCTGTTGGTGATAGTGGAGAGCCTATGGGCTATGACCAGCAGGGTCTTTCCTTTTGTCAGCTTGGCTACGGAGGACTGAATGAGGGCTTCATTTTCCGGATCGGTAAAAGCTGTTGCCTCGTCCAGAATGACGATAGGAGCGTTTTTCAACATGGCACGGGCAATGGCGATACGCTGACGCTCGCCACCGGAGAGATGCCCACCGGCACCGCCCACAATGGTCTGGTAGCCGTGATCCAAACTCATAATAAAGTCATGGCAACCGCTGTTCTGGGCCGCCTCAATAACTTCTTCGTCCGTTGCGCTCTGATTGCCCATACGAATATTTTCCATGACGGTGGTGTCAAACAGATAATTGTCCTGAGAGACATAGGCAATGTACCGATTGTAGTCCTGCTGGGTCATTTGGCGAATATCCACGCCACCGAAAGAAATACTGCCTCCGTCCACATCCCACAGTCCCGCAATGAGTTTTGCAATGGTGGATTTCCCGCTGCCGGAAGGACCAACGAGGGCGTTGACCGTGCCTTCCCGAATGGTCATGTTGATGCCATGAAGCACCTCTTTCTCGTGGTAACCGAAGGTCACGTCATGCAGCGTAATATCGTTATTTTTCGGCTGAGCTGCGGAAACCTGCGGGCGGGTCTGCTCCTCCTGCTCTAAAATACCGGTCACTTCTCCGATGATGGTACTCAGCTTTGCCAGATCGTCGCCGTAGGACATAACGGTGATCAGGGATGCGATCAACAAAATGACCTGAATAAAGGTATTGGCATCCAGCGTACCGGCACGGAACAGCAGACCGCCGATGGGAAGAACCGCCACCATGGTCGCCGGGAAAATGGACATGGCAAGGCAGAAATAGATATTGCATCGCCGCATCCATTCCACATAACAGCTTGCGCCCTCTTTGGCGGCGACCACGAATTTTTCATAGGAGCTTTGTGCCTTGCCAAACGCTTTGATGACCTCAATGCCGTTGATATACTCTACCGCAGTATCATTGAGTATCTTGGTTTTATCCACGGTGTTCTGATAGCTTTCCGCATAGCCACGGGTCATTCCTGCATAGCACCCGAATCCGATGGCACTGTTACCAGCACAGCCAGAGCCATGCGCCAATCCAGTACAAAGAGATACACCAGCAGGGCAATAGGCACCAACAGGTTTGATGTAAATTCGGGAGTGATATGCGCCATAGTGGTCTCGATGCTGTCGATGCGCTCCACCAGTACATTTTTCACCGAACCGGAGGGCATATCCAGCACCGTGCCCAGCGGCACACGAGTCAGCTTCTCACATACCCGTTTGCAGATGTTACCCAACACCGCAAAGGTCGCCTTGTGAGAAAGCGTGGTGGAAATGCTGTGAAAGCCGCATCGCCCCACCCAAAGAAGCGCCATCACAAGGCAGTGTTGTAAGTAAATATTCGTGTCCCGGCATCCACCCAGTAAATCGCCAATCATATTTGCCATGACGAAATAGGGCAAAAGGCCGCAGATCACGCCGCACACAGCACTGAGAACGCTGAGTACATAACGGGAGCGATATTCTCCCGCAAAGTCCCAGATCCACGTTGCTGTGGAGCGTTTCATTTTTGTGTTCATGTTCTATCTCCTGTCATTTCTGTATTCAGCAGGGGTCGTATCAAAGATTTCCCTGAAAGCCGCTGCAAATTTACTTGGGTTATCGTAGCCGACAGCAGATGCAATCTCAATAATCCGCTTTTTACGGTCTGTTACCAGCATGGACGCTGCCACATTCATCTTGTAGTTGCGGATATAGGTATAGATGGGGCTGCCATACACCCCCTTGAAGCCGTTTTTCAGGGCCGATGTGCTGAGATCAAATTGCTTTGCCAGTTCTTCGGTGGTGTAATTTCGGGTCAAATCGTTAGTCAGCAGCTTATGTACCGCCCTGATCTTCTCAGCCTGGCTGGAATAGAAGTACGGGCGTTCATCCTTGTACTCAGACAGTTCCAAAGCCCGCAGGAACACCAGCAGCTCCATGACCTTAATTTTGAAATAGTCCATGCGTATCTTTGCCGGAACATTGTAAAGCTCCGAGAAGATATGCTCAATGGAAGGGTGTTTGCGCAGGATATAGATACTGTCCTTACCGCAGAATTTGTCTGCCAGTTCCGATAAGTCAAAGGACACACCAGGCATTGCCTCCCGCACGGATTGTTCCGCATGATCGAGGAAGAAGCCAACCGTGATACCATGATAGTGAGACACAGGAAAATACATATCGCCGCTGTGATGCCCCCGGCGATCCATTCGCAAATCGCCCTGTTCCATGTAATACCGCATATCTTTGTCCGTCCGATGCTCAATACGTCCTTCCCGACAATGGTCAATGCTGAAGATGCGGGACGAACTGTTAAAACGGCTGTAACAATGGGTCATGTGAAAATCGTTATATATCAGGTACACACCGTCAAATACCCGATAAATGGTCATAAGTCCATCGCCGCTGGGATCGTTCATCCGCAGCACCTTGCAATCATTTCTTCCAGATTGTCACCCAGGTCCGTACTGTGAAACATTGCCCAGGGACTATATTCATTTTCCAAATTAACACCTCCTCAAAGGCAAGTTATAGGTAGCTAACTTGCATTGATTAAGGAAAGCCGGTTTTCACGGCTTCCGTAGTAATTATATTCATTTTACAGTTTACTTTCTAATCCGATCCGCTTTTTTCGCTCCATTTGGTAAAAAATATTTGCAGCAAAGCTGAAATTCTTATCCCAGCACCACATCCAGTACCATCATCACGCTGAATCCCAACGCAAAGAATACTGTACCGATGTTGGAATGCTTTCCAGCAGACATCTCAGGAATCAGTTCTTCCACTACCACATAGAGCATAGCTCCTGCGGCAAAACTCAGCAAATACGGCAAAGCGGGGACAACAAACTGTGCTGCAAGAATTGTTAACACCGCCCCCAGTGGCTCTACAATGCCGGATAGGACACCGCTTAGAAAGGCTTGCCCTTTCTTCATTCCCTCTGCCCGCAGAGGCATAGAGATAATGGCACCCTCCGGGAAGTTTTGAATGGCGATACCGAGAGATAATGCCAACGCACCCGCGGCTGTAATTTCACCGTTTCCGGTCAAAAGGCCTGCATAGACCACGCCTACTGCCATTCCTTCGGGAATGTTATGGAGCGTTACTGCCAGCAGCAGCATAGTTGTCCTGCCAAATCCACTTTTTACACCTTCCGGCTGGTCAGCATTGCGGTGCAGGTGTGGGATGAGCCTATCCAAAATCAGCAGGAACAGGAAGCCAAAAGACGATAACAGCGGGAACAACCGCAGAAAAGAGCTGACGTGCTTGGTAGGGTCTTGATAGTGGGATTGCTCCGGCAGGAAGGAGAAGCGGATACGCTTGGTATTTCGCCACCACAGCAGGTCAATGATGACAAGATCAAACCCTCCCAGCCCTTCGCCCAGAGTCAGGAAAAACCAAAAGGCTGTTACAAAGCTATTCAAGTCGAGGATATTTTTCAATGCCAACCCTAAAACAGAAAACACGACTGTAAAAAGAAGCAAATTGGCAAGCAGGATAGCTATGATGGATTTCTCCTGCGGTGCAGCTTTCCCCAGCACCGGATGTTCTCATACCGCCTTCTGGACGGCATCGGGATAGGAACGGAGTCCGGCAAGATTTTTCCTGTCCGCACCCGTGC
>OLOB01002616.1_pt1 | contig 10309 bp, 10 predicted proteins | sample 1671911 | NCBI WGS metagenome assembly OLOB01 (sample SAMEA3136625, study PRJEB25190) | human gut metagenome | biome: human gut; feature: human-associated habitat; material: faeces | place: Austria | collected 2013
GCGCTTCCTGGATGCGCATGTTCTCCTCGGGCGTCCAGCGCACATAGCTGCCGTCGTAGATCGAGCGGAAGGTGACGCCGTCGTTGTCGAGCTTGCGCGTATCGGCAAGCGAGAAGATTTGGAATCCACCCGAGTCGGTGAGCATCGGCCCATCGTAGTTCATAAACTTGTGCACCCCGCCGGCTTGCGCAACCACATCTTCACCGGGGCGCTGCGAGAGATGGTAGGTGTTCGCAAGCACCACCTGGGATTTCAGCTCGCGAAGCTGCGGCGGGGTGATGCCCTTCACCGTGGCCGATGTGCCGACGGGCATAAACATAGGCGTGTGGAAATCGCCGTGCGCCGTCGTGAAGGTGAGCGCGCGGGCATTGCCGCTTTTAGCGTCGCACGTGCAGTCGAAAAGCGCCATGCTAGTTCGCGCCTCCCTCGATCGTCGCAGGGTCATCGCAGGTCGGAAGGTCGTCCACCCACGCTGCAAACTCGGCCATCGTTGAGTGCTTCACGCCGTCGAGCCCACGGCCCCGAGGGTCCATAAGGTGGTCGGTCACCAGGTACACGTCGCAGCCAAGATCGGCCGATGCCAAGTCATCGAGCGTGTTGTTGCCCACCATGAGCACCTCGTCAGCGGAAAGCCCACAATTCGCGAGAACCTCCGCATAGTATTCCACCTGCGGTTTCACCGTCGAGGAATTCTCGTACGTAGAAATGTAGCGAAACGGCGCGTCGCCTACGCCGCCCCACGCAAGACGCCACTCGACCGCGCGACGGGGAAACATCGGCTGGGTCGCCAGCACGAGCGGATACCCCTTCGCAACGAGCAGCTCGAGGGCACGGTGCGCTGCCGGGTTCGGCTGAACATCTGCACCGATCGCGCCGAACCTCGTCTCGTAGTAGCCCGCGAACATCGCGTCCCAATCGGCCGCGTCGCGATCGAGCACGGCGAAAAACGCGTCCCAGAACACATCGTAGTTCGTCTTCCCGCCGGGTTCGCGCTTGGCCATAGCGGAAGCGCCTGCGCCGAACGCACGCGCGAACTTCTCGCCGTCGATCCCCTGCTCAGCCGCAAAACGGGCGATGTCCTTGAAGTACCCGCCCAAGAATTCATCGAGCTCCATCGGGCACAACGTGCCGTCGAGGTCGAACAATATCGCGCGATATGACGTGTTCGCCATGAAAGACCCTTCCCAGAAAAAGACCGCCCCAACGGGCGGACCGCACATTCGATACGAACAACAGTATAAAAGAGTGGAACGCCTCGGCCGCCGAGCGCGACGCCAAACATGCAAAGTGCGGAAAACGAAGGGCGAAAGCATGCACGCCACGCCTTTGCAAACATCGAGGTTTGGCGGTTTCGCCAGCGGCGGCACAGGCTGAGTTCGACCCTGTGCTAGTATCGACAGGTTGAATCCACGAGGGCGAGAGGAGCCGCAGATGAAATTGCTTTTGCACGCATGCTGCGGGCCATGCTCGCTCGAGCCTGTGCGCCTTCTCCAAGCGGCAGGGCACGATATCGCCATTTACTACGCGAACTCGAACATCGCACCGCGCGAAGAGTACGCGCACCGCCTCGCCACGCTCGAGGATTGGGCGAAAAACGAGGGCATTCCCGTTATCGAGGGTCCTTACGACCCTGCCACCTGGGAAGAGGCTGCGGGGCGCATCGGAGATGCAGCGCTCGCCGACGTGCAGGCAGCACGCAAGGAAGCGCAATCGGCCACAGGCGAGGACGCGCCCCTCCGCGCCGACGTCCTCTCCGTCGACCCCGCGCGCCGAGAGGCACGCTGCCGCGCGTGTTATCGGCTACGCCTCGAAGAGACGGCGCGGGTGGCTGCCGAGCAGGGCTTCGACGGCATCGGCACCACGCTTTCCGTAAGCCCCTACCAATACACCCAGGTCATCGAGCAAGAAGTGCGCCGAGCGGCCAAGCGAGAGGGGATCGAGGGCGTCTTCGAAGACTTCCGCCCCTACTACGACGAGGCCACGCGCCGAAGCCGCGCCCTCGGGATGTATCGCCAGAATTACTGCGGTTGCCGCATAAGCGACGAGGAAGCAACCGCCGAGCGAGCAGAGCGCAAGGCGCAGCGAGCCGCCGCAAAACAGGCAGAACGCGCCGAGCACGCCGCCGAGATCGCCGCCGCCGAGGCGGAGCTCAAAAAGCATCGCGCCGCACGCGCAGCATACGACAAGAAGCAGGCCCGCAAGCGAGCGATTCTCAAATCGCTTCGCGAGCAGGCAAAACAGAAAGCATCAGAGTGAAACCCTTCGCCGATCCCATACACCGCTACATGGATCACGTGCGCCGCACGTGCGAGACCGACCCCGAGCGCGGCTGGCGAGATGCCCTCATCGGCTTTCGCGGCAACACCTGGGGATCGCGCCATCTTCCCAACTTCCATGCGGCGCGCGGCTATCACAAACTGGAGGCCTACACACTCGGCCTCGTCTCCGACCAGCTTGGACATGAAAGCAACTACGTATGGGGCAACGTGTTCGCACCGGTGGAGATTATGGAATGTTTCGGGCTGGGAACCGTAAGCGTCGAGTGCCTGGCAAGCTTTTTCTCGGGATACCACGCAGCGCCGTACTTCATCGACCGCGCACAGGAATCCGGCATCGCGTCCACGCTGTGCACGTACCACAAAACGGTCATGGGGATGATGGAGACGGGCGTGCTGCACGCGCCACGGCTCGCCGTGACCACCTCCTGCGCCTGCGACGGCAACCTGAGCACCTTCCGCCAACTGGGGCAACGGATGGACGTCCCCATGGTGCTACTCGATGTGCCCTACGATAACGATGACGCATCGATCGACTACCTCGCCGACCAGCTGCGAGAGCTCGCGCATACGCTCGAGAAGCTGACGGGCACCCCCTTCGACGAGAGCCGCCTTTCCCATCTTCTGGAAGTCGAGCGCGAGACGAACGCCCTCGCCTGGGAATTCATGCGCCTGCAAGCGGAGCACTTCTACCCGGCCGAGTTCATTCACCACCTGTTCTTCGTGCTTGCCATGCAGCTTTCGGCGGGAAGCGAGGAGTTGCGCGATCTTTTGCGCTTCATGGTGGACGACATCAAGCGTGCGCCGAGGCTTCAGGGTGACAAAATCCTTTGGGTGCACCTCATGCCGTACTACCAGCAAAGCCTGAAAGCCGCCTTCGACTACAGCCCGGACCATCAGATCGTTGCAGTCGACATGGCGTTCTGCACGATGAGCGACCTCGACGACGCCGACCCCTTCCGCGCGCTCGCCAAAAAACTTGTCAGCAACGCGATGAACGGCCCTTATGAGCGCAAGCTCGCGCTCGTCGACCGTCTGCTCGACGCGACGCACGCCGACGGCGTCATCCACTTCTGCCACTGGGGATGCAAGCAGTCCTCAGGCGGGAGCGCCCTTTTGCGTGAGCACCTGCACGAAGCCGGCGTGCCGCTTCTGCAGCTCGACGGCGACGGCATCGACGAGCGCAACAGCCACGACGGACAGATAAAGACGCGCCTCGAGGCATTCTTCGAGGTGCTCGAGGCGAAGCGGGCAGAAGGCGACGCGCAAGGCGGAAACGTCAACGGGGAAAGCACTGCGCAGGGCGGGACCGCCGAGACGAAAGGCGGTGCGCGATGAGGATCGGGTATGTCTGCAAATACGTCCCCGTCGAGGCACTCGAGGCGATGGGCGCGCATATGGAACGTATCGAGCCTGATGAGAGCCTCGTCAGCTTCGACGCTGCCGAGTCTTGCATGCACGCGAACGTGTGCAGTTTCTCGAAGGCAACGTTCGAGACCGTCCTTTCGGGAAACCTTGACGGCATCGTGCTGACCACCTGCTGCGACAGCATGCGCCGCCTCGCCGACGCCCTGCGCGCGCAAGCTCCCAACCTGTTCATCCACGTGCTCGACGTGCCGCGCGACACGGGCGAAGCAGCCTGCGCGCTGTACCAGCGACGCGTGGCCGAACTCCTTTCCGCATACGGCAAGTTTGCCAATGCAACGTTTTCGGAAAAGAAGCTGTTCGCCCAGCTCGGCGGCACCCTTTGCCCTGCGGAAGGCACTTGCGACTCGCCCTTGGGGCTCGACTACGCGAGGCTTCATTCAGAAGCTGCGCAGCCTTCATTCCGCCTCGCGAAGTCGAGCTCCGTCTCGCAAAGTTTCGCCAACAGCAACCAGGCGGCGGACTCGGCTGCATGGAGCGAAGGCTGCGAAGCTTCTGAGCGAAGCACGACCGCGGCAGCCGCCGCCCCGCGGGTCAACTGCACCTTGCAACCGCAGACGCATTTCTCCCCTGCGATGCCCAACGTAGGCATCGCAGGCGCGCGTGCAAACGCCGAAATCAAACGAATCCTCGAAGCGCACGGCGTGAACATCGCCTTCGACATCACCTGCACGAACGCATTCCGTCGCTTCGTGCCCCGAAAAACGGACACCCTTGCCCACTATGCGCACGACGTGCTCACGCAGCTTCCCTGCGCGCGCATGCGGGACATATCCCCGCGCAAAGACTTCTTCGACCGCGTCCTTCCCCAGATCGATGGGCTGGTCTTCCACACCGTGCAATTTTGCGACATGTATTCCTACGAGTACAGCGACCTTAAACGGACATCGCCCGCGCCGATACTCGCGCTTGAGACCGACTGCACCGCGCAAAGCCGAGGGCAGATGCTCACACGGCTCGAGGCGTTCCTCGAATCGATAGGTGCCTCGCAAAAAGAACACCTCGCAAGCCAGAAAGGCTCACCCATGAGCAAAACCGCAACCTTTGTCGTCGGGCTCGATTCAGGCTCGACTTCCACCAACGCCGTCGCCATGAACGAGGCACGCGAGATCGTCGCAAGCGTCGTCATCAAAACGGGCGCGAAAGCGGGCGCTTCCGCCGAACGCGCGTATCGCGAGGTGCTCGAGCGCGCAGGTATCACACCCGACCAGGTCGCATGCACCATCGCCACCGGATACGGCCGCGTGAGCATCCCGTTTGCCGACGAGAACGTGACCGAGATCAGCTGCCACGGGCGCGGCGCGCACTACTTCAACCCCGCCGTTCGCACCATCCTCGACATCGGCGGCCAGGACAGCAAGGCCATCCACGTGAACGTCACGGGCGAGGTGACCGATTTCGCGATGAACGACAAGTGCGCGGCTGGCACGGGACGTTTTCTCGAAATGATCGCGCGCTCGCTCGAGATCAGCCTCGACGAGCTGGGGCCAGCGGCGCTCGAAAGTAAGAAGCACCTGGAAATCGCCAGCATGTGCTCGGTTTTCGCGGAGTCCGAGGTCATCTCGCTCATCGCCAACAACGAGGAGAAACCCGACATCGCAGCAGGCGTCTGCCGCGCCGTGGCCGGCAAGGCGTATTCGCTCATGAGGCGCGTCGGTCTGGAAGGTGCCTACATGATGACGGGCGGCGTTGCCCAAAACCCCGGCGTGGTGCGCGCGGTCGAGGAGCTCATCGGCGAGAAGCTCTTCATCTGCGAGGACCCCGAAATCGTCGGAGCGACCGGCGCTGCTCTGCTCGCGTTGGAAAAATCAGAGTAGTATATATTTGCGTACAAATTTTGTATAAATTTATGCTATAATTTCTTCTGTTCTAAGGAGGAATCTATGCCATTGCCCATACCGCAGATTAGGCCCATCAGCGACCTTCGTACCAATCTGAACGATGTATGCGAATTGGCGCGCGAGAGCCAACAGCCCATCTTCATGACGAAGAACGGCAAGGCGAGCCTCGTGGTTATCGACTGCGAAGCGTACGAAGGGCAGCAGCGACACGAACGCTATGTGCAGAAACTCCGCGAAGCAGAAATCGAGGAGAAGTATCAATCGGAATCGCTCACGAAACAGGCAGTCGGCGATTCCATCGAGCGCCTTTTCTCACATTGGGGCATTTAAATGCTCGCCCCCCTCTACCGTCCTCGCGCTGCATACGATTTAGAATCGATAGTGATTTATCTAGGCGAGGTGCAGAAAGTCCCGAAATCAGCCCGCAAAGTCTACGATTCAATCGTCGAATCAATCGATCACCTTTGCGAAACGCCCGAGCTTGGCCGTCCCTTCGCCGACGAAAGACTTTCTCACCAAGGGTACCGATCATGGCTTGTCAGCCCCTACCGCATTTTCTATTCTTTCAACAGCGAGAACCTTATCGTATGGCGAATCATACACACTCGCCAAGATATCGATGACTTTGCGTTCATCGACATCGATGATTAACCGAACGCAAAGCGACGATTAAAGGACTACTACATGAGAACTGAAGACTTCAACTATTCAACAGTCCAGTGGACTGTTGAACCCCGAGCACCGCGAAGCGGAGCGCAGGGGGGCAGGAAGACAAAAGGCTACAGCGAAGGACGGCGGGCATGAGAACAGAAGACTTCAACTACGACCTGCCCGAAGAACTTATCGCGCAGGAACCTGCGGCGGTGCGTGACGCCTGCCGCATGCTGGTGATGGACCGCGAATCGGGAGAACTCGAAGATCGCATCTTCCGCGACATCGAGGATTACCTGCGCCCGGGCGATTTGCTCGTGGCAAACGAGACGCGCGTCATGCCCGCACGCCTTTTAGGCGCGAAACGCGGCACGGGCGGTCAGGCGGAAGTATTCCTCCTTCGCGAGGTCAAAGGCGAGAAGGCAAAGCCTTATCTCGATGAAGCACTCACCGAATCAGCCAACCAACAAGCCATCTGGGAGGTGCTCGTGCGCCCCGGCAAGCGTCTGAAACCGGGCAGCGGCGCCGTGGTAGACTTCACCGACAAGCAGGGAAACGTCGCGCTTTCCGCCGAAGTCGTCGACTGGGCGAGCGCGAAGACGGACGCAGCGGCCACGGTCATCAGCCCGGCCACGGCGATGGACAGGCCGCTCATGGCACCCTCCACCTCACCCATCTGCAGGGCCTTGCTGGTACCCACGGCATGGGCCGAGGTGCCGATGCCCACACCCTTGGCGATGGGGTCGGTGATGTGGAACACCTTGCACACCGTTTCGGCCAGCAGGCTGCCCGCAATGCCGGTGAGGATGACGATGGCACCGGTCAGGGCGGCAATGCCGCCCAGCTCAGCGGCCACGTCCATGCTGATGGCGGTGGTCACCGACTTGGGCAGCAGGGTGGCGTACTGCTCTTGGGTCAGGTCCAGCGCCAGGGCAAGAGCAAGGGCACTGCCCAGGCTGACCAGTGTGCCAACCGAGATGCCGGCGATGATGGCGGCGGCGTTCTCCCGGAGCAGGTCCCACTTTTCATACAGCGGGATGGCCAGGGCCACGGTGGCCGGCAGCAGCAGGTAGTTCACCGGGGCGGCGCTGGCCTTGTAGTCGGCGTAGGGGATCTTGCACACCGACAGGAAGATGATGACAAAGATGCTGCCCAGCAGCAGGGGATTGAAGATGGCTTTGCCGGTGATCCGGTTGATCAGGGCACCCAGTGCAAAGGCTGCCAGCGTGAGCAGCACGCCCCACGCCGCCGACCCGGACAGGAAATCATTCAGCATGGTCTGCCTCCTTCTTTTTGCGGCCGGTCATGGCCTGGGTGGTGCGGCCTGCGGAGACCATGACCAGCACGGTCACCGGGATGATGGCAATGATGATGGGCAGCAGCATGTTGCCCATCTCGGCCCACAGCTCCATCACGCCGGCTGCGGCAGGCACGAACAGCAGCGGGAAGATGCCGGTGAGGTAGATGCCCACCTCTTTCACGTCATCCAGCTTCACAAAGCCGAAGTTCAGGGCAGCCAGCAGCAGCACCAGCCCGTAGACACTGGCAGGCACCGGCAGCGGCAGCACGGCGTGCAGCACCTCGCCCAGAAAACAGAAGGCCAGAATGCGCGCAAACTGAAAAATATATTTCGTAACGGATCGCTCCTTTCACGGTCACCAAAAAATGTGGGATGCAAGTGGTAGTATACCGCATCGTCGGACGTCCATCAACCGTGATACTTGCCAAGAATTCCCACACATTTCGCGAGGAACTGTGCAAAAAAGGCGCACCGCAATGTGCGGTGCGCCGTAAGAAGCCGGAGCAGGAACGAGTCAGATCACATAGTCGTTGCCGGCCTGATCGGGCAGGGCAAGATCGGCAAGGGTGATGTGGCTGAAATAGTTGGAGATGAGGTCGTTCAGGCCTTTCCACATCTCATAGGTGCGGCAGTTGGCCAGGCGGGCGCAGGGGGATGCACCCGGCGTCAGGCAGGTGACGGGGGCCAGGCTGCCCTCGGTGAGCATGAGGATCTCCTCCACGGTGTACTGGTCGGGGCTGCGGGTCAGGCGGTAACCGCCGCCCTTGCCGCGCAGACCCTCCAGAAAGCCGTTCTGCACCAGCACCTTGAGGATGTTCTCCAAATACTTTTCCGAGATCTCCTGCCGTGCGGCGACTTCCTTGAGGGGAACGTATTTTTCCGCCTGATGTTCGGCGAGGTCAATCATCACGCGCAGCGCATAGCGCCCTTTGGTGGAAACGATCATATTCGTGTACTTCCTTTGATGTCCATAGAATGTTAAACCTATTATACAACAGGGTAAATAATATTTCAATCCCACTTTTTTGCAAAAAAGCATTGACAAGCAGGGCAAAGGGGACTATAATACCTTTAAACCCACAAACAATGTTGGTTTAAAGGTTTGTAGTTCCGGGCCGCACCTCGGGTGCCGGGGCCCGTTCGAGAAGTTGTATCTGTATCAGGAGGGAATTTATTATGAGCAAGATCTATACTGCCGCTGACCAGCTGATCGGCCACACCCCGCTGCTGGAGCTCACCCACATTGAAAAGGAGCAGCAGCTGTCTGCTCACATTCTGGCCAAGCTGGAGTACTTCAACCCGGCCGGTTCCGTGAAGGACCGCATTGCCAAGAAGATGATCGACGACGCCGAGGCCAAGGGCCTGCTGAAGGAAGGCTCCGTGATCATCGAGCCCACCTCCGGCAATACCGGCATCGGCCTGGCTGCCGTGGCAGCTGCCAAGGGCTACCGCATCATCATCGTCATGCCCGAGACCATGAGCGTGGAGCGCCGCCAGCTGATGAAGGCCTATGGCGCTGAGCTGGTCCTGACCGACGGCGCCAAGGGCATGAAGGGTGCCATCGCCAAGGCTGACGAGCTGGCTAAGGAGATCCCCAACGCCTTTGTGCCCGGCCAGTTCGTCAATCCGGCCAACCCCGCCGCCCACAAGGCAACCACCGGCCCCGAGATCTGGGAGGACACCGACGGTAAGGTCGATATCTTCGTTGCCGGTGTCGGCACCGGCGGCACCGTGACCGGTGTCGGCGACTACCTCAAGAGCCAGAACCCCAACGTCAAGGTCGTGGCTGTTGAGCCTGCCACCTCTCCTGTGCTGAGCAAGGGTGTTGCCGGCGCCCACAAGATCCAGGGCATCGGCGCTGGCTTTGTGCCCGACGTGCTGGACACCAGGATCTACGACGAGGTCATCCCCGTTGCCAACGAGGACGCTTTCACCACCGGCAAGCTGGTCGGCCACAAGGAGGGCGTCCTGGTGGGCATCTCCTCCGGCGCTGCTGTCTGGGCTGCCATCGAGCTGGCCAAGCGCCCCGAGAACGCCGGCAAGACCATCGTGGCCCTGCTGCCCGATACCGGCGACCGCTACTTGTCCACCCCGTTGTTTGCAGACTGATTGCATCTAACTGAATAATTTGCTATAATGCAAGGGGCAGACCCATGTCTGCCCCTTTTTTGCATGATTTAGGAGGGTTCCCTATGGAAAATACACCCGGCGCGCTGATCGCCATGAGCGGCGGCGTGGACAGCTCTGTTGCTGCCTACCTGATGAAGCAGGCGGGCTACCGCTGCATGGGCGCTACCATGCGCCTGTACCAGAATGAGGACCTGGGCCAATGCAGCTTCCACACCTGCTGCTCAGCCAAAGATGTGGAGGACGCCGCCGACGTGGCTTTCCAGCTGGATATTCCCTTTGAGGTCATCAACTACACCGATGAATTCCGCGAGAAGGTCATAAAAAAGTTCATAGCTACGTATGAAACGGGCGGAACACCCAACCCCTGCATCGATTGCAACCGCTACATGAAGTTTGATAAAATGCTGGCCTTCGCCCGGGAGCACGGCCTGGATTATGTCGTTACCGGCCACTATGCCCGCATCGAGCAGGACCCCGACACCGGCCGCTGGCTGCTGAAAAAGGCGCTGTACGGTGAAAAAGACCAGAGCTACGTGCTGTATGTCCTCACCCAGGACGAGCTGGCCCACACCAGGTTTCCCTTAGGCGGCATGGACAAGCCCAGCATCCGTGCGCTGGCCGAGAGGGCCGGCTTCTGCAACGCCCACAAGCACGACAGCCAGGACATCTGCTTTGTGCCGGACGGC
>OLOB01002620.1_pt1 | contig 10304 bp, 8 predicted proteins | sample 1671911 | NCBI WGS metagenome assembly OLOB01 (sample SAMEA3136625, study PRJEB25190) | human gut metagenome | biome: human gut; feature: human-associated habitat; material: faeces | place: Austria | collected 2013
TGCTGAATATATTAGACAGGCATAATGTGCATCGCGAAGCGCGTTACTGGTCACGGAGTGAACAGTAACACATTTTTTGTTGATAAGTGAATAAATTCACAAAAAACTATAGCATGATTTTGTCGTACATGATAGAATTAAAGGGTAAATACATTTAGAGTGTATTTGTACAAAATAAGCTATGCAGGGGTGCTGACCGCAGCCTTTGACAATAGCGAAAATGATAGGGTGAGGTGATTCCGATGTTAGGGTTTAACGACATTATAGGACATGAAGAGATAATCAGACATTTGAAGAATGCCATACAGACAGAGAAAGTGTCCCATTCGTATATTTTTACAGGTGACCCTGGTTCTGGAAAGAAATTGCTGGCAGGAACCTATGCGATGACATTGCAGTGTGAAGAGGGCGGTACGGAGCCTTGCGGACATTGTGATTCCTGCAAGAAGGCAATCGGTAAGAATCACCCGGATATCATTATGGTGAATCATGAGAAACCAGGTACGATCACTATTGATGAGATTCGTGATCAGCTGATCCATGACATAGATATAAGGCCGTATTACAGCCCTTATAAAATATATATTGTAGCAGATGCAGACCTTATGACACCGCAGGCACAGAATGCTCTTCTGAAGACCATTGAAGAGCCGCCGGAATATGCAGTTATCATGCTTCTCACAAGCAATATTGATGCTCTGCTGCCGACCATTCGTTCCAGATGTGTACGTCTGGATCTGAAGGTTGTAGATGACGGTCTGGTAAAGAAGTACCTGATGGAGCATCTCCATATACCGGATTATCAGGCTGAGATCGATGCTTCCTATGCTCATGGCAGTATTGGCAGAGCGAAACAGGTAGCTACTTCCCAGGAGTTTGCAGATATGACCCAGAATGCACTCCGCATCCTGAAGAATGCAGACGGAATGGAAGTATATGAGCTTACAGAAGCAATCAAGGAGCTTTCCAATGACAAGCAGAACATCAGTGACTATCTGGATCTTTTCCAGTTCTGGTTCCGTGATGTACTGATGTTTAAGGCTACACGGGAAGTTGATAATCTTGTATTTAAGCAGGAAATAAATTATATAAGGGAACAGGCAAGCCAGCGTTCCTATGAGAACCTGGAGAAGATTCTGGATGCACTGGAGAAAACAAAAGTACGTCTTCGTGCCAATGTAAATACAGAACTTGCTCTTGAGCTTCTGTTCCTTACAATCAGGGAGAAATAGAATGGCAAAAGTAGTAGGCGTAAGATTTCGGAATGTAGGTAAGATCTATTACTTCAATCCGAAGAACTATAAAGTGAAACCGGGCGATCATGTAATTGTGGAGACTGCCCGCGGTGTTGAGTATGGAAAGGTGGTGCTTGCACCTAAGGATGTGGTGGATGACCAGGTGGTACATCCTTTGAAGGAAGTGCTTCGTGTGGCTACCAAAGACGATGATGAAAGAGAGAAGTATAACAGGAAGCGTGAGAGGGACGCTTTCAAGATCTGCCAGAAGAAGATTCGCGAGCATGGACTTGAGATGAAGCTGATTGACGCAGAGTATACTTTTGATAACAATAAAGTGTTGTTTTACTTTACAGCAGACGGCAGAATTGATTTTCGCCAGCTGGTAAAGGATCTTGCATCTATTTTTAAGACAAGAATTGAACTTCGCCAGATTGGTGTAAGAGATGAAACAAAAATTCTTGGAGGAATCGGTATCTGCGGCAGATGTCTCTGCTGTCATACTTATCTTTCCGAGTTTGCACCTGTATCCATCCGAATGGCCAAGGAACAGAATCTCTCTCTGAACCAGACGAAGATTTCAGGTGTATGCGGAAGACTGATGTGCTGTCTGAAGAATGAGCAGGAGACCTATGAGGAGCTGAATCGCAGACTTCCGGGAATCGGAGATACGGTAACTACTCCAGACGGAATCCAGGGCAATGTACAGAGTGTAAATGTACTCCGCCAGCTTGTAAAGGTAGTAGTAGAAATTGGTGATGAGAAAGAAATTCAGGAATTCCCTGTAGGCGAACTGAAATTCCGTTCCAGAAAAAAGAAAGTAAAAGTCTCTGAACAGGAATTAAAGGAACTGAAGGATCTTGAAGATAAAAAGGGAGATTCCAAATTAGATGATTAATGATCTTGTGAAGGAGAATGAGCGGGTAGATGATCTGCAGAATGGATATTATATCATTCAGGATCCCCGGAAATTCTGCTTCGGTATGGACGCTGTTCTTTTATCTGGGTTTGCCAGAGTGAAGAAGGGAGAGAAGGTTCTCGATATGGGAACGGGAACTGGTATTATTCCGGTACTCCTTGCTTCCAAGACTGTGGGAGAGCATTTCACAGGTCTGGAAATCCAGGAAGAGTGTGCTGAAATGGCGGCAAGAAGTGTGAAATACAATAACCTGGAGGACAGGGTCAGTATCAGACAAGGTGATATTAAGGAGGCTGTCAGTATTTTCGGGGCAGCTTCTTTTCATGTTGTCACCTGCAATCCGCCCTATATGATCGGGCAGCATGGACTGACCAATCCGCATATGCCAAAGGCAATCGCCCGACATGAGATCCTTTGTACTCTTGAGGATGTGGTAAGCCAGGCTTCGAAGCTTCTTGGAGACAGAGGACGTTTTTACATGGTACACAGACCGTTCAGACTGACAGAAATTATGCAGGTTTTGACGAAATATAAGCTGGAGCCTAAGCGTATGCAGCTTGTTTATCCATACATTGACAGGGAGCCTAATATGGTGCTCATAGAAGCCCTGAAAGGCGGCAATTCCCGGATTACTGTGGAAAGACCGCTGATCGTGTATGAGAAGCCGGGAGTCTATACAAAGGACATTCTGGAAATGTACGATATGATTTAAAAAGATCGCAAATAAAAAATGAAAAACAGATGATTGCAGAAGGGAGAAAAATATGAGTGGTAAATTATATCTATGTGCCACGCCAATCGGAAATCTGGAGGATATTACGCTTCGCGTGCTCCGTGTTCTGAAGGAAGTGGATCTGATCGCTGCGGAAGACACCCGCAACAGTATCAAGCTTCTCAATCATTTTGACATAAAAACTCCAATGACCAGTTACCATGAGTACAACAAAGTGGAGAAAGCCTACACCCTCATTGAGAAAATGCAGGAGGGTCTGAATGTGGCTCTGATCACAGATGCGGGAACACCTGGAATTTCTGACCCAGGGGAAGTATTGGCTGCTATGTGTTACGATGCCGGAATTGAAGTAACTTCGCTTCCAGGCCCGGCAGCATGCATCACGGCTCTTACCCTGTCCGGACTTTCCACCCGCAGATTTGCATTCGAGGCCTTTTTACCTCCGGATAAAAAAGAGAGGAAAGCCATTCTGGAAGAGTTGAAAAACGAAACCCGCACCATCATCCTTTATGAGGCACCCCATCACTTGGTTGGTACCCTGCAGGAATTGTACCAGGCTCTTGGAAACCGCAGAATGACTCTTTGCCGTGAGCTTACCAAGAAGTATGAAACGGCATTTCGGACAACAATCGAAGATCTGATTGCTTTTTACAAAGATCAGAAGCCCCTTGGAGAGTGTGTCCTGGTGATCGAGGGCAGAAGCCGAAAGGAAATGGAACAGGAGTCACAGGAATCCTGGAGAGACATCTCCATTGAGGAACATATGGCGATTTATGAGAATCAGGGGATCGCACGCAAAGAGGCAATGAAGATGGTTGCAAAGGATCGAGGTGTGACAAAAAGAGATATTTACCAGGCGCTTTTGCTGCAAAAATAGAGAAGAAACTGTTCTGGCAGGTGTTATTCCTGACAAGCAGACATATAGGGGGAGATAAGGCGTATTTTTGACGGATATCCGTTGAAAATACGCCGTTTTTTTTACATCTTGAAATGGCTTTTAACTGGCAAAAACGGGGATTTTGTGCTATAATAAATCTGTATTTTTATGCGCAAAAACAGGAATGAGATTTGGCAGCAGAAATGAGCCGTAAATTCCTGTAACTTTTTAATAGATCATAACAGGAGGAATATCATGGGCGAAACAAATACAGAATACGGAGCGGATCAAATCCAGATTCTGGAGGGTCTGGAAGCCGTACGTAAGAGACCTGGTATGTACATTGGAAGTACATCCAGCCGTGGTCTCCATCATCTTGTATACGAAATCGTGGACAATGCCGTAGATGAGGCACTGGCTGGTTACTGTACAGAAATAAATGTAGCGATCAATCCTGATAACTCCATCACAGTTGTAGACAATGGACGAGGCATTCCGGTAGGAATCAATCATAAAGCCGGCATTCCAGCTGTAGAGGTGGTATTTACCATTCTTCATGCCGGCGGTAAGTTTGGCGGTGGAGGATACAAGGTATCAGGAGGTCTTCACGGAGTAGGTGCATCCGTTGTTAATGCACTTTCTGAATGGCTTGAAGTATCAATCTGCAGAGATGGAAAGAGATATGAGCAGCGTTACGAGCGTGGTAAGACAATGTATCCGCTTAAGGAAGTTGGAGAATGTGGTGATTCTACCGGAACTACTGTTACTTTTCTCCCGGACAAGCAGATATTCGAGGAGACTGTATACGATTACGATATCCTGAAACAGCGTCTCCGTGAAATGGCTTTTCTTACCAAAGGTCTGAAGATCATTCTTACTGACAAGCGGGAAGGTATGGAACGGGAGAAAACTTTCCACTATGAAGGTGGTATCCGTGAATTTGTGACTTATCTGAACAGAAGTAAAGAAGCTCTTTATCCGGAGATCATTTACTGCGAGGGTGAGAAGGACGGTGTGGCGGTTGAAGTTGCCATGCAGCACAATGATTCTTATACAGAGAATACTTACGGATTTGTAAACAATATTAATACTCCTGAAGGCGGTACCCATATTACTGGTTTCAGAAATGCCATTACAAACACATTTAACGATTACGCCAGAAAGAATAAGCTTCTCAAGGACAGCGAGCCAAACCTTTCCGGTGATGATATCCGAGAAGGCCTGACAGCCATTGTCAGCGTTAAAATTGGCAATCCGCAGTTTGAAGGCCAGACGAAGCAGAAACTTGGCAACAGTGAGGCCAGAGGAGCTGTAGACAGTGTTGTAAGCAAACAGCTGGAGATTTTTCTGGAACAGAATCCTGCTGTAGCCAAGGCAACCGTAGAGAAGTCTGTACTTGCCCAGAGAGCCAGAGAGGCAGCGCGTAAGGCCCGAGATCTTACCAGAAGGAAGTCTGCCCTTGACAGTATGTCCCTTCCAGGCAAGCTTGCCGATTGCTCGGACAAGAATCCGGAGAATTGCGAAATCTATATCGTAGAGGGTGATTCCGCGGGTGGCTCTGCGAAGACAGCTCGTAACCGTGCTACACAGGCTATCCTTCCTCTTCGTGGAAAAATACTGAACGTAGAGAAAGCCCGTCTGGACAAGATTTATGCAAACAAAGAGATCAAGGCTATGATCACAGCCTTTGGTACCGGTATTCATGATGATTTCGATATTTCCAAACTGAGATATCACAAGATCATCATTATGACTGATGCCGATGTTGACGGTGCCCACATTGCCACACTGCTTCTTACATTCCTGTACAGATTTATGCCGGAACTGATCAAGCAGGGATATGTATATCTGGCACAGCCGCCGCTGTACAAGATCGAGAAGAACAAGAAGGTATGGTACGCTTATGATGACGATGAGCTGAACGCCATCCTTACAGAGATAGGACGAGACTCCAACAATAAGATCCAGCGTTACAAAGGTCTGGGAGAGATGGATGCAGAGCAGCTTTGGGAGACTACCATGGATCCGGAGAAGCGTATTCTTCTCCGCGTTACAATGGATGAGGCAGCCACCTCCGAAATTGACCTTGTATTTACCACACTTATGGGTGACAAGGTAGAACCAAGACGTGAATTGATCGAAGAGAATGCACGCTTTGTAAAGAATCTGGATATCTAGGGGAGATAGAACAATATGGATGACAAGATTTTTGACCAGGTCCATGATGTGGATCTGGAGAAAACCATGAAAGAATCTTACATCGAATATGCTATGAGCGTTATTGCTTCAAGAGCGCTTCCTGATGTAAGAGATGGTTTGAAACCGGTACAGCGTAGAGTGCTGTATTCTATGATCGAATTGAACAACGGTCCGGATAAGCCACATCGTAAATGTGCCCGTATCGTCGGTGATACCATGGGTAAATATCACCCGCATGGAGACAGCTCTATTTATGGAGCTCTTGTAAATATGGCACAGGACTGGTCTACGAGATATCCACTGGTAGACGGTCATGGAAACTTTGGTTCCGTGGATGGTGACGGCGCGGCTGCGATGCGATATACAGAGGCACGTCTGAGCAAGATTTCCATGGAAATGCTTGCGGATATCAATAAAGATACCGTAGACTTCCAGCCGAACTTTGATGAGACTGAGCGTGAGCCGGTAGTACTTCCGGCCCGTTATCCGAACCTTCTTGTAAACGGAACTTCCGGTATTGCGGTTGGTATGGCTACCAATATTCCGCCTCACAATCTGAGAGAGGTTATCGGTGCAGTTGTCAAGATTATTGACAACATTATTGAAGAGGACAGAGATACTACGATCGAAGAACTCCTTGAGATCGTGAAAGGACCTGACTTCCCGACAGGTGCAACGATCCTCGGTACAAGAGGTATCGAAGAAGCTTATCGTACCGGCCGGGGCAAGATTCGTGTCCGTGCGGTGACAAATATCGAAACTTTACCAAACGGAAAATCACGTATCGTTGTGACTGAGCTTCCGTATCTGGTAAATAAAGCACGTCTGATCGAAAAAATCGCAGAGCTGGTACGTGAAAAGAAAATCGACGGAATTACCGACCTTAACGACCATTCCAGCCGTGAAGGTATGCGTATCTGTATCGATCTCCGCAAAGATGCCAATGCAAATGTAGTTCTGAATCAGCTGTATAAACATACACAGCTGCAGGATACTTTTGGCGTTATCATGCTGTGTCTGGTGGCTGTAAACGGAAGCCTTCAGCCGAAGGTATTGACGCTTCCTGAAATGCTTAAATATTATCTTGCACATCAGGAAGATGTTGTGACAAGAAGGACAAAATATGATCTGAATAAAGCACAGGAACGTGCGCATATATTAGAAGGTCTGCTGAAAGCACTGGATAATATTGATGAAGTTATCCGTATCATCCGTGGATCCAGAAGTGTCCAGGTAGCCAAGCAGGAATTGATGGACAGATTTGAACTGACAGATGTTCAGGCACAGGCAATCGTGGACATGCGTCTTCGTGCTCTCACCGGTTTGGAAAGAGAGAAGCTGGAAGCAGAATATGCAGAATTAATGGAAAAGATCCGTAAGTTGAAAGCAATTCTTGCAGACAGAAATACACTTCTTCGCGTTATCCGTGAGGAGATTCTTGCAATTTCTGAGAAATACGGTGATGACAGAAGAACGGCTATCGGATTTGATGCGTTTGATATTTCTATGGAAGATATGATTCCGAGAGAAAATACTGTCATTACCATGACAAAACTTGGTTATATCAAACGTATGACAGTAGATAACTTCCGCAGCCAGAACAGAGGCGGCAGAGGAATCAAGGGAATGCAGACACTGGATGATGACTATATTGAAGAACTGATGATGACGACAACACATCATTATGTCATGTTCTTTACCAATACCGGTCGTGTATACAGACTGAAAGCGTACGAGATTCCGGAAGCAGGCAGAACAGCTCGTGGAACCGCGATCATCAACCTTCTGCAGCTGATGCCGGGAGAACGTATCACAGCAGTCATTCCGATCAGTAAGTTTGAAGAAGGTCAGTATCTGATGATGGCTACCCGTAAGGGTCTTGTTAAGAAGACTCCGATCCAGGATTATGCAAATGTCCGTAAGATTGGTCTGGCAGCTATTTCTCTGAGAGATGACGATGAACTGATCGAAGTTAAGGCAACGGATGACAAGAAAGATATCATCCTTGTAACGAAATACGGTCAGTGTATTCGCTTCAAAGAATCCGACGTCAGAAGTACCGGACGAGTATCGATGGGGGTTCGTGGTATTAATCTGCTTGATGGCGATGAAGTTGTTGCAATGCAGCTGAATACACAGGGATATTATCTGCTCGTTGTATCCGAAAACGGTATGGGTAAACGTACTTCTATCAGTGAATTTACCTGCCAGAACAGAGGCGGTAAAGGTGTGAAGTGCTACAAGATCACTGAGAAGACCGGTAATGTTATCGGAGCAAAAGCTGTCAATGAAGAAAATGAGATCATGATGATCACCACAGAAGGAATCATTATCCGTCTGCAGTGCTCTGATATCTCTATCCTTGGAAGAATTACATCAGGTGTAAAACTGATCAATCTTACAGAGGGTGTCACTGTAGCCAGTGTAGCTAAAGTGAGAGATAAAGAAGAAAAAGATACAAATGCACAGCAGGCAGCAGTGGAAATTACGGACAGTGCAGAAACAGAAGAATCTGATCAGCCGACAGATCAGGAGACACAGGATGAGAACAGAGGGGAAGAGGAATAACCATGAAGAAATGGTACAGATATCTTGCAGCCGGAGTGTTGGTATTACTGACACTCTGTGTGGCAGGATGCGGGGGAGTGAGTCATAAATCACCGGAAAAAGTAACAGAGGAATTGATTCAGTCCTATACTGACGGGAAAGAAAAGAAAGTGAAGGAGTGCTATAACCAGGTAGATAATACAGAAGCAGATCTTCAGACAGAGATTACAGCAACACTCAAATATTTTGCGGCACATAATCCTAAGAAAGTATCTGTTCAGGATTGTGAGATCCTTTCTGAAAATGACAAGTACAGTTATGTATACATAACCTACAATCTGATCCTGGAGGATGATCAGGAATATCCATGTGTTGAAACTTATATGGTTGGTAAACAGGATAAAACTTATTATATCATGGCACCATCACAGATCACAGATGATATGAAAACTCAGGCGGCTACAGCATATGTCCAATTTATGAAGACAGATGCTTACAAGACGTATACCAAAGCATATGAAACATTTATCAAGAAGAATCCGGGATATGAAGACAAAATTTCGGAAAAAGCAGGAGTGTAATATATCGAGGGCAAAAAAATGAAAAGAATATTACTGATGGTATTTAGAAATCTCTTTTTTGTTCCATATGGATGGTTTAAGTTATGCTGGTATGCATCGCATGCAGAACGTTACAGTGAAGAACAGAGATATCAGCTTCTTAAATATGTAGATAACAGAGCAGTGAAAGGCGGTAATCTGGTAATTGACGGTCATGGTATGGAAAATATTCCAAAAGAAAATGGGTTTATTTTCTTTCCCAATCATCAGGGATTATTTGATGTACTTGCAATCATACAGGTGTGTCCGGTACCTTTCTCGGTAGTGGCAAAAAAAGAGCTGACAAACGTACCATTTCTGAAGCAGGTATTTGCATGCATGAAAGCGTTTATGATTGACCGTGATGATGTCAAACAATCTATGCAGGTAATCATTAATGTTATCAAAGAAGTAAAGGCAGGAAGAAACTATCTGATTTTTGCCGAGGGAACCAGAAGCAAAGACGGCAATCATCCGCAGGAATTTAAAGGTGGAAGTTTTAAAGCTGCAACGAAATCAAAATGTCCGATCGTACCCGTAGCACTGATTGATTCTTATAAAGCGTTTGATACGGGATCTGTCAAAAAACTTACAGTGCAGGTACATTTTCTGGAACCCATATACTATGATGAGTATAAAGATATGAAAACAACAGAGATTGCAGCAGAGGTAAAAAAACGTATCGAAGCGACAATAACACAGTATACTTCTTGATGGAAGTATGAAATTTGCAAGTCCTGAAACCGGATTTTAGGGTAAAAAATAAAAAATATGAAAAAAAGTAAAAAAACCTGTTGACAAAACAGGTTTTTTTACATATAATTACAAATGCGCTTCGGGAGATTCCAAAGTGCATTCGAATTTAATATTGAACTATTAGTTCGGAGTCTGGAGAAGTACTCAAGAGGCCGAAGAGGTGCCCCTGCTAAGGGTATAGGTCGCTAACGCGGCGCGAGGGTTCAAATCCCTCCTTCTCCGTTTTTATTTTTTGGAAAACAAAAAATAAATAAAAAAAGATGTTGACAAACACTTGAAACTATGATAAAGTAAACAAGCTGTCAACAAACAGTAAATCGGTTGAAAAAAAGATTTGAAAAAACTTAAAAAAGTTCTTGACAAATCAAAAACAACATGATAAAATAAACAAGCTGTCGCAAGACAGACAACCTTGATAACTAAACAGTGAAACACATAC
>OLOB01002623.1_pt1 | contig 10295 bp, 8 predicted proteins | sample 1671911 | NCBI WGS metagenome assembly OLOB01 (sample SAMEA3136625, study PRJEB25190) | human gut metagenome | biome: human gut; feature: human-associated habitat; material: faeces | place: Austria | collected 2013
ACCAATGACCTCGGGATCAATCGAGATCGCCAGGTCAACGGCAGTGCCGTAGCGCTTCGAGAGGATGGCACGCAGACGCTCAACCTGGGCGTCGCTCATCGGCGCGGCCGTAGCAACCGTGACGAAGAGTCGGTCCTGCATGGTCGCAGCCCACTGGGCGTAACGACGCAGGTTGTGCAGAAGACGACCGTGGTTCGAGCGGCCGACCGCACGGCGCAGCAGGCGCATCGTCCAGACGCTGACCCGCTGGCCGAAGAGCTTGGTGGCGATATCCCCACGCTCATGGGAGTTGCCCTTGGCCGTATCCGACAGACGAACACGCACCTCGCGGTGGTGCGCCAAGAAATAACGAACCTGGAACAGCTCCTCGCGGACCTGATCGAGGGCGCCGTGGGAACCCGCCGCGTTGAGCACACCGAGAATGCCGAGCACTTCAAGCGCGTCGGCGACGTCGGCCGGATGGCGCCAGTGGTCCGCGACAACGCCGTTGACGACGGACATCGTCGCCTGCGTGACGTGGGAGCCGAACGCGTCGGACACCAGGCCCTGCTTATCTGCGACCGACCGCGCCGGGTCGGTCACTGCACGCGCGAGACGAGTGTTCTCCTTGAACAGGTCGGCCAAACCGAAAAAATCCTCGGCCACCCGCATCGCGTCGGTACCGGGTACGGCAAGCGCCGCCGCCAGGTCCTTCGCAAAGGGGACGGACTCGATCGTGCGCATCTGTGTCATCGCTTCTCCTCAACCAGCGCGGAGTCGGCCTCGAGCTCGTCAAGGAAGCGATCAACCACGCGGGAGGTCAGCGCCGTGTCGGTAAGCTGCTCACCAATGATCTTCTCTGCCAGCTCAGAGGCGAGAAGGCCCACCTCGGAGCGCAGGGAGATCTGCGCGGCCTGCTTTTCAGCGAGGATCTGACGCTGGGAGGCCTCGACGATACGGTTAGCTTCGCTGGTTGCCTCGTGACGGGCGGCGGCCACAATGGCCTTCGCTTCGTCGTTGGCGCGCTCACGGATGGTGTGCGCCTGCGCGTGCGCCTCACGAATGATCTCCTCGCGCTCGCGCGCAGCGGCAGCCTGATCGGCCTTCGCTTGCTCGGCGGCGCCGAGGCCCTCCTCAATCTTTGCAGCACGCTCGTCCATCGTCTGGTAGATGCGAGGCAGCGCGTAGCGTCCGACGAGGAGCAGGACGATAAGCAGAACGACAGCCGACCAGAAAATCTCATACAGCGGCGGCAGGATGACGGCGAGGCCGCCGACCTCCTGGTCCGCAGCGGCGACAATCTGGTGCATGGCGATCACTTAACGATGAGCGGCATAACGAAGCCGATGAGGCCGAGGGCCTCAACCATGCCGGCGCCGATAATCATGTTGGTGAAGAGACGGCCAGCAACCTCGGGCTGACGGGCGGTCGCTTCCTGGTTCTTGCCGACCATGATGCCGATACCGAGGCCGGGGCCCAGGGTGGCGAGGCCGTAGCCGATGTAGGCGAATGCTGCGGTTCCCATAGTGGTTTCCTTCTGTTAGTAACGCCGGGTGGCGTTGGGGGTCAGTGATGTTCGACGGAAAGCTTGATGTACACGGTCGACAGGATCGTGAAGATGTATGCCTGCAGGAAGGCCACGAAGACCTCGAAGCCGGTCATCACGAACATGGCGGCACCGGTCAGCGCGGAGGCGGCAGACAGGACGGAGAGTTCGTGGAGCAGAATTGCCGTCCCGAAGTAGGTCATGCCGAGCAGCAGATGTCCGGAGATCATGTTGCACAGGAGTCGCAGCGTCAGCGTGACGGGGCGAACAATGAAGTTCGACAGGAACTCGATCGGCGTGATCAGGAGGTACATCGGAACGGGCAGCCCAGGCGGGAAGAGCTGGGATGCGAAGAAGCCGCCCACTCCCTGCTTGCCGATGCCCGCACCGATGAAGGTGACGTACGTGATGAGAGCGAAGAACATCGGAACGGCGACCACCGACGAGGCGGCGATGTTGATGCCCGGGATGATGCCCGCGATGTTCATGGACAGGACACCGAAGAAGAGGAAAGCGATGAAGCCGGAGAACTTGCGGCCCGTCTTCGGACCCAGCATGTCGAGGGCGACGTTGTCGCGGATGTAGCCGGCGATGGCCTCGACGGCCATCTGTCCGCGGGTCGGAACCAGCTTGGAATTGCGCGCGACGAGGACGAGAACCACGCACACGAGCAGACCCATAATGACGCGGGCAAGCGTCAGGCGGTTGAATTCAAAGAATGTTCCCTCACCGAAGATCACGGTCGGGAAGAAGTCCTCAAGAGCCGGCTGGTGAGGGTGCTGCGTGAACGCCGGGTAGGCGGTCAGGGCAATGACGATGAGGAGGATCGCGAGGCTCACCCAATACCAGCGCGGCTTAGGCGCGGTGCGGCGAGCAGGCGCGTGATCGGACACTGAATGTGCCTCCTTCATCTCAACTCCATTGGTTTGTGTCTGCTGCCGGGGCAACTCAACCATTCTATACAGAGAAGGGGCCGCCTAGCGCGCGCAAGGGTTACTGAGTGTCGCTCGGCGCATCCACGTTCATCGTGCGCTTGCGCATCATGACCATCATAACGGTTTGGGTGGCATCGCCGGGGCCGCCGCTGGTCATCGAGTAGATGACATCGAATGCCTTCATGCCGCCGATCAGGCCGGTGACAGCCACGATCTTGACAGAGGGGCACATCAGCGGCAGGGTGATACGGAAAAAGCGGGTAAAGCCGCTGGCACCGTCAATCTCAGCTGCCTCGTACAAATCGCCCGAGATGCTCTGTAGGTTAGCGAGGAAGATGACCATCGCCCAGCCGGTCCACTGCCAGATCTGCGTGAGCAGGACAGAGTAAAGTGCGTTTTGCGAGGTGAAGAAGTTGAAAGTCGGCAGTCCCACTTTGGCCAGCAGGTTGTTGATAAGACCGTAGTTGGAGGAAGAAAGGATAAAGTTCCACAGATAGCCGATAATCAGTGAGGAGAATACTGCCGGGAAGAAGAAGGTTGCGCGCAGCAGATTCCGGGTGCGCAGCTTCATATTCAGGATGACAGCCAGCGGCAGACCCAGCACGACCTGCGCCCCGGTCAGCACCACGGCGTAAATCAGCGAGTTTTTAATAGCTGTGCGCATCAGCGGGGAACCAAGGACTTTTATGTAGTTTGCAAGACCCGTAAAGTGCAGATTTACGGGGTTCATATCGGTATAATCGGTAAAGCTGTAATAGATCGTAAACAGGAACGGCACAATGCTGAACACCAGATACACGATCAGCGCCGGTGCCACAAACATGGCGAAGTATTTGCCCAACGAACCGGGCACATACTTCTTTTGGGTCTTAGTAGGCATTTCTGACCTCCGTTTTTTGAAAAAAAGAGCCTCAAACCCTCGATTGAAAGTTTGAGGCCATGGTTACGGATCGGATTACTTGCTCAGCAGCTCAGCAACGGCAGCATCGACATTGGAGAGTGCTGCGGAGAGGTCTTCCTCGCCAAGCAGGTACTTCTGCATCTCGGTGCCGTAATCCTCGTGGGCACCGGCAGCAGCGCCCCACTCGTTCCAAGGGCAGTAGACATTGCCGGCGTTGATGGCAGTGGAAACGCTGGAGTAGACCTCAGGCAGGTCGAAGGAAACACCGCTCATGTAGGAGGAACCGCCCTGGTTGTTCTCCCACAGGGCCTTCTGACCTTCCTCGGTAGCGATAGCAGCCAGAACCTTGAGGGCTGCTTCCTTGTTGGCGCTGTTCTCGTTAACGGCGAAGCCGCAGCCGGGGCCGCCGATCAGCCAGCCGGCGCTGGCCTTGGTGCCGTAGAAAGGCATCATGTTGAGGTTGAGGTCGGGGTTCTTGGACTGGATGGCCTCCAGATCCCACGGGCCGGAGCAGAACATAGCGGCATTGCCGGTGGCGAACTCTTCCAGAGCCTGATCGTGGTCGATACCGGTCATATCGGTGGTGTAAACACCGCTGGTGATCATCTCGCTCCACTTTTCGAGGTACGGATTCCAAGTGCCGTTCAGAGTAGCCTGACCCTCGCGATATTTGCCGCCGAAGTCTTTACCCTCATCGGTGGAGAGGTACTCGGCAGTGACAAACGCCATGGAGTTCTTCAGCATCGGCTCCCAAGATTTCAGACCGGCAGCCAGCGGCTTGATGCCGAGGTCTTGGAACTTCTTGCAGACATCCAGATACTCGTCAAAGGTGGTGGGCAGTGCAATGTTGTTCTGCTCGAACAGATCAACATTGTAGTAGATGCCCTCGAACCAAGAGATGCCGGGCAATGCGTAAGTCTTGCCGTCATAGCTGTAAACGGAAGTGCCGGCATCAGAGAACTTCGCGCCGAGGTCGCTCACATCGGCCAGATAGCCAAGTTTTGCGTGCTTCAGGGCAGAAGCGGGAGATTCGCAGATGATGTCGGGACCTTCACCGGCAGAAAGCTGGGTATCCACGATGGTGTCGTAGTTGGAGTTGTCGATGAACTGATACTCGATCTGAACATCGGGAACAGCCTCGCCCAGATAGTCAAGCAGTGCCTTGACGGTGTCCTCGCTGTTCCAGTAGGTCATGCGCAGCGTAACCTTGTCACCGGATGCGGTGCTTTCTGCCGTAGTGCTGCTGGCAGTGCTCTCAGTGGCGGTGCTGCTAGAGGTGGCGGTAGAGGAGCCACCGCAGGCGGCGAGGGACAGAGCCATCGACGCTGCGAGCACGGATGCGATTGCTTTTTTCATGTTTGTTTTCCTCCTTGCAGTGTGTTCTGCTTTCGATGGCTTTATTGTACCCGAAATGTCCAAAATGCGAAATAGAACATTTTTTCGAAAACTAACACTATTTTACAGAACACCCCACCGACAGAAATTGTATCGGTGGGGTGCAATCAGGCTTCAGTGGGTGTTTCTTTTTCCAATGTGCGGTTCAGTTTTAAGGTAAAGCAGGTCTCGCCGTCCTCTGTAATCGATGGGAAAAGCCCGCTGCCGGGGCCGTAGTACAGCTCAATGCGCTCACAAATATTGTAGATGCCGTATCCCGTGCCGGGGGTGCGCATGACTTCGGCCACCTTTTGCAGGTCGATAGCGCCGCCATTGTTGATGACACGGAACACGATGAACTCATCCTCGCCGCGGCATTCGATACGGATATGCCCTTTGCCGTCCTCCTCCTCATACTCCAGGCCATGCTTAACGGCATTTTCCACAATGGGCTGCAGCATGAAGTTGAGCATCCGGTAATCAAGCTGGTTTTCCTCAATGTCGTATTCGGCATCAAAGCCGTTGTCATGGGTCAGCTGTTGGATACGCACATACGCCTTGATGTTTTCCAGCTCCGAACGCACCGTGGTCAAAGGCTGGCCGTTGTTCAGGCAGGTGCGGTAGAATTTTGCCAGCAATCCCGTTATCTCGCTGATGTCATCATTGCCGGAGCGCAGCGCCTTCCACTTGATGTTGGACAGACTGTTGTACAGGAAATGTGGGTTGATCATCGCCTGTAGGGCGCGCAGCTCACTGGCTTTCTTTTCGATCTCCATCGTATAGACCTGATGGATCATATCATTCAGCCGGTGCGTCATCTGCCCCATGCTGTTTGTCACCACGCCGATTTCATCGGTATCCGTGGTAGAAAGTTCCTTATCCAGATGCCCTTCTGCCACATATTCTGCGTACTCCTGTAATTTCAGGATGCGGCGGGTCAGGGCTGTAGCCAACAGGTTAATGACTGCAATGGAAAGGAACAGGCAAATCAACACCACCAAAATCGTTGTATTCAAAATCGGCTGCAATTCTTTCGTGATGTTCGCTTTGTCCAGATAGTAATAAATGCTCCAGCCGCTGACTTCCATCCGGCTTTTATAGAGCACCCCCTGCTCAAGCGCGGCGGTCTCGCTGCCATCCTCGGCCAACAGGCGCACGGCTTCGTCCAAAGCATCCACACCGCTGTTGCGGGCATAGACGGTCTGACCGGTTTCGTCCACGATACGGATGCCGTTGTCCAGATAATTCATACTGTCGGTGGCATCTAACAGCGAGGCCGGATAGCAGAACATCCGCAGCACTGCTATGACCTCACTGCTGGAATTCGTATCGAGAATTGCACGATTGGCACAAATCTCTACCCCATCGTAAGTCCAGTGGGTGGCATAGCTGTCCAGCGCCTGTCGGTACCAAGCCTGCTGGCTGACGGTATCATCCACCGGCAGCAGGAAGTTGCCGATTTTGTCGCGGACCTTTGTGGAGTAGACCTCCATTCCCTTGACATAGGAATCCCCTGCAATGAAGTACCAGAAGGTCGGCTCGACTGAGGTATTCATGACCTGCGCCATCGTCATGGCGCTGGCGCCGCTGTTTTCCAGCGCATTGCGGAAGGTCAGGTTGTACGCAAGAAACCGCACCGTGGAACCCTCCCGCTGGAAGCGGGTATCCAGTTCCGAGGTCAGACGTGCCAGATTGCTTTCCATCGTGCTGCGGATCTGGCGCTCGGTGTTTTCCTTCGACTGCTGGTAGCTGTAAATGCCCAGCACAAGGATCGGCACCATAACCAGAATGCTGAAGCTGATCAGCAGCTTACTGCGGATGGGCAGCTTATAGGCAAACCATTTATACAATGCTTTCATCGCGTTCGCCCTCCCTGTACTGGCGGGGCGTTACGCCGAAATAGTTCTTGAACAGCTTATTGAAGTAGGAGGGGTTGTCGTAACCGCAGTTCTTAGCAATTTGGGAAATTTTCAAATTGCCATCTGCAACCATGCGCCGCGCCTTGTACATACGCAGGTCTGTGATGTATTTGATAAGATTCTGCCCCGTCATCTGCTTAAAGATGTAACTCAGGTACGAAGGCGTAATATATACTTTTTCCGCGATGTATTCCAGACTCAACGGTTCGCCGTATTCGGCATCCACAATTTTCTGCACCTGACGAATGATAGCGGAGCTGTCCTCCGTTTGCGGTTCTGGTGTTCCCTGCAAAGATGCCATGATTTCTTCCAGCACACCGCACATGGCTGCTGCCGTATTACAGCTTAAAATCCGATTGATACCGCGCCCAATCTCGTTGCGGTCCTGTATGCCATAAGCACGGTACATCTGCGCGAGCAGATCATACAGGACATGATACATATACATCTTGCTCAAAGAACGGTTCTGCCCAAGCTGCTGTATCAGGCGTTGTACCGCGGACAGAAAAATCTCCGGGTGATGTTCATTCAATGCGGCCTGCACCTCGGCATGGAGCTTTTCTATGGCTTCTGCATAGTAGCTGACCGACTCACCGATCTCCTTCTCCAGCAGGAGCGCATCGGGTGCTTCATACAGTTCGTTGCGAATTCTTGACAACGCTTGCGCACGGGCAGAGATATTCTCCAAGCCGGTGAAATCTATGCCCAACAGCAGCGATGCCTCGCAGCCATTCTGTCGGAGTTTTTCCTGTATGCCTTTCAGCTTATCGCCCAGACGATCTGACAAATCATATTTGCTGTAAAAGAGGACGAATGCTTCATCTGGGTAAGTATTGATGTATTCAAACTTATATTGCGTACAGTCCTTCAGCATTTGACAAAACGCATCTTCATTTGTAGCAAAGTAGTCATTCTCGGTCTGCACATGAAGTAAGCAAAGCGTCTGTCCAGAAAACCATTCTTCCGTAATGTGTGCTTTCCCCAAGCCCGTTCCTGTCACAAGGCGAAATAAAAGCTGTTGACGATATTCCTCGCCGCGCTGCTGCTCATCTTTTTTCTTTTCAGCTAGCTCATCGCACCGTGCCAGAATCTGTGCCATAACGCGCTGGAATTCATCGACCTCGATGGGTTTTAGCAGGTAGCTGACCGCCTGGGCGGCCATCGCCTTTTTGGCGAACTCAAACTCCCCGTAAGCGCTGAAAACCAGAATGCGCACATCCGGGTATTTCTCAAACGTATGCCGCGCCAGTTCCAGCCCGTCCATCTGGGGCATCTTTACATCGGTGAGCAGGATGTCGATGGGATGGGTGCGCATATATTCCAGCGCCGTTTTCCCGTTGGTCGCCTGGGCAACCTCCAACGGAAACTTGTACTTTTCAATGAGGAAAGAAATTCCCTCACGTTCAATGGATTCATCATCAACAACTAAAATCTTGTACATAACACACCTGCTGCGTCTGAAAATTATGAAAAAATATTTTATCCTTTTCTCCAGTATACAGTACGTTTAAAAATATGCAAGCGATTTTGCAAAATTCTATACAATTTGCCGTACGGCGAAAGCAAAACAAAAGGCACCGTGTGAATCGTTCATTCACACGGCGCCTTTTACTGTTACACGTTTATTGCATAAATAAAGCTGCTGTTATGACGAAAAAATTACGCATCCGAGCGGGAGTACGCATTCTTCATCTGACTGCTCAGCTCAAACAGGACCTTGTCCAGGGTGTCGGCGGCGTGGCGCTTCAGGTTGGCGGCCAGGGCGTCGTTGGCCTGCACACGCAGGGCGGCGCGGGCGGCGGCATCCGGTTCGGCGGCTAGCTTGGCGTCGTAATCGTTCAGGATGGCGCGGCTCTCAGACAGCACAGCCAGCTCATACCGCTCCAGATGGAACTGAGACTTGGCAAAGGAGGCATCTGCCATGGCGGCGATCATGCGGCTGGCCCAGTAGAAGTTGTCGGTGGAGACCTCGCCGGTGGTGTTGGCAAGGTAAGCGGGGGCGGTGTCGATGTTGGCGTAGAACGGCACCATCGTGTTCAGCGCGTTGGAGGCGTAGGCGATCCACTCAATGGCGCGGGACTCTTCCGGCATATCGGGACGCAACTGCAGCAGGGCTACAAAATCGTTGCGGTTGATGCCGATGGAGCGGTAGGCACCCTTCATGCTGCGCTCGCCATAGCTGGCATACGGGTCGTAGGGCGTGCCCTGATAATGGGACGACAGTACGTACTTTACATCCTCCGGCGTGATCTTCTTCTCCGGCACCAGGCACCAGGGCAGGTCGTCAGAGCGCGGCGTAAAGTCGGCTTCCGGGCCGTCCCAGTTCATGGTGTGGGGGTTGAAATAGCGCAGCATGTACCAGGCGCGGGGCGTGTTGTACACATGGTCAGAGTCATCGTGGCTGCCAAAGGCGTCACGCGGGTTCAGCACACCGTCCTGGGAGAGGTCCAAATGGTTCTTGGCGATAAACTCCCGCAGATCGGCGGAACACATGTACTCTTTCTGCTCGCCCAGCGCATCGTCCAGGTCCAGCTCGTCGATGCCCAGCTGGTTGGGCATGACCACGTACACGTCATCGGGCACACGGCGGGCCATCCAATGGTGGCCGCCGATGGTCTCCAGCCACCAGATCTCACCCACGTCCTGGAAGGCGATGCCGTTCATCTCGTAGGTGCCGTAAGTCTCCAGCAGGGAACCCAGGCGCTGCACGCCCTCGCGGGCGTTGTGGATGTAGGGCAGCACAAGGTAGACGATGTCCTCCTCGCCGATGCCGCCCTGCACCAGCGGGTCAGCGCCCAGCACGCGGGGATTGGAGGTAATGGTCTCGGTAGCGGTCATGCCGACGTTGGCGGCGTTGATACCGGCCGCCGCCCAGATGCCTTTGCCCTCCACAGCGTTGGGCATGGCGGTAAAGCGCATGGCCCCGGCGGGCATCGGGATCTCCACGTGAGAAATCACCGACTTATAGGTGGCGGGCAGGTCCTCCGGGTGGACGACCGTCCACTTTTTAGCGGTGAAATGCCCGGAACCGGAATCGTCGTTGCGGGCGATCATGGTAGAACCGTCGTAGGAGGCATTTTTGCCGACAAGAATAGTAGTGCAAGCCATTTTACAAAACTTCCCTTCCTTATATAAAGTATAAAATTTTCTCTCCTGGGTGCATTGTAGCACCATTTGCCCGGCGGTGCAAGCGTGGGCGCATAAAAGCTGCCAAAGGGGCGAAAAACCGCGAAAAACTGCGCCAAAATTCCCTAAAATTTACAACCGGCCCCAGATTTGGCGCAATTATACGGTTTTGCCCATTGACACCTTATAAAAGGAGCGCGTATACTGGTATCGTTCCTTTTTATAAAGGAATATTGCGGACTAATTTCATAATAAATTAGGGAGTGTGGAATCATGAAAAACAACAACATCAAAACCTTCGTTGCCGTTGGTATCGGCGCAGCTCTGTTCTTTGTCCTGGGCCGCTTTGTGGCCATCCCCAGCCCGGTGCCCAACACCAACATCAGCCTGCAGTATGCCGTGCTGGGCCTGTTGGCTGCCATGTACGGCCCTGTGGCCGGCGGCTTGATTGGCTTTATCGGCCATGCGCTGATCGACCTGTCCTGGGGCGGCATCCCGTGGTGGAGCTGGGTCAT
>OLOB01002627.1_pt1 | contig 10291 bp, 6 predicted proteins | sample 1671911 | NCBI WGS metagenome assembly OLOB01 (sample SAMEA3136625, study PRJEB25190) | human gut metagenome | biome: human gut; feature: human-associated habitat; material: faeces | place: Austria | collected 2013
CCCTCTTGCCACAAAAATTCTCTTGAACGAAGGAAAGGCCTTGTTGTCTTTTCCCATCTTACTACCGATACCCATTGATTATAAAGTTTAGGCAAATCCCTGTAAGAATGTACAATATCTTTAAAATGCTCGCAAAAAAGTGTTTCGGATGTAGGTCTTACGCAAAGTCTTTCTTCAAGCTTTTCGTTACCGCCGTAAGTTACCCATGCGCATTCAGGTGCAAAACCTTCAACATGGTCAGCTTCCTTTTGAAGTAAGCTTTCAGGGATGAACATTGGCATATTTACATTTTCGTGTCCAAGTTCCTTGAACATACCGTCAAGTATTCTTTGAATATTTTCCCAAATAGCATATCCGTAAGGCCTGATTACCATACAGCCCTTAACACTTGTATAGCCACAGAGCTCAGCCTTCTTAACAACGTCTGTATACCACTGAGCAAAATCCTCATCCATAGATGTGATGGCCTGTACTAATTTCTTTTCTTTTGCCATGATAAATCTCCTTTTTCTTGTGATCTGTTACATATTGCCGGCTGTCAAGCAGCCACAGCAATCCGGAATCCTTCCAGCTCACTCTTCTGTCCCATAAACCGTACACTGCATTTACAATCCCGTTTTATGGACAAAAAAATAAGCCATCCAAATCCCTCACAAGGGACCGAATGACTTCGGCGGTACCACCCCAGTTAACAGCGCACCCGCTGCTCTCTCAACACCCGTTAACGCCGGAAACACACGCCACGCTTCAATCACGCAGAGCTCCGAGGCCGGTTCCACAGTTCACGCACAGGATCCTTCCACCAAAGCAGATCCCTCTCTGAGATAATTCCCTGTGTACTATTCTCATCATCGCCGTATCTTCGATACATTTTAGGCGAAAACCCCTGCAATGTCAACCCCAAAACTCACATTTTCAACCCAGAAAACCAGGAAAGAATCCATTCCCAGGAATTAATTTCCAGGGAACAGAGCCCATAATCCGTCCTCAAAAATCATTTTCTTGACACAAGAACAAAATCATTTTCCAGGGAACAAGGCCCATAATCCATCCAAAAGAATCATTCCCTCAGAACAAAATCCATTTCCAGGGAACAGGGCCAACGGCCCGCCTTCCCGTCCCTCCATCCACACATCGGCTCAACCTGACACAGCCAATACAGAAGCATACAGGCACAAGTTAACAACCTCACACATTTCTCAACCGAAGCACTACTCAAAAAAGCCCAAGGGGTGTGCAGAGGGGGCGCGGCTTTGCGGCCCCTTTGCGGTTTTCAAAGTTCCCAAACTTAAACACCCCCCCGCGGTCAAGCGGAATATCCCCCACGGTTAAGTGGAATATCCTCCGCGGTTAAGCGGAATATCCCCCGCGGTCAAGCGAAACAACTCCCCCACGGCCAAGTGGAAAAAACTCCCCGCGGTCAAGCGAGAAAAGAGGCAAATTATGAAACAAAACGGAAAACTATACTTATGCGCCACCCCCATAGGAAATCTCGAAGACATCACCCTTCGAGTTTTAAGAACCCTTCGGGAAGTGGACTTAATCGCTGCGGAAGATACCCGCAACAGCATAAAACTTTTAAATCATTTTGACATAAAAACCCCCATGACCAGTTACCACGAATACAACAAGATCGACAAAGGTCACGTTCTTGTGGAAAAAATGCTCTCAGGCACAAACATTGCGTTGATCACAGATGCAGGAACTCCAGGTATCTCAGATCCTGGAGAAGAACTTGCAGCTATGTGTTACGAAGCTGGTATTGAGGTGACTTCATTGCCGGGGCCTGCTGCCTGTATTACTGCTCTGACTTTGTCAGGTCTGCATACCAGGCGTTTTGCCTTCGAGGCGTTTCTTCCGGCGGATAAGAAAGAGCGAAAAACGATTCTGGAAGAGCTTTCCAGCGAGACGAGGACTATTATCCTGTATGAGGCGCCTCACAGGCTTGTACGGACCCTTGGCGAGCTCAGAGAGGCACTTGGTAACCGCAGGATGACTCTTTGCAGGGAGCTGACCAAGAAACATGAGACGGCGTTTCGGACGACGATCGATGATCTGATGGATTTTTATAAAGATGAGAAGCCACTGGGTGAGTGTGTTCTTGTGATCGAGGGCAGGAGCCGCAGTGAGATGGAGGCGGAGAAGCGTGCTTCCTGGGAGGAGATTTCCATTGCGGAGCATGTGGCGATGTATGAGCAGCAGGGGAATTCCAGGAAGGATGCCATGAAGCTTGCTGCCAAGGATCGTGGTGTTTCCAAGCGGGATATTTATAAGGCGCTTCTGGATGGAGAAGGTTCTGCTGAATGATCAGGTGTAAATTGTGGTATGGATCGTAGGTAACGTGATCGTGGATGATTGAATAAGCTGCATACTGTGACCAAGGATTTTTGGGAGCGTATGTGGCTTTTTTTATTGTGGTAATAAAAAGTACTGTGCGGATTTTGTCGAAATGATTTGCTTGCAGTATAGACCATATTGTGGTAAGCTGATCTTATCAAAAAAAAAAGCAGTTCCGGGATTCTATGGAAATGCTGTAAAAGCATATTTTCTAAAAATAATCTTATTTTTCTATTACATTTCATATATCAGGCAGATTGCCTGTCATCTCAGAAAATTCATGCTTTTTTCCATTTTTCAGCAGGAGTTTTCAGATGAGACTCCTTGAAATCAGAACAGAGGAGTCGTGTATGATCGTAAACAATAACAGAACAAACAGCTCTAACCTGCGGCAGTGGCATCCTGCATTTTTTGCTGATATCCAGATAGAACTGGAGGCAGAAAGGGAGAATCTGATTTTTGAGAATGAGCATCAGCTTGGGACGAAACCAATGGAGATCGATGCGCTTGTGATCAAAAAGAAATCAGATATCCCCATTAATAAAAACATAGGAAGGATCTTCCGAAAATATAATATCATTGAGTATAAGAGTCCGACGGATTATATAAGCATCAATGATTTTTATAAGGTGTGTGGATATGCATTTTTTTATAAAGCGGATACGGTAACTGAGGATGAAATCCCAATTGAGGAGATTACGATCTCTTTGGTAAGCAGGGCATATCCCCGGAAGATGCTCCGTCATTTGAGGGAGTTTTGGAAATGCCGGGTAAAAAAGATGGAAGAAGGAATTTATTACGTAACAGGATCTAAGATCCCAATCCAGGTCATTGTAACAGAGCAGTTGTCGAAGAAGAAAAATCTGTGGCTGAGAAGTCTGACTGATAGAATAAAAGATAAGGAAGATATGAAACGACTTCTCAATGAATACAGAGAAAAGCAGAAAAATCCTTTGTACGAATCAGTTATGCAGATGATCGTAAGGGCTAATGAAGAAAAATTCAGGGAGGCGGATTGTATGTGTGAAGCATTAAATCGGATCATACAGGATCAGATCGAGGAAAAGATAAGAAAAAGTTTACAGGCTGGCTATGATGAAGGGTATGGAATTGGAATGCAGGATGGAATAAAGGATGGAATGCAGCAGGGAATGCAACAGGGAATGCAGCAGGGAGAACATAGTATTAACAGTTTGATCCTCTGTCTTGCGAAATTGGGAAGGACATCTGATATTATAAAATCTGCATCAGATCCGGAATACCAGAAGAGTTTATTAAAGGAATTCGGGCTTTTACAAGAGTAGCTGAATATTTTATACATTTTAAGAGCATATTGTGCTGGACTTTTGGATTGCATTTAATAAGATACTTTTTTGCCTGTATTTCCTATGATTTTGCGTGGAAATACAGGCTTTTTTGTGCTATAATAAATTCTGTATTCGTATGTAAAAAACGTTTATTTTACAGGTATAAATGACACTTCTGGAGCGGGTTTGAGAATTGCTTTCTGCAAAATTTGAAAATACAGTAGTTACTGAAATTAATGGATCAGGGTATGGTGCAGTAATTTCTGAAATTGCTGTGGTTCTGCAGAAATGAATTTTCAAACACGTCCGGACGACAAGAACAGGAGGAATGACATGGGCGCAGAGAATACAGAATACGGCGCGGATCAGATCCAGATCCTGGAAGGACTGGAAGCCGTACGTAAGAGGCCTGGAATGTATATCGGAAGTACCTCCAGCCGTGGACTTCATCATCTCGTATATGAGATCGTGGATAACGCAGTCGATGAAGCACTGGCTGGTTTTTGTACGGAGATTCATGTAGATATCAATCCGGATAATTCCATTACCGTTACAGATAATGGCCGTGGTATCCCGGTTGGCATCAATCATAAGGCTGGTATTCCGGCAGTTGAGGTTGTATTTACCATTCTTCACGCAGGCGGTAAGTTCGGCGGTGGAGGATATAAGGTTTCCGGTGGTCTTCACGGTGTTGGTGCATCGGTTGTAAATGCACTTTCCGAGTGGCTGGAGGTTACTATCTACCATGAGGGTAAAGAATATAAACAGAGATATGAGCGTGGCAAGACCATGTATCCGCTGAAGGTTGTAGGCGACTGTGATCCGGAGCTTTCCGGAACGAAGGTTTATTTCCTTCCGGACAAGGAGATCTTTGAGGAGACTGTTTATGATTATGATATCCTGAAACAGAGACTTCGTGAGATGGCTTTCCTGACTAAGGGTCTTCGTATCGTTCTGGAGGATAAGAGAGAGGGACAGGAGCGCGAGAAGGTATTCCACTATGAGGGTGGTATCCGTGAGTTTGTAAGCTACCTGAACAGAAGTAAAGAGGCACTTTACCCGGAGATCATTTACTGTGAAGGTGAGAAGGATGGTGTATCTGTAGAGGTTGCTCTGCAGCATAATGATTCCTATACAGAGAACACATATGGCTTTGTAAACAATATCAATACACCGGAGGGCGGTACACACATTACCGGTTTCCGTAATGCGATCACCAATACATTTAATGATTATGCACGTAAGAACAAGCTTCTCAAGGACAGTGAGCCGAACTTAAGCGGTGATGATATCCGTGAGGGCCTGACTGCGATCGTCAGTGTTAAGATCGAGAATCCGCAGTTTGAGGGTCAGACCAAGCAGAAGCTTGGAAACAGTGAGGCAAGAGGTGCGGTAGACAGTGTTGTAAGTAAACAGCTGGAGATTTTCCTGGAGCAGAATCCTGCAGTTGCCAAGGCTACCGTTGAGAAATCTGTTCTTGCACAGAGAGCCAGAGAGGCAGCCAGAAAGGCCCGTGACCTTACAAGAAGAAAATCCGCACTGGACAGTATGTCACTTCCTGGAAAGCTTGCAGACTGTTCTGACAAGAATCCGGAGAACTGTGAGATCTATATCGTAGAGGGAGATTCCGCGGGCGGTTCTGCCAAGACAGCGAGAAACCGTGCCACACAGGCAATCCTTCCGCTGCGTGGTAAGATCCTGAATGTTGAGAAGGCACGTCTGGATAAGATTTACGGAAACAAAGAGATCAAGGCAATGATCACTGCCTTCGGAACCGGAATCCATGAGGATTTTGATATTTCCAAGCTTCGTTATCACAAGATCATCATTATGACCGATGCCGATGTTGACGGTGCACATATCGCAACACTGCTTCTGACCTTCCTGTATCGTTTCATGCCGGAGCTGATCAAGCAGGGATATGTATACCTGGCGCAGCCTCCTCTCTATAAAGTGGAGAAGAACAAAAAGGTATGGTATGCATATGACGATGATGAGCTGAACAATATCCTTACCGAGATCGGACGTGACGGAAACAATAAGATCCAGCGTTATAAAGGTCTGGGTGAGATGGATGCCGAGCAGCTCTGGGAGACTACTATGGACCCTGAGAAGAGAATCCTTCTCCGTGTGACCATGGACGAAGCTGCCACATCTGAGATCGATCTGACATTTACCACTCTTATGGGAGACAAGGTAGAGCCAAGACGTGAATTTATCGAAGAAAATGCAAGATTCGTTAAGAATCTTGATATCTAGGAGAATAAAGAAGAATGGAAGATAATATTTTTGACAAAGTCCACGAAGTGGATTTGGAAAAAACTATGAAAGAATCTTACATCGACTATGCCATGAGTGTTATCGCCTCACGAGCTCTGCCGGATGTAAGAGACGGCCTGAAACCGGTACAGCGCCGAGTGCTGTATTCCATGATCGAGTTGAACAATGGTCCTGACAAACCACACAGAAAATGTGCGCGTATTGTCGGTGATACCATGGGTAAATATCACCCTCATGGTGACAGTTCCATCTACGGTGCGCTGGTTAATATGGCCCAGGAATGGTCAACAAGATATCCGTTGGTTGACGGACATGGAAACTTTGGTTCCGTGGATGGTGACGGTGCGGCTGCCATGCGATACACAGAGGCACGTCTCAGCAAGATTTCCATGGAGATGCTTGCAGACATCAACAAAGATACCGTTGATTTCCAGCCGAACTTTGATGAGACAGAACGTGAGCCGGTTGTACTTCCGGCACGTTTTCCGAATCTGCTGGTAAACGGTACAACAGGTATCGCTGTAGGTATGGCGACCAATATTCCACCTCATAATCTTCGTGAGACAGTTAATGCCGTTGTTAAGATCATTGATAACATTGTGGAAGAAGACCGCGAGACAGCAATGGAAGAACTTCTTGAGATCGTCAAGGGACCGGACTTCCCTACAGGAGCAACCATCCTCGGAACAAGAGGAATCGAGGAAGCTTATCGTACAGGTCGTGGCAAGATCCGTGTCCGCGCTGTGACAAATATCGAGACTTTGCCCAATGGTAAATCCCGTATCGTAGTCACAGAGCTTCCATACCTTGTAAATAAGGCACGCCTTATCGAGAAGATCGCAGAGCTTGTCCGTGATAAAAAGATCGATGGAATCACAGACCTGAATGACCATTCCAGCCGTGAAGGTATGCGTATCTGCATCGATCTCCGTAAAGATGCCAATGCCAATGTGATCCTGAACCTGCTCTACAAACATACACAGCTGCAGGATACTTTTGGCGTGATCATGCTTTCCCTTGTTCCGAATCATGGAAGCATGGAACCGAAAGTTCTGAACCTGAAAGAGATGCTGGAGTATTATCTGGAACATCAGGAGAATGTTGTTCGCAGAAGAACACAGTACGATCTGAATAAAGCCCAGGAGAGAGCCCACATTTTGGAAGGCCTCCTGAAAGCACTTGATAATATCGATGAAGTGATCCGTATCATCCGTGGTTCCCGTAATGTACAGATCGCGAAACAGGAACTTATTGAGCGTTTTGAGCTGACAGACGTTCAGGCTCAGGCAATCGTGGATATGCGTCTCCGTGCACTGACAGGTCTGGAAAGAGAGAAGCTGGAAGCCGAGTATGCAGAGCTTATGGAGAAGATCCGCAAGTTCCAGGCAATCCTCGCTGACCGTAAGCTTCTTCTCCGTGTGATCCGCGAGGAGATCCTCGCTGTTGCAGAAAAATACGGCGATGACAGAAAGACTTCCATCGGATACGATGTATACGATATTTCCACAGAGGATCTGATCCCGAGAGAGAATACCGTGATCGCAATGACCAAGCTTGGTTACATCAAGCGTATGACGGTTGATAACTTCCGCAGTCAGAACCGTGGCGGCAGAGGAATCAAGGGTATGCAGACCATTGAGGACGATTATATTGAAGAGCTGTTGATGACTACAACCCATCATTATCTCATGTTCTTTACCAATACCGGACGTGTATACAGACTGAAGGCATATGAGATTCCGGAGGCCGGCCGTACAGCCAGAGGAACTGCGATCATCAACCTGCTGCAGCTTGCACCGGGAGAAAAGATCACAGCTGTGATCCCGCTCCGCAAATATGAAGAGGGTCATTATCTGATGATGGCAACCAAGAAAGGTCTTGTGAAGAAAACTCCGATCAGAGATTACGAGAATGTACGTAAGACAGGCCTTACAGCGATTGTTCTCCGTGACGATGATGAGCTTATCGAGGTTAAAGCTACCGATAATAACAAAGATATCATTCTTGTGACCAAGGACGGACAGTGCATCCGTTTTAAAGAGACTGATGTCCGCAGCACAGGCCGTGCATCCATGGGTGTAAGAGGTATGAATCTTACAGATGGTGATGAAGTTGTTGCCATGCAGCTGAATACCCAGGGGGATTATCTGCTGGTAGTTTCTGAGAACGGAATGGGCAAACGTACAGCAATGAGTGAGTTTGTTGTCCAGAACCGTGGCGGTAAAGGTGTGAAGTGCTACAAGATCACCGAGAAGACCGGAAACGTTGTCGGAGCCAAGGCTGTGAACGAAGAGAACGAGATCATGATGATCACAACAGAAGGTATCATCATCCGTCTGCAGTGTGCAGATATCTCAGTTCTTGGAAGGATCACTTCCGGTGTGAAGATGATCAATCTTACAGATGGTGTAACGGTTGCAAGCATCGCCAAGGTAAGAGATAAAGATCCGGAAGTGGAGGTAAATTCCGAAAAAGCTGACGGAGAGACCAACGATAACGAGGAAGAAATATCCGCAGATGAAACTGTCACAGGCAGTGAAGAAGAATAAGGTCGAGGATAAGTCATGACGACGACAAAAAAGAAACGCAGAAAAAAATCTGTGAAAAAACTGAAATATTCCAACAAAAAACTGAATTTTGTCCATGTGGCGACACTGGCAGGAGTTATTCTGATACTGCTGGTGATCATCCTGGCAGCCAGAGGCTGTGGGGGGATCAGCCACAGAACCCCGGAGGGGCTTGTGGAAAGTTATATCAAGGCTGCGGTAGAAGGCAAGGACAAAAAAATGCAGGAATGTTATGGTGCGGATAAGATTTCTGATGAGGCAAAAACAGAGATTTCATCCACGGTCAAATATTTCCAGGCTCATGGAGCAAAGGATGTAAATATTGACAGCTGTGAGGCCATTTCTGAGAGTAAAAATTATACGTATGTTTATATCCGCTATAATCTTGTACTGCAGAATGACCAGGAATATCCGTGCATCAGTACTTACCTTGTAAAAGTGCAGGATAAGAAATATTATCTGTATTCGCCGGCTGAGATCTCAGATGAGATCAGCCAGCAGGCTGCGGCAGATTATCAGAAATTTATGACCACCAAAACTTATACAGACTATACCAAGGCTTACGAAGTCTTTCTGAAAAAGAATCCGGGATATGAGGACAAAATTGCAAGTAAACTGAACGGATAAAAACAGGCAGGAGGACATAAGAATGAAGCGAATTTTGCTGATGGTGATCAGGAATCTGATCTTTGTTCCTTACTGGTGGATTAAACTTTGCTGGTATGCGGCGCATACAGATGATTATCCGGAAGAGAAGAAATACACATTCCTGAGACATGTAGATGAGCATGCCATCGAAGGCGGAAATATCCATATTGATGTGCATGGGCAGGAAAACATCCCCAAGGAAAACGGATTTATGTTTTTTCCGAATCACCAGGGACTGTTTGATGTACTGGCGATCATTAAAGCCTGCCCGGTTCCTTTCTCTGTAGTAGCTAAGAAAGAAGTGGGAGATATTCCATTCCTGAAGCAGGTTTTTGCCTGCATGAAGGCTTTTATCATTGACAGAGAGGACCTGAAGCAGTCCATGCAGGTGATTGTCAATGTGATCCGCGAGGTAAGGGCAGGTCGCAATTATCTGATCTTTGCGGAAGGAACCAGAAGTAAGAACGGAAATCACCCGGGAACATTCAAGGGCGGCAGTTTTAAGACTGCGACAAAGACAAAATGTCCGATCGTTCCTGTTGCGCTGATCGATTCTTTTAAAGCTTTTGATACCGGTTCCACAGAGAAGATCACAGTGCAGGTACATATCCTTCCTCCAATGTATTATGAGGAATATAAGGATATGCATACAACGGAGATTGCGGAAGAAGTAAAGAGACGGATCGAGAAAGTGATCGAAGAGAATACTATATAAAAACAGAAAAGGCTCTGATGAAGTTTAAATAAAAACATCATCGGAGCTTTTTTTTGATATGCATATTGCACAAAAACGAAACGTTTTATTTGTGAATTGTTAAGCGTATACAACTAAAACATTTGATGGTAACATATAAACACCTGTTAAATATGAATAAAAACACAAAAGAGGGCTGTGAAATGAAAAAAGAAGCATATCTTTCCCTGATCGATGAAGTGGTCGCACAGGGACCATATACCGATACGTGGGATTCTCTCTGTGAGCATCCTACGCCGAAGTGGTATGCAAGAGATAAGTTTGGAATTTTTATTCACTGGGGTGTATATAGTGTTCCGGCATTTGGAAACGAGTGGTATCCCAGAAATATGTATGTGAAAGGCTCCAAAGAAAATCTGCATCATATAGAGAAATATGGAACTCTGGATAAATTCGGA
>OLOB01002628.1_pt1 | contig 10291 bp, 13 predicted proteins | sample 1671911 | NCBI WGS metagenome assembly OLOB01 (sample SAMEA3136625, study PRJEB25190) | human gut metagenome | biome: human gut; feature: human-associated habitat; material: faeces | place: Austria | collected 2013
GACCCAATCAAGATGCCCTACGTGAATTACGGAACGACGGTTGCTGACGTTGAACGGGCAATCTACGACTTCGTCGACAAGCATCCCGAGTACGAGCTCACGCATTACCGCGACATACTTGAACGCAACGGACTCGAGTGGGGCAGCCAGGCAATGTCTGGGGCAGATGTATCGGGACTCGACGGCCAGGCGGTGATGGCGCTTCTGCTCGGAGCCGTGAGAGCAGAACGCTTCTGCGATGGGGCACTGCTCGGCTTCTTTGAGGACGGGAGCATGAGACACTGGCTATTGAGGTTGAAAGAGATTGACGGGCGAGACGAGAATGAAGTGCGACATGAATAAAGATGACGCCATCGCGAAGCTTGAGTTGTTGATCAAAGAGGGCGAGACAGTTCTTGCTACTTCGCACTATATCGAAGGCGTAATCGGAGCACCTTATGTTAAGTCTGAGCTATTTAGCCCCTGGAGAGCGAAGGCATCCATTGCGCTCCATGAGCTACTTCCCGAGTCTCAGCAGGACGCGATGAAAGACCTTGAGAAGAAGGCTAACGACCACACCGGGATTGCAAGACAATGGCAAGGACTTCTCCAGGGAACTTTGGAGGGAATACAGCAAGGCTTCATCGTCCTTGAAGACTCGAATGATAGCGACGGTGACATTGTCATTGAGCAGATATTGGACAGGTTCCCCGACGTCGTTGCTTCCATCAATCGTAGACATGCTGGTAGAGACGGTTTTGCGATTAATGATGAATACGACGTCCAAGACCTTCTCGGATCAATCTGCCTGGCCTACTTTGATGACGTACGCGCTGAGGAGGCGGTGCCCGGCTTTGCTGGAAAGAACTCGCGCACGGATTTCTATCTCAAAGACGAAGCGCGCTTCATTGAGGTGAAGATGACACGTGATGGCCTACGTGACAAGGAGCTTGGCGAGGAGTTGAGCATCGACATTCCTCAGTACAGAGAGCATCCAGGATGCGAGCGGCTTTTCTGCTTCATCTACGACCCAGGTAGACTTGTCCGAAACCCAACTGGTCTCAAGCGTGACCTCGAGAAGATAATCCCGGAATTCGTTACCGTCATCATTGCGCGGTAGACAGAACAAGCAGCCTTTAGAGCTAGCGCCCCCGGGAGCCGAAGCTCCCGGGGTGGATTGGCTACACTGACGCCGCCAGGGCCGCGGGCAAGCGCGGCGGGCCGGCCAGGGGCGAGCTCGGCATCAGCAACGGACGTGCAGAGGCCATCAACAACAAAATCAAGGTGACGGTGAGAATGGGCTACGACTTCCGCAGCACCGACAACCTCGTGGCCCTGCTCATGCTCAGGTGCGGCGACTGCCAGCCCCAGCTCCCGGGTCGCTCGTTGAAGGCGAGGAAGAAGGGCACGAAGGGAGCGAAGAGCGTTCCGTCGGGAAGTCGGAGCGCTCTGTTTGCATTTTTGGGATCGTCCCAAACCCTTGCCAGCTCTGTGGCGGATGCCGAAAGCTTTAGATCGATTATCTGCGGATTGTATTAATCCATGCCTGAATATCTTTCTCAGAAGTACGGAGCATGGATTCATCGAACTGCACATCGAGGCCCGGCTTCACGATTGCGCCTTTGCAGGCTTCCTCAAAGTCCTTCAGCGTGTGTCCCAGCCAGCCGCCATTGGTGGCAAACGGATACACGATCTTCCCTGTCAGGTCAGCCCGCTCCAGGAAACTGCGCATGGCGGGCGCAAAGGTGTACCACCAGACAGGAGAACCCAGGATGATGGTGTCGTAATCTCTCCAGCCAATGTGCAGCGGCTTCAGTTCCGGGCAATAACCCTCGGCAATCTCACGCTGCCCCTGATTGACGACTTCATCATAATCGCCATCGTAGGGAACAACCGTATCCATACGAGCAATATCCCCGCCGATTTCCCTCTGGATCATCTCGGCGATGCGCTTCGTGTTGCCTCCGTAGGAGTAGTACAGAATCAAGGTTTTCATTTCACGCTTTCTCCTCATGCAAGAGGCTTTCCGCTGAACACGGGAAATGCGCTGAATTCACCATAGTTGGCGATGCGCTCCATGTTCTTGAGAGTTTCCATGTCTTCCTCGGAGATCGCGAAATCCACGTCCGCGTTGCTTTCCATGTGGGCGGGATCTGCCGTCTTGGGAAGCGCGACGGCTCCAAGCTGAAGGACATAGCGGATGCAGAGCTGGGCGGCAGATACGCCGTACTTCTCTGCCATCTTAACGATCGCCGGATTCTTCAGCGCCTCGCCGTGGGCGATGGGGGAGTATGCCTCCACCTGAATGCCCTGCGCCTTGCAGAAGTCCACCAATGCCGAATCGGTGTTGGTGATGTGCAGGAGGATCTGATTGACCATGGGCATCACGCGGCAAGAGCCCAGGAGGTTCTCGAGGTCATCTTGCAGGAAGTTGGACACGCCGATTACCTTGACCTTGCCCGCCGCCCGCGCATCCTCCAACGCACGCCAGACCTCCTTGTTCTCCTCGAAATAGCGCTTCTCCACACGGAACTCGCTCCACGGCTGGGGAGAGTGGACGATCATCTGGTCGAGGTAGCTGAGCCCCATCCTCTCCAGCGTCCCATCGATGGACTTCGCCGCATCCTCGTAGGTCTTCAGCTCTGCCGCGATCTTGCTGGCGACGAAAAGCTCTTCCCGGCGAACGCCGCAGGTGCGCACGCCCTCGCCGACGCCGCGTTCGTTTCCGTAGGCCTGTGCGGTGTCGATCAGGCGATAGCCCAGCTTTACCGCCTCGCGAACGGCTTCCGCCGCCTCGACGTCGTCGATGAACCAGGTGCCCAGTCCCAGCTTGGGAACCTGAACTCCGTTTGCCAACGGGTAGGTTTCATTCAAGATCATCGTTCTACTCCTCGCCCCAGATATCCTTTGCCATGCGGAAAACCGCCCACGCCTTGGGCCAGCCGCAGTAGAAGGCTGCATGGGTCACGACCTCCGCGATTTCTTCTTTTGTAATACCGTTCTTCTTTGCCGCCGTCAGGTGATAGCGGAAGCTCTCATCGGTAAGCCCCTGAGCCATCAGCGCGACGACGGTCACGAGGGAGCGGTCGCGGAGGCTGAGCTGCCCCTCTCGGCTCCAGACCTCTCCGAAGAGCACGTCATCGCTCAGTTCCGCGAATTTCGGGGCGAATTCGCCCAGGGCATCTCTGCCTGCCGTCTGCTTGACTGCCATGTCTCGTTCCTCCCTACAGCCTTGCGTACTCTTCATGGGATACCGGCTCGCCCCACTCGTTCTCGCAATTCTCGCCGGGAACCTCCACGGCGATATGGCTGAACCAGCTGTCCTTCTTCGCTCCGTGCCAGTGCTTGACGTTGGCGGGGATCATCACGACGCAGCCCTCGTGCAGGCTGACGGCGGCCTCACCTTCCTCCTGGTACCAGCCCTCGCCAGCCGTGCAGAGCAGGAGCTGACTGCCTCCTTTGTCCGCGTGGTGGATATGCCAGTTGTTGCGGCAGCCCGGCTCGAAGGTCACGTTGGCGGCGAACAGGCCGCCTTCCGGATCGGTCAGCGGATTCAGGAACGAATCGCCGGTGAAATACTGGGCATAGGCGGTGTTCGCCGTTCCCATGCCGAATGCGTTGACCTTCTCGAACTGCTCTTTTCGTTCGTACCTCATAATTGAAACCTCCTGCTAAGGATCATCGATTCACGCCATAGCGCAGCCAGACCGCCCCGCCGTTCATGGCCTTCGCCTCTTTCAGCGTGAAGCCAAGGGCCTTGCTCTCCGAAATCCCTTCTGCGGCTCGGAAAACCGGCGGCGTATCCGGGCTCCCGTCTGCTGCCGCCGCCAACACGATGCTGATCTCATCGCACATCCCCGCTTGCAGGAACGACCAGTTCAGCACGCCGCCACCGCCCAGCATCAGGGTCTCGATGTTGAATTCTTCTTTCAGCTTGGAAAGGGCCAGACCGTGATCCAGCTCCGTTTCTCCCGCGATGATGTACGAGATTCCCAGCTTTCTCAAAAATGCCCTATAGGCGTTGCCGACCTGCTCTGTCAGCACCTCGACGACATGGGCGGTGGTGTCCACATAGCGCAGGGTGTTGCTTTTCCACCCCAGCTTGCCGTGGGGGTCCACGGAGACATAGAACATTCCGAAGTCCGGCTGCGCGATGAAATCACCTGCCGGAACGGCCGGCGCATCTTCGTCCAGGTCCGGCTTCCCGTAGAAGGTGAAGTTGTCGTCCGTTGTCACCCTGCCGGACAGCCAGCCCTGGTGATGGTAAAAGGGCTCTTTCCCGAAGGCGATGTCGTAGAACGCATCGCCCGCCGCTCTGCCCTGCGACGTTCTCATGTAACCGCCCATGATCTTTCCGTCCAAAGCGCACATCATGTGGCAGAAAACATACGGCCTGTCCACGTTCGATTCTCCTCCTTATGATTGACAAACATTCTGTTTGGAAGCATGCTTCCTTTGAACTTCGTGTGCATCCTAGAACTTAAAGTTAACTTTAAGTCAAGGGGGTTCTGGAATAATTCGGAGGGGTTTTCAGATGGTCTATACGGTGGGGGAAATGGCGAAGCTGCTGGGGGTTGCGGCGTCCACCTTGCGCTACTACGACAAGGAGGGGCTGCTTCCCTTCGTGGAGCGCTCCTCCGGTGGCATTCGCATGTTCCGGGAATCGGATATCGAATGGCTGCAGGTGATCGGCTGCATGAAGAAAGCCGGGATGTCCATCAAGGACATCCGGCAGTACATCGAGATGGCGCTGCAAGGAGACGACACCATCGATTTGCGCCTTGCCATGTTCCAGCGCCAACAAGAAGTTCTGAAACAGCAGATGGCGGAATTGCAGCACACCATGGAGATGGTGGATTACAAGTGCTGGTATTACGAAACGGCGAAGGAAGCGGGTACGGTCGATGCCCCGCAGAAGATGGAGCTTGCCGAAGTCCCGGAACGCTTTCGGAAGATTCGGCAGGAGCTACGCACTGCGCCGGGGACTGCGGCAACGATATGACAAGACTGCTTAGGCAACGGCAGTCAACCGCTTGATTATCACGGTAACTTTATCGTTCAAAAAGTACTGCTAACAAACGACCACCCCGGCTATCCGCTGTTCGCGGAAGAGCAGGGGAGCTCTTGTCGCCGGGGTGGAACCTTTTCAACTCTTTAGTCCCGTTGAGTTTCAATTGAGTTTTGTGGCGTGTTTCGGTCAACTGGGACAGGCGACTGGGACAATATACTCCCTCAACGAATCTTTTGCTCCCCGTCCGCGGGGTGCCGCCATGTCTGTCCTGTACGGCAATTAGGAGTAAATCTTCCTAAAACAGCAGGTCAAAAGCATAAAAAATACCCTCGATTCCAAGTGGAAATCGGGGGTATCTCATTTCATTTATTCCCCCAAGTTGCTGGGGGCTTTGCGTTTCTTCCGTACGCTGCGACGCTCTGCGGTACTCAGCGGATGGAAATTCGACGCTTCAAAATAACCTTTCGGCTACTCCCACTCAATGACTAAACGAACCCGCATGGTGCCAGGTTGTGCCAGGCCATGTCGCCGAAGGGCTGATTCGTGCGCAATTCGGGCGAATCAGCTCGGTGATTCGCGATTTTGGGAATGACTCACTTGATTCGCGAAACCGCAGTTCGCGGCTTTAATCATTCCCGATTTTCCACCAGGATTCGTAGCAGGCGGCTTGGAAAGGGGTGATTCGGGGATAATTGCAGGCGCGATGATTCCGGCTCCCATCCATCGCAGCAACGTTAAAACAGATAAGGTTGCGGTGATGGATGGAGCGACGAAGGCGGCGCCACCGGCAGCGGAAAGCGCGCACGTCAAAACGCGAGATTCACCTGATACCGCAGAACCGCCAGTCGAGGAGGATGTCGCGCTTGGGGGTCATTCCGATCGCGACCACGGGGTCATATCGCGCCAGCCGCTTGGAACACCGACCTTGTCCAAACCGATGTCCCGAAAGTCCTCGAATAGACTCTCCAGTTCGCCCCTCCATGGCTCGGCCGCATCGCCGATCCTTGCGAGCAGATGGTAAATCACCGACAGGACGGCGAACGTTCTGCCGTTTGCAACCCCGGACCAGCTCCATGCGTTCGGGATTTTGGGGCAAACGCCCCACTCCCTGTTCCAGACGCGGGAATGATGGCAGCATGCGTTCCTGGTGACGCGAAGGACGGAAAGCCAGTTCTTGAATACGGGGACCTTCACGCCAAGATCCGAGGCTACCGCGGTTCTCGTGCTCGGCGAAACCTTCGAGAACAAGAGCTCGAGCGTGCCCATGGTGGCGCACTCCACCATCATCCAGTAGGGAGGAAGGTCGTGCTCGTCGCCATACGTATTCGCGAAGTGCTTGATGTACTGCTCGCTCTTCTTCGCGGCTGAGTACTCCCGGGATAGCTTGGTCCTTGCGGAATCGGGATACCCGAACGCCCCGTCTTCCTTCGCGGCGAAATAGGCAAGCCGGCTTCTCAGGAACACCTCGATTCTCGCGACCGCCTCGAACATCAGGAGGCGCAGCCTTCTGTCGAATTCGTAAGTCCGCATTATCTCGTCGAAGGTAGTGCCTTCGCGGAAGACCGTCTTGCCATCGCCCGAGGAGGTCTTGTACGGGAACCAATATGCAGAGAGCCTGTAGTAGCCGATGGTCTCCAAGGATCTTTTGAGATCATCGACGTTATTGCATCCGAGGCCCTTGCCCCTCGTCAGCAGATCGACTTGGTCATCTATGGAAATCCACTTCTTGGCGTATTTCATATTTCACCCTCTGGATATAAAAAGAGCTGGAGTTGCGCATCAAAGAGAGGCTTTCCAGCTTTAGTAACGCATATTGTACCTAGCTCGCAGTATCGAGTCAAGGCGCGAAGATTAGAGGGATGCCGTTATTTCGCATGACAAGCGCGCCAGAACGGCGAGCTGGCCCGCAGGCCGCACGCCAATAATTGTGTGCGCGCATGAATATTCGGGTCGCGATTTGATGCAGATGAAAGATGTAACGCGTGGGCCCGCCATGCATAACGAGCAGTTCGATGGCCTGATTTGGCAAGCTACGCCGCTGTTCGAGGCAAAACGCGTTTGGCTGTTGGGTGCTTCAGATGTTGCTTGCGAAGTGGCGAAACTCACAACCCATCTGGGCTTTCTTGTGACGGTTGCCGATTACGATCCCGTATTCTTGAACGAAGAGCGCTTCCCAGGCGTACAGCGTATTTTGTTCGAGGGTGGTAACTTCGATGACTTGCAGAAATATGCTGCCGATTCCGCCGATTACGTGTGCGTGCTCACGCGCGGCCATATGTATGACCCGCAAAGCTGTGCGTGGGGCGTGGTGTGCAATGCGCATTATGTGGGCATGATGGGCTGCAAGGGCAAGAACGAAACAGTTCATGACCTGGTCATTGGCCTGGGTGCAACCGAAGAGGGCTGGGCACGCATCAAGCGGCCCATCGGCCTGAAATTCGGCGCCAAAACCCCGGCGGAATTGGCTATTTCCATCGTGGCCGAGCTGGTCGATGTACGATATACGCAGCGCTACAGCCCCGAGGCGCGGGCGCGCCACGAGGAAAGCCTGGGCCGTTAGGGCCCGGCAGGCAACCCCGAAACAGGCATCTTGCGGGCGGCGCTTCGGCGCAAAGCCCCGTTTTGCGATAAGGAACGGACTTACAAGGAACACTTCAAGGTAAGGAGAGAGCAAGTGGCAGATCCGAAGGTCAAGCGCGTACTCATCTCGGTGACGGACAAGACGGGCGTCGTCGAGTTCGCCCGCGCGCTGCATGACGAATTCGGCGCGGAGATCATCTCCACGGGCGGCACCGCCCGCGTCATCGCGGAGGCCGGCGTGCCGGTCACGCCCATCGACGAGGTGACGAAGTTCCCCGAGATGATGGACGGTCGCGTGAAGACCCTGCATCCCATGGTGCACGGCGGCCTGCTGGCCAAGGGTCGGCTGCTGGGGGTGCAGTTCTGTGCCATTCTGGAGGACGGACTTTACTTTGAGCTGGCCCGCCATGCCGACCGGCTGGCCATGGAGCTGCGCCGGGCCTTTGAGATCCGGGGCTATGAGATGCTCTTTGACTCCCACACCAATCAGCAGTATCCCATTTTGCCCGATGGGCTTTTGGCCCAACTGGAGGAGGAATTTGCCCTTACGGTTTGGAGCAAGGTGGACGGTGGCCACACGGCGGTGCGGGTCTGCACCAGCTGGGCCACGGAACCCCAGGCGGTCCAGGCGCTGATCCGGGCGCTGGACCGATGGGAAGAGACATAACCGCCCCACGAAAGAAAAAGGAGGCAGATGCCGATGAAACTATACACCATTGCCTGGCAGAACCGCCCGCTGGTCTGTCTGGAGAACCGCCCGGGCCGGCTGACGCCGCTGCCCTATGAGACCATGAACCACCTGCTGGCAGACCGGCCGGACCACCGGGCGGGGGTGCTGGAGAAGGCGGGCAAGGGCTCGGGCGAGTTTGCCCTGGCGGAGGTCCAGGTGCTCGCCCCCATTCCCCATCCCCGGCAGGATGTGATCTGCCTGGGGATGAACTATCAGAAGCACAAGACGGAGGCCGAGCGGTTTGACGCCGCGGCCTTCACCCGGGAAAAGGCCCAGGCGGTCTACTTTTCCAAGCGGGCCACCCCCTGCCCCGGCCCCGGCGCCCTCATCCCCGGCCACTTTGACCTGGTGGACAGCTTGGATTATGAGACGGAGCTGGCGGTGATCTTGGGAAGGGATGCAAAAAACGTCACGGAGGCGGAGGCCTTTGACTATGTGTTCGGCTATACCATTGTCAACGACGTGTCGGCCCGGAATCTCCAGACCGGCCATAAGCAGTGGTATTTCGGCAAGGGCCTGGACGGCTTTACGCCCATGGGCCCCTGTATCGTGACGAAGGAGGCCTTTCCCCAGCCCCCGGCCCAGGCCATCCGCACCTGGGTCAATGGACAGCTGCGCCAGGAGGCGGTCACCGATCAGCTGATTTTTTCCATCCCCCACATTCTCCGGGAGCTCTCCCAGGGGATGACCCTACAGGCAGGCACCATCATCGCCACCGGGACCCCGGCCGGGGTGGGGATGGGCTTTGATCCGCCCCGGTTCCTGCGGGCGGGGGATGTGGTCCGCTGTGAGATTGAGGGCATTGGTGTTTTGGAAAACACCGTGGAAGGATAACAGAAACCAAACCGCCAGCGGCCTTGCGCCGCTGGCGGTTTCATTGGTCAGTCAAGAAACGCTTCTTCCACGGGGGAGGGGAACAAATCCTGGGCCAGCAGGTCGTCCAGTGTCTGCTCCAGTTGGGTCTGTCTCTCCTCCATCCCCGTCAGGAGGGCGGTGAGATTTTGGTCCAATTTCTGCTGCTGCTGCACGGTCAGATCGGCCGCGTCCTGCAGAAGGGCAAGGGTGGAGGGGGTGCGAAACTGTTCCACGCGCTCGGCCAGACGGAGGGTTTGCCGGGCCGCGTCCAGGACGGTACGGCACTGGGCGCACAGATCGGTGAGACGTTGGAACCAATCTTCCCCCTGGGCAAGGGCCTCTTCCAGGATACGCAGCTGGCGGCTTTGGGGCAGGTCAGCGGCTTGGAGGGTTGTGGCCCGGGCCTGCCGGGCGGCGGCAAAGGCGCTGTCACAGCCGGCCAGCGGTTCCAGGGAACGCTCAGTCTGGGCCAGATCGACCTGGGCCTGGGCCAGATCCCAGGATGCCTGTTGGTCGTCGGCCCGGGCCTTTCGAAGGGTCTGCCGGGCTTCATCCAGCCGTTTTGCTTTGTCCCCGGCGATGGTGTAGAGAAGGCCCATGGGCCCCTTGGATTCCAGGGTGGCCACCTCCTGTTCCGCGGCTTGCCTGGCCTTCCGGCAGGCTTCCGCCTGGACGGAGAGGACCTGGCACCGGTCTGTCAGGGCAGCCCGCTGGGTCTCCAGCTGCTTTTTCCGGGCCGCTTGGGCCCGCAGCTGCCGGAAAGCAAGAAGGTCATCGTTTTGGTATGCCATAATGGGTTCCTTTCCCGATGGGCTGGAGCGAAAAAAAGGGACCCGTCCAGAGGGCGGGTCCCTTTCGAGAGAACATAGCGGGGTGAAATTAGAAGATGCCCTGCTCCATCATAGCCTCAGCAACCTTCTTGAAGCCGGCGATGTTAGCACCAGCAACCAGGTTGTAGCCCAGGCCATACTCCTCAGCAGCCTCAGCAGAGACTCTGTGGATAGTCTCCATCATCTTCTTCAGCTGGCCATCGACTTCCTCAACGGTCCAGGACAGACGCTCGGAGTTCTGGGACATCTCGAGTGCGGATGTTGCAACACCACCTGCATTTGCAGCTTTTCCAGGTGCGAAGATTA
>OLOB01002630.1_pt1 | contig 10286 bp, 7 predicted proteins | sample 1671911 | NCBI WGS metagenome assembly OLOB01 (sample SAMEA3136625, study PRJEB25190) | human gut metagenome | biome: human gut; feature: human-associated habitat; material: faeces | place: Austria | collected 2013
CATAGACATCTTTGCCACAGACAGAGGTGTCTGTTGAGAAATACAGTCGGTGTACACCTCCGGGCAGATAATGGATTACCAGCCGTATTTTCTGCTTCAGTGACTTGCACCATGCCACAAGTTCAAAGGCTTCGCCCTCCTCGGGCGCGATGTCAAGCCGGGTCATCCTGCTTTTGTCGGGATTGGAGAAGTCAATCTTGCCATCCTTGGTCTTGGGGCGTCCTCTTTTGCCGGTTCGCGGACCTTCGTAAATGTAATACAGCACGGCATTGGAACGCAGACGGCTTATCAGTGAGAAGCCGATTTCTTTCAGACCCTCGACAAACGGCAGTACGGAGAAAGCGGCATCGGCAACGAGCAATGAAGTGATTTTCAATAAATCAGTACGATACTTCTCCAATACTGACAGATATCACTGGCTCAACGTCATATCCTTGGCTTTAAGTTCTTGTTGTCGCGTTAAGAGTCTGCACGGCACGAAGCATCATCGCGTCCTTGATGTCTGCATCGACCACAGCGATACCAAGTATCTCAAGTCCATGCTTCACAGCCGAAGCACATCCGGACCAGAACCGACCGACATGGTCTGTCTTTTTGCCCGCTTTGGAGACATAGCTAGGATCGATGGCGATAGCCAGTCGTTTCATGCCATACTGGAAACGGTCGGCGGCGAGATTCATGTTGAAGCACAGCCAGTCGAAATCCTTACGGAATGTCTGGCGGTATCGCTGTTCCTTACGTCTCCCGTAGCGTCCAAGTTGAAGAAAGTTTATCTTTCGCGGTATGCACATGATTAAAATCAGTATCTCGATGATGTTTGCTTTGAAAGTTTTGTTTAACTTTGTAGCGCAACCGAAGAAAGCTCTCCGGCAGATGCCCTCATATTGGTCAAGTAGTTCGAAAATCAGCATGTCTTTAAGTGTCGTAGAATAACCTTAAAGTTACTGAAAATCAGCGACTTGACCAAATTTTTAGTGTTAAATTTTCATGCTAAACATCAGATTTTTAACGGATTAAACACTTGGCTCCTCGGAGCCGTTAACAAATTCTCAAAAAATAACCGAAGTATTGTATGACCATTTACTTAAAATAAAAAGAATATCGTTATGAACAGACTCCTCACACTTGTGACGCTCGGAGCTGCTGCGGTAGCCCTCCCCGCCTCGGCCCAATATTACCAGATAGCAAACCAGATCCCGCAGCTGATTCAGCCCGCCCTTTCCGGCTCGTTGAACTACAAAGGTTTCGTCGAAACATCCTATGTGCAGGGAGTGGGCAACAACAAGGCCGACTTCCTGGAGTTCTCCACCACACAGGGCTTCAAATACTCCAATTGGTTCTTTATGGGTGTCGGCGCCGGTGTGGATGTGATGTTTTCGCACACCAACGACGGCTGGGGGCAGTGGGATCCTTCCTCCGATTTTGACACCAACCATTCCAGCACCAAGACCTCGGCGATGATTCCCCTCTTCTCCGACTTCCGGTTCAACATAGGCGGTGTCTCTTCCCCCTCATTCTTCATTGACGTGCGCATAGGTTGCTCTTTCCTTGTAGGCAAGGATTATGTGGCCATCGGCGACGGATTCCTGACCAACAACGAATTCTTCTACCTCAAACCCTCGATGGGTCTTCGCGTCCCGGTAAGCAGCAAGAACACGAGCCAGGCGTTGAACTTCGGTGTCACCTACCAGTTGCTGACCTCCAACTACTGGTACAACAGCCGCAACAATGTCACTCTTAACGCTCTCGGCGTGAACGTAAGCTACGAATGGTAAAAAATGGATAATAGCAAATAGCAACCGATTGTAGTTGTAAATATTTGAAACAAGTATAAGTGGGTGGCAAAATGCTAAAAATGCGTTTTGCTACTCTTTTTTTGCCCCTATATGTTTGGTGGATTGCCAATAAATTATTAATTTTAACCGTTCAAACGAAGCAGTCAGTCTCTCGGAGGCTGTCGGCTTTCCTTGGGTATCTTAAAATCTAAACCAATTAATAGCATCATTTAACAGTACAAGACCGAACATGGCAATCAACACCATCATTCGCAAAAGCGGACTGCTCAGCACCACGATGTGTGCCCTCTTTCTGGGTGCGGCATTGGCAGTGCCCCAGGCAGCCGACGCCAAACCGGCCAAAAGAGGTATAATTCTTACCGAACAACCCGATGGCTCGGTGATTCCTACTTATAAGGTAGGCGACGAATTCGCACACCGCGTGCTCTCCGAAGACGGATATATCCTGGTTCTCGACGAACAGGGATACCTTAATTATGCAACAGTTAACGGCGAGACCATAGTCTCCACGGGACGCCGCGCCAAGGCAGTGGACCAGCGCAGTGCCGACGACCGCTCGTTCCTTCAGGGCATAGACAAGACGGCATCGCTGCAGCTCGCCGAAACCACCGACATCGAAGCCGGTAACTTGCGCCGCGAGAAAATGGCCGTCAGCAACGCGCGCCGCCAGGCTCCCGCAAAAGCCCTCAACTCCCAGGGCATAAACCTCCTTTTCAACGAGTTCCCCTCCACAGGCTCCCCGAACGTGCTCGTAATTCTGGTAGAGTTCAACGATACTCCCTTCACCACTACCAATGCTTACGAATATTTCGAAAATATGCTCAACCAGAAGGGATTCTCCACAAACGGCGCAAACGGCTCGGTGCTCGACTTCATGGAACAGAACTCCTACGGCAAGTTTACACCGAAGTTCGACCTTTACGGACCCGTGAAGGTGTCTAAGAACATGGCATACTACGGCGGCAACGACTATGCCGGCAACGACAAGGCGCCCGAGGAGATGGTTATAGAAGCCTGCCAGCTTCTCGACGATCAGGTGGACTTCTCGAAATATGACAACGACGGCGACGGCGTCGTGGACAATATCTACGTCTTCTACGCAGGTTACGGCGAGGCCGACACCCCGGCTACAACTCGTTTCGCCAACACCATCTGGCCGCACTCTTACAATCTCAGCTATACCAGGAACCTCACTCTTGACGGAGTGAAGCTGGACCGCTACGCCTGCAGCAACGAGATAGACTACGGCACCAAGAAAGCAGACGGCGTGGGTACTTTCTGCCACGAGTTCAGCCACGTGATGGGTCTTCCCGACCTCTACGACGTGAGGTATACAATTTACGGTACTCAGGGCGAACTCCAGCCTACTCCCGGCACATGGTCCACTATGGACGGCGGCCCATACAACAACAACGGACGCACTCCGCCGAACTACGGCGTCTTCGAGCGTTATTCACTCGGCTGGCTCGAGCCCAAACGCTTCTCCGGAACCGGCGAGCGCGAAATTGTGCTCGAACCGATCGAGACCAACCAGGCTTGGCTCGTCCCCACCACCAACCGCAACGAGTTCATGCTCATCGAGGCACGCAACCAGACCGGATGGGACAAATACATCCCCAACTCCGGTATGCTGGTATGGCGCATCGATTACTCCAAACAAAGCTGGACATACAACCAGGTGAACACTTCGGCCTCACACCAGCGCGTGGATATTATTGAGGCTGACAACAATACCAGAGCCACCACTGTCAGGGGCGACTGCTTCCCCGGCACAAGCAACAATACCTCGTTCACTGTCGAGACAGTTCCCTCTTTCACTACCCGCACGGGCAAAGAGATGGGTGTAGAGTTCACAAACATAGAGCGTGACGCAGCAACCGGCAATATCATCCTCCAGGTTTCCACAACCCTTGAGGGCGACATCGAGAGCGGGTATGGCCGCGACCTCTACATCGTGGGCGAGAACTTCGGCGCCTGGAGCGACACCGATCCTGCTTACAGATTCATACAGGATAACGACGCCTATACCCTGACGCTTGAAAATGGCATTCAGGGCGAATGGAAAATTTGGGACGGCACCTGGGATTACGCCTTCGGAGCCGGCGCCGAGGACGTAGCAGTCGGCGAAAATGACGTTTGGTTCTGCTCTCCCGCAAACTTCAAATACAACTATGACGGCAAGGTGATACTCAAACTGACTATTCCCGAAGGCAGCGACGTGAAGGATTCTTCTATCCCTGCCAAGCTGGAAATCAACGCCATGTCCGGCATCAACGGTATCGGCAGCGATGCCGGGTTCTCGTACAGCCTCATCGGCCGTACGCTGACAGTTGCTTCGCCGGCACCGGTTAAAGTCTTTGACATCACCGGTCGCCACATCGCCACTATCGCCGACGGTTCATTCACACTGCCCGCAGCAGGCGTCTACCTGCTCAACAATGGCCAGAAGACCGTCAAGCTGATAGCCAAGTAAAATAATACAATTTCCAACCTCGCATAAAGCCCTGCCCTTTCCGGCGGGGCTTTTGTTTTGCTTTTCCCTTCGTTTGCGTGGTTTTATCTGGCAACCGGACTTATGCCGCGTCCGGCAGCCGGGGCAAGCCTTGGCCATGTTTACAAAAAACACGCTTGGATACGGCAAACCACTTGTTCCTGCGGGTTAGGGTTTGGCTGGTGCAGACTTAGTTGATGGCGGAAGGGGTGTTTGCGGAGTTTGTGCTAAAAAATGAAAAAAAGAGGGGAGGGCTGAACCTTTCTTTCTTACGCTTTGTTATAAAGACAAAGAAGTAAGAAAATCGTTTCATGATGTTAGGTTAGTTCGAAAAGTATTATGGAAAAGACGATGCAGCGAGTTGTGAAACCCGCTGCATTTTTTTTGTGCATTTTCGGGAGGCGAGGGGGCGATTAATCCCGGTTAATCAGGAATAGTCACGATTAATAGAGAGAAACCCTAAAGGCCCGCGGAGCCAGAGAAATACGAGTCGGCTTTCAGATTTCGAGGGTAAGGCCTTCGGTGCCGAGGATGGTTTCGGGGAAGATGGCGCGGGCTTCTTCCAAAAACAGTCGGTCGTTGCGGTAGCGCGAAGAGTAGTGGCCGGTCAGAAGACGTCCTACGGCGGCGTCGCGGGCTATGGCGGCGGCTTGCGCTGCGGTGCTGTGGAAGCGTTGCTGAGCTTCCGCCTCGTTCTCTTTAAGATATGTGGTTTCGTGGAAAAGCAGATTAACTCCCTTCACTTTTACGGCCAGCGACGGCATATAGCGCGTGTCGCCGATGTGGGCGTAGCTACGTGACGGTGTCGGCTCGGCGGTGAGTTCGGAATTGGGAATGAGAATCCCGTTTTGGTCCACATAATCGCGGCCGGCGCGCAGATTGTTGATTTGCGAGAAAGGGACATTGTAGCGCTCCAGCGCGTCGCGGCGTATGTGTCGCGGTTTCTCTTTCTCCTCGAAGATGTATCCGACCGTCGGCACGCGGTGTTGCAGTGGTATCGTTTTGACGCGTAGTGACTTATTCTCGAAAATCACCTCCTCCTTTTGCGCGTTGAAGGTGTCGAAAACCACTTGCAGTGTGGAGTCGCGGTTGAAGTACCCGAAGATGGTACGCAGCATGTCGGCACCCTCTTCGGTAGTATGGATGGTGAGGGTTTCCTGAAGATTGGAAAGAGCGAGTGTGCCGGTCAGCCCGGGAAGCCCGAGTACATGGTCGCCGTGCAGGTGGGTAAGGAAAATGTGCGATAACCGACTGAACTTCAGGTGCATGCGCTGGAACTGCTGTTGCGCTCCCTCGCCGCAGTCAACCATGAAGAGGTTGCTGCGGTAGTCTACCACCGTGCACGAAGGGTTGTGCACCGGATTAGGTTTCGCCGACGCGCATCCCAAAACGTGTACCTTGAAATCGCCCATATCTTTCTCTCGTGTTTTACATTTGGGTGTAATCTTTGGCGAGGCCGCCCGTTCCCGTTTCCTTGTAAAGCGAGGGAATGTCGTGGCCGGTCTCCTTCATTACCTCGACGAGGCGGTCGAACGACACTCGGTGCGTACCGTCGGAGAAAGTGGCGTATATATTGGCGTCCAGGGCACGTGCGGCGGCGTAGGCATTGCGCTCGATGCAAGGAATCTGCACGAGGCCGCAAACGGGGTCGCAGGTCATGCCGAGGTGGTGTTCAAGCCCCATTTCGGCGGAATACTCTATCTGTGCCGGGCTGCCGCCGAAGAGCTGTGTGGCGGCTGCCGACGCCATGGCGCATGCCACCCCCACTTCACCCTGGCACCCCACTTCGGCGCCGGAGATGGAGGCGCGGTGTTTCACCACATTGCCGAAAAGTCCGGCCGTGGCCAGCGCGCGCAGTATGCGCTGTTCCGAAAAGTTTTTCGACGTATAGAGATGGTAGAGCACTCCGGGGATTACGCCGCTCGAGCCGCAAGTGGGAGCAGTGACAATCTCGCCGCCGGAGGCGTTCTCTTCGCTTACGGCCAGGGCGTAGGCGAAGGTGAGGCCGCGGCTTTTCAGGTTGTCGCGGTACCCTTCGGCCTTCACGCGGTAGGCGTTGGCCTTGCGGCGCAGGTTCAGCGGCCCCGGTAGGCGTCCCTCCTTTTCGAGGCCGCGCTCCACGGCTTCGCGCATCTTCCGCCATACCTGGCGCAGATAATCCCAAATCTCGGGACCTTCGCACTGCTCCACATATTCCCAGTAGCTCAGGCCGGTGCGTTCGCAGTATTTCTTTATTTCGGTCATGGAGTCCATGTCGTAGACCTCGGCAGATTGCGTCTTGGTTTCCCCCTCCACTTCTATGGCGCCCCCTCCCACGCTGTAGACGGTCATCTGGCCCAGGAGATTTCCGGCGGCGTCGAAACCCTGGAATTTCATGGCGTTGGGGTGGTAGGGGAGGAACGTATCGGGTTCCCAGATTATTTCGGCAGTTCTGCCGTGGCGCTCCAGCGTGTCGAGGATGGCCACGTCGGTCATGTGCCCCTTACCGGTGGCGGCCAACGAACCGTAGAGCGTCACGGTGAAGTGCTGCGCGTCCGGGTAGCGGGTGCGGAATTTTGTGGCGGCGAAGCGCGGTCCCATCGTGTGGCTCGACGACGGGCCGGTGCCTATGCGGAAGAGTTCCCTGATTGATTTCATATTCATGAGCTTTTCTGTACGGCGTGCGCAGGCGGCAAGCATTCCCTTGCGAGCCTTGCATCGCCGGCGGTATACGCTGCAAATTTAATAAGAAATTTCGAGCCCGACAAATCATTATTTCACGGTATTGCACGTTCCGGACGCTTTTACTACTTTTGCCGATATGAACCGTATTGCCATTGTAATAGCCCTTATCGTAGCTTCGGCGTGTACCGTACAGACGGCACGCGCGGAGGAACGCTCGGATACGGTTATGCTCAACGAGCTGGTAATCACAGCGTTGAAACAACAGCAAAACCTCGACGAGCTTCCCCTTGCTTCCACGCTCGTCACCGCCGCCGAGACGCAGCGCCTTAACATGGTGAGCATAAAATCCCTTTCGGATTTAGCACCGAATGTCTTCCTGCCGGACTATGGGTCAAGGGTGACATCATCAATTTATGTGAGAGGCCTGGGAGCGCGTATGGACCAGCCGGTGGTGGGACTGAACGTCGACAACCTCACATATCTCAATAAGGATGCCTACGATTTTGACATTCCCGACATAGTGCGCGTGGAGATGCTCCGCGGCCCGCAGGCCACGCTCTACGGCCGTAACACCATGGGCGGACAGATAAACATAACGACGCTGTCGCCCTTCGACTGGCAGGGATTCCGTTTCGCCGCCACTGCGGGCAACGGCCCGGCGGCGCGCGGCCATGCGGCATGGTACGGCAAACTGAACGACGACATGGGGCTGTCGGCAACAGTGGGCTACACTTACCAGAACGGCTGGTACCGCAATAACTACAACGGCAGCAAGACCGACCGGCAGAACCTCCTCTCCGGCCGCGTGAAGTATGAATGGCGTCCGTCGCGCAGTTTCTCGCTGATGAATGTGGCTGCAGTAACTTCTCTAAACCAGAGCGGATATCCCTACGAATACACCGGCACGGGGAGGATAGAATACAACGATACCTGCTTTTACCGCCGCGTCACACTCAGCGACGCCCTGACGCTACGCTGGCTCACGGACCGCTATTCCCTGACGTCGGTGACGTCGGTGCAATATATAGACGACAACCTGACGCTCGACCAGGATTTCCTGCCGCTCTCCTATTTCACGCTGACTCAAAAGAAGCATGAAACGGCATTTGCCGAAGACCTCATAGCGCGCAATCCCGAAGACTCGAAATGGCGCCGCACATCCGGACTATTCCTTTTCTATAAGCACAACAACATGGCAGCGCCGGTACATTTCCTCGACTATGGCATTTCGCAACTCATAGAGCAGCACCGCAACGACGCCAACCCGTCGTATCCCATACGGTGGGATACGCGAGATTTCCCGCTGAACTCCGATTTCTTCACCCCGACCTTCGGTGTGGCGCTCTACCACGAGTCGTCGGTGACCGTAGGCAAATGGCTCTTTACGGCAGGATTGCGCTTCGACTATGAGCACGTGGCGCTAAAATATCACAGCCACTGCGACACCGGCTATATGATTTACCACGAGCAGGAGGGAGGAGTGTTTGAACCCTTCCGGCATATCTCCGTGAACATCGACGACCATGGCCGCATGTCGCGGCAGTTCTTCGAGGTGCTTCCCAAAATTGCGGTACTCTACAACCTCGGTGACAAAGGCAACAATCTTTATCTCAATGTGTCGAAAGGTTACAAGGCCGGCGGCTTCAACACTCAGATGTTCAGCGACATCTTGCAACAGCGTGTAATGGAGTTCATGGGAGTGGGCGGCGGTTACGACCCGGCCGAGGTGGTGAGCTACAAGCCGGAAAAGAGCTGGAACTTCGAGCTGGGCGCACATTTCGCCGTCTTGGACGGAAGGCTTTCGGGGCAGGCCGACATCTTTTATATAGATTGCCGCGACCAGCAGCTCACCATGTTCCCCGACGGCACCACCACCGGCCGCATAATGACCAATGCCGGCAAGACGCGTTCATTCGGCGCGGAACTGCAATTGCTCTACACACCTGTGGAGGCGCTCACCGTCACTCTGAATTATGGCTACACCAACGCGCGTTTCCGCCGTTTCGACAACGGTCTGGAAGATTTTCGGGGGAAATACCTTCCCTACGCGCCGCGCAACACCCTATTCGGCGACGTTACATACCGCATAGAAACGCCACGCGTCCCCTGGCTCGACTATATTCTGCTGGACGCTAACGTGCGCCTTTCCGGCAAAATCTTCTGGAACGAAAGCAACACCATGCACCAGAATCCCTACGCCCTTCCGGGAGCTTCAGCTACCTTTGCAAAAGACGACATCTCTCTGCAACTATGGGGCGAAAATCTCACGGATACAAAATACAACACTTTCTATTTCGTTTCTATCAAGAACGAGTTTCTGCAACGCGGCCTTCCGCTGCGTTTCGGAGCCACACTGAGAATTAATTTTTAAATCAGAATAAGATATGAAGCTAACGCACAAATCACTCATTCTCCTGCTTGGAGCCGCCGCTCTCACCGCCTGCTCCAACGACTCGACCCAAGAGATCACCTTCGGGACCAACTCCGTGAACCTCATCACACCGGTCAACGGCACACAGGATGACGCCGACATAGAGCGTTGTACCTATACCGTGCGCCTGAACTACACCGACGGCCTTATCGACATCCTGGCGCCGCAGTTTGAGGTCGGGGATAAGAACATAACCTTCAAAGCCCTCGACATACGGATGAAGGACAACAACGTGAGCTACCTCATCGAGGATTATAACTCCAATAACATCACCGGCAACGCGCAGATACAGAACTTCCAGGGCCGCATCTATCCTCCGGCAGCACTCAATCTGGCAGAGCTGCCCAACGGATCCGTTCAGTTCAACATGAGCTACGTTCCGGCGCTTAGCTATACCGTCGACGGTAAATACGAGGTGCGCAGTTTCCCCTCCGATGCTTTCTACAAAGGGATGACCACCACCACCGGCGCTGGCCAATTCCAAAGCGATAAGACGGTTTATCGCGTAGTTTTCTCACAAAATTGCGAGAAAGCTACTGTCTATGCCATTAATGCTCAGCTCGCCGAACATATGCCGCTTGTCAACTTTGTTCTCGCAGACCTTGATGTTGAACCTCGTAATGGCGGTTACGATATTGTAGGGGAGAACATTACTCCGGTTAACATGGCTGAACAAGGTGTGCCTTTAGAGCGTTTCCCGATGAAGAGCTTCAAGCTTTCCACGCTGAGCAGTGACCTCACATCCGTCTCCATCCAGTATTCCATCACGATGCCGGTGGGCGAATGCACCGCTACTTTCTCCGGAAGCTACCTCCGCAAATAACAAGTGTTTCAGTAAATAAAACGGCCGGACGCCATTGTGCGCCCGGCTTTTCTGTATCTCTGTGAGTAAATTATGTGTCTG
>OLOB01002631.1_pt1 | contig 10285 bp, 10 predicted proteins | sample 1671911 | NCBI WGS metagenome assembly OLOB01 (sample SAMEA3136625, study PRJEB25190) | human gut metagenome | biome: human gut; feature: human-associated habitat; material: faeces | place: Austria | collected 2013
GGTCGGTGTTCATGAAGTGCTTGAGCACGGTGTTGCCGAACGAGCCGGTGCCGCCGGTGATCATGAGGGTCTTGTCTTTGAATGCAGTGGTGTTGATAGTCATACCCAATCCTTTACATAAACTCATAGATACCGCGGGAGCTGCCCGTGTAGCCGTAGTGCCTCTTGAGAGCCCGGTCCTTTTCCTCCCAAGCGAGGTGCCCGAGGTGCAGCGAGCGGGCCTTCAATTTCTCCAGGTATTCGTCGGCCGTCTCGATAACCCTTGCCGGCACGCCGACCGCGACCGAGTCGCTGGGGATATCCTTCGTGACTATCGCGCCAGCACCGATAACGACGTTGTCCCCAATGGTTACCCCCCCCATCACGATCGCGCAGTTACCGATATAGACGTTGCTGCCCAGAACAATTGGGCGGGTAACCTCCAAATCAGGGACGTCCTTGCGAAATAGAAGGGTCCCGCCGTCGTGCGTCTCGAAGCGAACGCCGTCGGTGATGTGAACGTTGTCACCCACCGTTATCAACCAGGGCTCGGTGGACCATACGACCTCGCCGTAGATATGAAAATCTTCACCGGCGTTCACACCGATACGGCGCGCATACTCCTCAGGCGTGTGCGCATGGCGCCACAATTTATATTTCAGCTTCTTGATGATTGGCACTAGACACCTTCCTCTCGGTCGGTCATTCGGCCCCGCGACCGGAGGCTTCGGCACGGTCGAGAACCTTCTTGGAATAGACGGGGTACGTCACGCTGCTGATGAGCATGGCGACAATCGTCCCGAGCAGAACCCCATTCACACCGAGCCCGCACGACGTGGCGAGGAAGATCGAAAGGGGGATGTTGAACACCGCCTGTACGCAGGCAATCGCAACCATGAAATTGACGAGCGTGAGTCCGTTGATGACTTGGGAGTAAATGGTGTTCCACATATATACGATCGCATAGACGCCCATAAGGGCGATGAGCGAGTCATCGAACCCGAGGTCGCGCCCCAGCCAAACCCTTACGAGGGGCTTGAAGACAAGCACCATGACGATGACCCCAGCCACCGCGATGGCGAACAGCCTGTGCATCTTCCCAAGCGTCCGCCTGATCTCAGCGATATCGCCACGTGCGTAGTCGACGGTAGTCTTTGACCATAGAGGTACGACGAGCGCGGCAAACAGGGACGAGAGTACCGTGAACACCTTGTTGGCGGTTGTGTAGACCGTCACCTGCTCGGGTCCAAAGAGATTCGAGACGATGAGGTTATCGGTAGTGAAGAGGACAAGTGTGGCGATCTGGGTGATGAAGAACATGATGCCTAGGCCGCCAACGTCCTTTGCCACGGCACGAGAACAGCTACATGGGGACGGGGCGAGTTCTCGGTTCCTCGCGAAGACGTGGATCGTGAAGACGCCGTACACCAAAATATTGGAAACTACGTAAAAGACCGCGACCGCCGTGAGGCTTCGGGAATCCGTGAGCGAGAGCAGCCAGACCGACAGGAGCATGACCGCCTGTTGGCAGACCGAGATGAGGTTGACGACCTGGGCCCTCTGAAGTGCGTAGTACACACTATTGCATAGCGTAAGAACGAAGCTGAAGCACATACCAAGGAAGCTGAGCTCAACGACGCACAGCAGGCTCTCATCCACCTCCCAGGCGGAAAGCAGGGCGGGCCAATCGATGAATGCGATGGCGATGCCGCAGACGACGGCAACGACAGCGACGACTCCTGAGAGAATGGCGTAGGCGCTCGACACGAGGGCCTTCGGCGATACGCGCGGCGAGTCGGAGGCGATGGCCTCGGAGAGGCGGTTGCGAAGGCCGTTGCCGATGCCAAGGTCGAAGTAGGAGATCCACGAGAGGATGCTCAGGATCGACGCCCATACACCGTATTTGTAATCGCCGAGATAGTTGAGGACGATGGGGACGTAGACGAGGCTGAGGGCCATGGATACGCCCTTGTACACCATGGCCCGGCTCATGCTACGGCCGAGGTTGCTAGCGAGCTTCACGTAAGACTCCAAACGAAGAAGCGGCCGCGCGCAAGGGCTGGACAGACGTTTCGGCCACGTTTTTGCAGTACAGGTAAATTGGAATGAAAATAAGCGTGGTGTAAAAGACCTCGCACTCGAGATAAGTCGCTATGAGATACATGGCGACGAAAGACAACTTAGCGGAGAGGCCGAGCTCTCGAGATTTAAAAACGGGATAACAGGTCCAAATGAGAATAGCGATGCCCATAATCAGACCGTAGACGGCAGCCACCTTAAGTAAACAGGCGCCAACGAACTCGCTGTTACCAGTCGAAATGGCAGCCCCGTACACGTTATAGCCGCATCCAAAAGGATATCGCTGCATAAGAGCCAGCGCAGCATTAGCAGCTCCGACCCGAGCCTCACCCGATGCGTCCAGGGAGATACCTCCGTCGTTCATGAAGCGGCCGAGAACGGAGTCCGTAGCCCACGCCGAGCTCCCCATCGCAGACGCGATGAAAACGAACACGCATATGGACCCGAGGAAGATCGGAACAATTGCGGAAACACGATCGCCCTTCTTCAATGAGGAAAGAGAGTAGGCGAAGAAGACCAAGAGAGTTGTGGCATAGCCAGTGGCGGATTTTGTGGAGAGGACACCCGCCACAAACAGCGCCAAAAGCCGCGCACGCGTCTTCTTATCAATTTCCTTAGGCTTCATGAAGAGCAGCACAAAGATAGCTGAATTGAGCAATATCTGATAAACAGCAGGCTCTCTGAATATTCCAACGTTACGCGTGTGGTCAAACCCTCGGTCGACGTACAGGAGCAGCCCATCGGCCCGATAGTTGACGACAATCCTGTTCACGGAGTCCAACCATGTTGTATCTCCAAAGGACAAGAAAAATGAAAATGGAGATAGGTGGCCCCAAACTCCCGGGAAAACCTGAGAAATCAAATAGACAACCAGGCTGAAGCCAGTGAGGAAAGCCGCTAGTTTAATGAAGCGAATAAGAAAACTCGAAACATCAAACATCACTGCAATAAGGGTAATTCCCACCATCGCTACCCAACTCAATAGTTCAGTCGGCCCGAGTGCGTTTGTGCTTACCCGGACGAACAGCATGGCAAGAAAGCCCAAGGCTAATATCGAAATGGGATATACAAGCTGATATTTCCTGTTAGCCATAACGATGAGAGCAATTAGGGCCACCACCGGTATAACAATGTTCGTGAGAATTCGGTCGTACAGAAATGAATCAGCAAAAGCCACCATAAGGTAAATGAGCAAGTAATGACAGACAGCCTCGCGCTGCTTCTTCGAAGCTGAATTTCTCATGCTAAGAGTCGCCTTCATTGCCGCTCGCCCTCTAAAGCCTGGAAATAATCTTCAACGCGGTCGGCGTTCCCGTACTCATTCGACTTGAGATAGAAGCTGAGCTCCTCACAACGAGAGGGGTCTTCGAGCAGCCCTTGCACGGCATCAGCGAGCGATACCGCATCAGTGCCAGCGATGATTCCCTCTTTGACGCCAAGCTGGTCATGGACCGTGGGGTACGCCGTCGCAACAATGGGCCTCGTAAGAATCTTGGCCTCGTCTAGGGCAACTGACTTTCCCTCGAAGCGTGACGGCTGCACGACGATGTCGCAGTTAGCTATGTAGGGATAGGGGTTCTCGCGGGCGCCCAAGAACGTGAAGACGTCCGCAACACCCAGATCTTCAACAAGTTTTTCGCAAGCGGCTTGCTCGGAATCGCCAGTAAGCCCCTTTCCCATCTCGTACCAGCGAAACGAGCAGCCGCGCTGCTTGAGCTCAGCTGCCGTACGGATGGCGGTGTCCACACCCTTCTCGTGAGTGATGCGCGCCACTGTAAGGATTCTCGGCGCGTCAGCATCGTACTCTGGCGGGATGAACTCGGAAGCGCGGCGTCGCACTACCTCCGAAGACACAATGTTCGGAAGACTCTTCATCTTGTATGCCATCTCAGGGAAAACAGAGCGCACGATGTCGATGCACTTATCGGAAACGGCATAGATGCCATCCATGCGTTCCAGGCAGGGTCGCTCGTATTTTTCCGAATAGCGGGCAGAGCGATAGTCTCCGTGATAAAAGACTATCTTGCGATCGGCCTCAATCTTCTCATCGACAAAGTAGAGAACTTGACCGTTAATAAATGAAACAGCCACGTCGTAATGACCCGGTATTTTATCTATGGCTGGAGAAAAGAAGTATTTCCAACGGAATCCGCGGCGGGTCTCTTCATCGCGAGAGACAATGCCGGAAACAACGTCTGCCGTTAGACGCCATACCCCTGCCTTACGGCCACGAACCGATGTGAAGCAATCGCGTACTATAGCCGGAGTCTGAAGTACGGCTACCTTTGACGGTATTTGCCCCATAAAAAGCCCGGTGGGGTTCAAAAGCAGGAGATTGACGTCGTAGCGCGTTTCCGGAAGCTCTTCCAGAAGGTTGAGAAGCGCTCGCTCCGCACCGCCATTGTCCATTGAGGACATGACGAATAGGACTTTCTTTTTGCTCACGACAATCCCCCTTCCAATAGCCTGCCGTAATACGTTTGTCTACCATCAGTTTGTTTTGGAAATTCTTGCTTCCACGTGAGCTTAAAGAGGCTCGTATCCAGAAGGAGCTCACTCCAAGCACTTTGATCGAAAGGCCTATCTAGTATCGAAATTAAGTCGTCGCAACGAGGATTATTTGGTTCGATGGACGCAAATGCGGCGGCGACCGAGGAGTCATGGCGTTGAGCTAGGACGATGAGGTAATCAGTAAGCAAATAATCGATTAACTCATCACTCTGAAGCCAATACTCAAGGTAGTAATCCCTCAAAGTAGCGAATACTCGTCGATGGCTCTCATCGCACTCAAGAGAATAATTTGCAAACATGCCGCAGGCGACGGACGCATGCAGATAATCAGGCCGCTTGATGGACCAAATCGGCAGATCCATGTATTCACCTAGCGAGCCAGTGCAGAAGAAAGTGGCATCCAGCCACATGCCACCGTGCTCTGCCAATAACGAGAGCCTCAACAGGTCGGATAAATGGGTCCGCGACATAATGCCGGTGCGGACCTTCTCGAGCACCCACTCGGGGATATTGACAAATTGGGAAAGATTCTCGTCCGTGATGACGACGACCTCGTGTCCGCCCGCATTGCGGCGGACGGAGTCGATGCACGCCTTGACGATCTCGGGCGCATTCTCCTCGCCCTGCCACCAGCACATCCAAATCTTCCCCTCGAGGGCGGGATCGGACGGCGGCAACGGTGCGTCATAGTCATATGACTCGAAGAAATCGCCGAAGCGGTTCTCGAGATATTTGAGAACGGTCTCATGCTTTCGCAGCAACCGCTCCTTTACCGCAGGCGGCTCCTTGTACCCGTTGCGGCTCATGACCTGGATATCGAGCTTCGCCCGGAACGTGTTGATCGCCTCGGGCCACGAGGTGGCCCTGGCGATTCGGAACGTTGCGCCGATCTCCTCGCAGGAGCGATGCACGATCCTCTTGATGCTGTTATGGCCGTTAGCCATCGATTGACTCCTTATATAGGTTCACGAGATCGTTCATAAACTTCTCGCGCGAGCAGTTTTCCATGACGTAGGAGCGGCAGTTGCGCTGCAGCATCGAGTAAGCGGACCGATCCAAGAACGCGCTCGTGCCGCGCGAGATGGCATCCGCCATCGACTGGACGCCCCCGGGCTCGCAAACGAATCCCGTTTTCCCTTCGTCGACCAACTCGGGGATTCCGCCGATATTCGTGCCGATGACAGGCGTGCCGGCAGCAAAAGCCTCCACGATCGAGTACGGCATGTTCTCTCGCCATCTCGAACTCGAGATGGCGAGAGAAGCCCTCTCGACATACGCCTGCAGCGCCCCACCGGTCTGATAGCCGGCGAACTCGATGCGAGACGCACAGCCCAACGAGGACGCGAGCGCCTTGAAATCGTCGGCATCCGGGCCGTCGCCGACTACAACCAAGCGCATGTCCTGAGGAAGGCTCGGCAAGGCGGCATCGAAGGCCCTCAACAGCGTGTCGACGCCCTTCTCGGCAGAGAGCCGCCCGAAGAACAGGAGGTAGGGGTTCTCCCCGTCGGTCGCATCCACCCCGACATTCGCGGCGCGCTCGAGGATCGCGTCGTCGGCGAAGTTCTGCAGGAAGACGACCTTGCCCTCGGGCCAGCCGCCCTCGATGAGCTTGGAGCGCATGAACCTGGAGGGCGCGATTACCCTGTCAATCCGCTGATTTGACTTATGGGCCCTGTTGAAGGATGCCTCCATCGCCGCCAGCGCGCTCTTCGCGCGCGAGCCCTTTACGCAGCGGTTCTCTATGCAGTGGCGGTAGCGCCCGTCCTCGAGGCATGCGTCGCAGACGCGCCCGTCGCCGTCAAGCATGAGGTAGCCGGGGCAGACGGTCACGTAGTCGTGGGCCGTGTAGAAGACCGGGACCTTGTTCTCCCTCAGGTAGGGTGCGTCGAGAATGGACAGCGTGATCTGCCTGTGCACGTTGTTGAGGTGGACGACATCGGGGCGGAACTCCTCGCAGAGGGCCTGGAAGTTGCGCTTCGCCTCCGGCGAGTAGATCAGCGCCATGCCGTCGCGCGCCGCCTTGAGCGGGTTCTTGACGTTGTTATACTCGCGCTGCATCACGAAGTACTTATCCCACTTGCACGGCAAGTTATCAGGGTGCCTCATCGAGAAATAGGCCACCTCATGCCCCATGCGCTCCAGCTCGGATCCGACGGTGAGGTAATAGGTCTCCGCACCGCCCTTGCGGTAGTGGAACTTGTTTACGAGAAGGATCTTCATCAGGCATCACCCCCCGTAGACGGCAAGGGTCCGCTCGACGACGGAATCCCAGTTGTAGGTTTTCTCGACGTGAGCCTTGGCGGCAGCGCCGAGGACCCTCCCGCGGTCGCTGTCAGCGAGTAGGTCTCGCAGCGCGGCCCGCAGAGAATCGGCACTCCCCTTCTCGAACGTCACGCCGTTGCCCGCGAGGACGTCCGCGCACTCGGGGATGTCGCTCGTCACGCAGCAGCGCCCATAGGCCATGGCCTCCAGCAGGCTCATGGGCATGCCCTCCACGTCGGAGGGCAGCACGTAGGCATAGCAGTTGGAATACAGCTCCTCCAGGGGCTCGCCGTTGACGAACCCGGTGAACACTATTCGGTTGTCGCCCTTGGCCGCCTCGTGCAGCGAAGCCTCGTACCCGGAGGTGTCCGAACCGCCACCGGCGATGACGAGCCTCTTGTCCGTATCGAGCTCCTCGAAGGCCTCGATCAGGAGTTCGGGGCGCTTCTCGGGGACGAGCCTGCCCAGGTACAGCAGGTAGGAGCCCTCGTCGAGCCCCCATTTATCCTTTATCTGGTTGACCGGGCTCGGCTGCTTATTCTCGATCCCGTTGGGGATGAACGTCGCTGTGCGGCCATAGACGTCCTGGAAGTAGGACTGGGCGGACTTAGACAGGACGACGAGGCCGTCGGCCTTGGTGGCAGCCGCCCTCTCCCCCATCTTGATGTACGTGCTGGCGAGCTTCCCCCACTTGGCGCGCTGCCAGTCCAGGCCGTGGATGGTTGCGACGGTCCGGATGCCGGCATGCTTCGCCAAAGGCAGCGGCACGCAGGGGCCCTCGGCGTGGTAGTGGATCACGTCGGGCCTGTCCCTGATGGCCGCCAGGGTGGCGAAGTACGAGGAGCTCAGCGCGGCGAGCCCCTTCTTGTCGATCGTCCTCACGGGGACGACGCGCACGCCGTCGACGACGCGCTCGCGGCAGTCCGCGGCATCGCCGGTCATGACATCGCCGCCGGAACGGTCGTAGCAGGTGACCTCATGGCCGAGCGCCGCCATGCGGCGGGCAAGCTCGGTCACGACGACCTCCACGCCGCCCTCGCGGGAGCCGTATCTCTTATGTCCGATCATCGCGATGCGCATCTAGCACGCACCTTTGCCGGTGATGACCTCGATCACCGTGAGGACGACGATCTTAAGGTCGCTGATGACGCCTCGGTTGGCGATGTACTCCAGGTCTCGGCGGACCATGCCGTCGAACCCGGTAGAGTTGCGTTCCGTCACCTGCCACCAACCGGTGATCCCGGGCTTCACGGCAAGGCGCTGCAGGTCGTACTCGGTGTATTCCGCTACCTCGTTGGGAAGTGGCGGGCGCCGGCAATCTCGTTCTGCCCCTTGAGCTCAGCGAGGCGCTCGTCAGCATCTTTATACATGCTGCGGAACTTCCGCATGCGGAAGGTAGACAGAGTGCCGTCGCGGTGGGTCTGGCCCACGCGGATCTGGCTGTAGAACGGGTTGCCCTCGCTCTCCAGGCGGATTGCCGCTGCGAGCACAAGGCTGGGTATGGCGATGACTACCAGCACGCAGCCGCTGAACACGATGTCGAACGCGCGCTTTACGGCCCTGTAGCCCAGGCGCGTGCGGTCCCAGTCCTTCACGGCCTGCGTAGCCTGGTAGCGACCGGCGCAGTTACGCCGATCCATGGCCTGGGCAACAAGCGCGGCTCCCACCGGCGCGTTTTGCCTTGTCGCTTCGTTAGTAGTCAAGTTCAAACCTACGTCCCTGTCCCCAGGAATCCCCCTATCGATGAATTCAAATTGCGAATGAATTGCCAATGCGACGTCCCCTTACGTCTTACTGGGCACGTCCAACGGAAGCAGCTCCCTAAAAGCGGAGTCGCCTTCGCCCACGTCTACCAGGCACCAGCGCTTATGACGGTCGATCTTCTTTACACGGGCCTCTTGCCCCACCAAGGGCCCTTGCTCTATGTGCAGCACGCCGTCTTCTATGCGGGCTACGCTGTTGCGTACCACGCCGTCGTCGTCGAGTACGCTGCGGTACCAGGCCTGCGCATCGTCCGGCATGGGCGCATAGGCCTGCTCCCTGCTGCCAGCAATGCGGCAACCAAAGCTCAACTGGGCCAAAGCCCTATCGAGCGTGGCGGCATCGCGCGTGGCGACGAAGAAATATTCCTTGTACATAGGTTTGGTTTGGAGCGACCAGGCGCCGTCTCGCTTAAACCAGAACTCCTTTTGCATCACAAAAGCGTCCTGCATCAGCTCGTGCGGGATAATGCGGCGGACCTTTTCGCAGGTCTCGCGCTCTTTACCGTTGGGGGTGTGGACCAGATACCAGTGGACGCGGCCATGCTGGCTGTTGGTAGTAGCGCCACTAAAGGCGCCGGGCAGCTGCTCTTGGCGCCGCATTGTCTGTTCCATCTCTCGCCCCCTTAACTTGCTCCGCGACGCACGCGGATGCAGGGGCGTTAAGAACAGGCTTCTCGCTCGCAGCTAGGCGCAGTCGCAAAAGTACAGGTTTTTGTATCTTTCGACGTTGCTCATTATACGAGTAAACTGCTCGCGTTTTCCCAGATTGCACAAAATGCGCCGCGAATGGGTGCATCTCCATACCCCTCTACAAAAACCTGTACCTTTTTGCACAACAAAAAAGCCGCTCTAACCAGCGGCTTTTCTTCTATAGACAACAAAAAAGGCGACCGCCCGCGAGGACGATCGCCTTTGTAAATTCTTGTGTTGTTTGTGCTAGGCGCGAGTCTTGATCTCCTCAAGCACCTTGGCCACAAACTCATCAACGCTCATCTGAACGGTCTCGTTGGAGCGATCGCGGACAGAGATGTTGCCGGCCTCGACCTCCTTCTCGCCCAGGATGAGCATGTAGGGCACGCGGTCGATGCTGCGGGCCTCGCGGATCTTGTAGCCAATCTTCTCGTCGCGGTCGTCGCAGACCACGCGAATGCCGGCCTCCTCCAGCTTGGCACACACCTCGTGGGCGTAGTCGCGGCTCTTCTCAGAGACGGGAAGCGCCTTGACCTGAACGGGAGCCAGCCAGGTGGGGAACTTGCCCGCAAAGTGCTCAATCAGAATACCGATAAAGCGCTCGATGGAGCCAAAGCACACGCGGTGCAGCATAATGGGGCGCTTCTTGGTGCCGTCGGCGTCCACGTACTCCAGATCAAAGTTGAGCGGCATCTGGAAGTCGAGCTGGACGGTACCGCACTGCCAGGTACGACCGAGCGAGTCCTCCAGATGGAAATCGATCTTGGGGCCGTAGAAGGCGCCGTCGCCCTCGTTGACCTCGTAGTCCATGTGCAGCTGCTCCAGAGCGGTGCGCAGGCCATCCTCGGCGCGAGCCCAGTCCTCGTCCGAACCCATGGAGTCCTCGGGTCGGGTGGAAAGTTCAACGTGGTACTTAAAGCCAAACTTCTGGTACACGGAGTCGATGAGGTTGACCACGCCCACGATCTCGTCGGTCAGCTGGTCGGGACGCACAAACAGGT
>OLOB01002633.1_pt1 | contig 10285 bp, 17 predicted proteins | sample 1671911 | NCBI WGS metagenome assembly OLOB01 (sample SAMEA3136625, study PRJEB25190) | human gut metagenome | biome: human gut; feature: human-associated habitat; material: faeces | place: Austria | collected 2013
GTGATGGCATCCTCACCAATGTCCTCGCCCTTGGACTTCTGCTCCTCCATGGCGGCGGTGACGCCGAAGATGACGGAGGAGGCCCAGGGGTGGGTGTTGTAGAACTCCAGGTGCCGTTTGAGAGCAGCGGCCTGGGCGCTCTTGTCGTCGCGGTAGAACTTCCGGATGGCGGGCATGAGCGTGTAGCAGAAACCCATGGCCTGCATGCGCTCGAAGTTGAAGGAGCCGAGCAGGAAGGTGGAGCGCCAGTACATCCGGCGCAGGTCACGAGTGGTGAGCATCTTCTCCGAGGTGGCCGGAGCGGTTTCAGTAGTCATGAGAGTCTTCCTTCTTCCAGCTCAGTCGAGCTCGTCGTCGAGGTCGTCATCCAGGTCGCTGCTGGAGCCGCCGCTGGCCGCGGGGGAGGCGGCGGCGGGCAGGCGCACGGAGTCGTGGAACTCGGGGTTGAGCTGGACGTAGATGACGGCCAGGCAGGCCCCCAGAATGCCCAGCGCCACGAGGGTGGCGCCGTTGGGAGCGAGGTCGATGACCCACTTGTCGATGCCCTTGCTGTGGTCACCGATCGAGGCCGAGCCGCCCACGGTGGTGGCGAAGGTGGCGAAGATGAAGCCTAGGAAGAAGAAGGGCATGAGCTTGCGCGCCTTCATCATGTTGATGACCATGGCGTAACCGACGACGACGATGAAGCCTCCGGCGATGCCCAGGCCCTCGGTGATGACCTTCGGAATGGCGTCGAGGGCGTGCTTGACCGTGTCGCCCGAGGCCAGTGCGGCAACCGCAGCGGTCGGGATGGCGACGCGCAGTCCCTGCAGACCCAGGGTCGTGAAGTGCATGATGGCGATACCCCGGTAGTTGGCCTGCTCGGCGAAGCGGTCGGCCTGGTGGGCGAAGAAGATGGCGATCGTTCGCACGAAGATCGTCAGGGCCTGGCCGGCGACGGCCAGCGGGACGGCCACACCGATGGCGGCCGCGATGGCGCCCTTGGTGGAGGAGGCGTCACCGACCGAGGCCACGGCGATGATGGTGGAGACGGTGGACGCCAGGGCGGAGTCGGGGGCCATGGCGGCACCGACGTTCATCCAGCCCAGGGCGATCAGCTCCAGGGAGCCACCGACCATGATGCCGACGGCGGGGTTGCCCAGGGCGATACCGGTCAGGGTGCAGGCGACGAGCGGGCGGTGGAACTGCCGCTCGTCCAGGACGCTGGCCATACCCGCGACGAACGCCACGAGCGTGACCAGAATGATCTGGATCAGATTGATGTCATGCACGGTATGTCTCTCTCATGTGAGGGTTGACAGCACACTCCTGCTGAGCCCGCCACCGAAGGGTGACGGGATGGAGGTGTGCGAGGGAGGTGTGGGGACGAAAGCCGCGCCCTTAGAGCAGGCCCTTCTCCTTGAGGGCCCCCATGAGGTCGGAGCTCGCGGTGGAGGGCACCTGCTGGATGTACTGCTTGATGCCGCGCGAGTCGATCTCCTTGAAGGCCTCGACGTCGGCAGGGCTGGCGTAGACGGCCTGGGAGACCTGGCTGGTGCCCTGCTTGAAGGTCATGCCGCCGACGTTGACCTCCTTGGCCTCCACGCCCAGGTCGAGCAGGCGCACGCCTACAACGACGCGCTCTCGGCCGGGGCGGTCCTGGAGGCCAACAACCACGTCCCCACCGGTGCCGGCTCCAGCAAGGACAGCTCTCTGAACTACGCCAACATCCTCAAGGCCAACAACGAGGGACTCATGGCCCGGCTGAAGATCCCCTCCATCTCCCTGGACCTGCCCGTCTACCACGGCACTGCCGATGACACCCTGCTCAAGGGCCTGGGGCACCTGGAGGGCACCTCGTTGCCGGTCGGGGGAGAGGGGACCCGCTCAGTCATCACCGGGCACCGCGGCCTGGCCGAGGCCACCATGTTCACCAACCTGGACAAGGTCAAGACCGGTGATAGCCTCATCGTCGAGGTCTTCGGAGAGGTCCTCACCTACCGGGTCACCAGCACCAAGGTCGTCGAGCCCGAGGAGACCGAGGCTCTGCGCGTCGAGGAGGGCAAGGACCTGCTCACCTTGGTGACCTGCACGCCCCTGGGCATCAACACCCACCGCATCCTGCTGACCGGCGAGCGCATCTACCCGACCCCGGCCAAGGACCTCGCGGCGGCGGGCAAGCGCCCCGACGTTCCCCACTTCCCCTGGTGGGCCGTCGGCCTGGCGGCGGGGCTCATCGTCATTGGGCTGTACCTGTGGCGCTCGGGCTACGCGGCGGCGCGGGCCAAGGAGAGGGCCCGTGCCGCGCAGGAGGATCCGCGCCCCCAGACCTGGGCGGAGCAGATGCGGATCTGGATGGATGACGACGCCGGCGTCGAGCCCCAACGGTGGTTCACCGACCTTCCGGTCCCTCCCCAGCCCTCCGAGATGGAGAACCTGGCGCTCCTGGAGGAGATCGCGTCGCTGTCGGCGCCGTCGGGACAATCAGATAACCAGGAGCTCATCGACACCGCGGAGATCCCTGTGCTGGACGCGACACGCCCGAGCGCGGGGGCCAGTGGGCGGACTCACAGCCTCTAGGCCCGATCCTGGGTTCCGCTGCCTGCGCGAGCCCTGATAACGTAATCCGGCCGGCCAAGGGCGCGCGCATGCGTGCCCCTGGTTGTGCCGCCCCGGGATCACCCCGGGATTCATTCTGACGGACCCGTTCCTCCTGAACGGGTTTCCGTGTGTCCAGACCGGTTCACCGCCTCCCACCACGGGAGCGGCGCGCGTCCTGAAGCGACACGCCCGAGCGCGTGGACCGGCCAGAAGCAAGTACAAGAGAGGTTAGGCGCCATGGCGGGACAGAAGATCCGCATCCGGCTCAAGTCCTACGACCACGAGGTCATTGACTCCTCGGCGCGCAAGATCGTCGACGTCGTGACCCGCGCTGGCGCGACGGTCGTGGGCCCGGTGCCGCTGCCGACCGAGAAGAACGTGTTCTGCGTGATCCGGTCGCCGCACAAGTACAAGGACAGCCGCGAGCACTTCGAGATGCGCACGCACAAGCGGCTGATCGACATCGTCGACCCGACGCCCAAGGCCGTCGACTCGCTCATGCGTCTCGACCTGCCCGCTGACGTCAACATCGAGATCAAGCTCTGAGGACTGCCATGACAACGCTTAACACGCCGGCTGCCGCCGCGCCTGCCAAGGCGCTGCTCGGCACCAAGCTCGGCATGACGCAGATCTGGGACGAGAACGGGGTCCTGCGCCCTGTGACCGTCGTCCGGGTCGACACCAACGTCGTGACCCAGGTCCGCACCATCGAGACCGATGGCTACGAGGCCGTTCAGCTCGCCTTCGGCGACATCGACGCCAGCAAGGTCACCAAGCCGCTCGCCGGTCACTTCGCCAAGGCCGGGGTCGAGCCCCGCCGCCACGTGGCGGAGATCCGCACCTCCCTGGCGTCGGAGTTCACCCCCGGCCAGGAGCTGACCGCTGACACCTTCGAGGTCGGCCAGCTGGTCGACGTCACCGGAACCTCCAAGGGTAAGGGTTTCGCCGGTGTCATGAAGCGCCACGGCTTCGCCGGTGTGGGCGCCTCCCACGGTGCTCACCGCAACCACCGCAAGCCCGGCTCCATCGGCGCCTGCGCCACCCCCGGGCGCATCTTCAAGGGTCTGCGCATGGCCGGTCGTATGGGCCACGCGCGCCGCACCGTCCAGAACCTCAAGATCCGCGGCATCGACGTTGACAAGGGCGTTCTGCTCGTCAACGGCGCGATCCCCGGCCCCAAGGGCTCGGTCGTCGTCGTCCGCACCGCCGTGAAGGGAGCCTGAGACCATGACTGAGGCACTCACCGTCGACGTCGTCGACTCCGCGGGCAAGAAGACCGGCAGCGTCGAGCTGCCCGCCGAGGTCTTCGACGCCCCCCTCAACATTCCGCTCATGCACCAGGTGGTCGTCGGCCAGCTGGCCGCGGCCCGCCAGGGCACCCACGCCACCAAGACCCGCGGCGACGTCCGCGGCGGTGGCCGCAAGCCCTACCGCCAGAAGGGCACCGGCCGCGCCCGCCAGGGCTCGACCCGCGCCCCGCAGTTCGTCGGTGGTGGCACCGTCCACGGCCCGCAGCCGCGCGACTACACCCAGCGGACCCCCAAGAAGATGAAGGCCGCCGCCCTGCGCAGCGCCCTGTCCGACCGCGCCCGCAACGGCCGCGTCCACGTCATCACCGAGTTCGTCACCACCACGGTGCCCTCCACCAAGAACGCCCTGGTCGCGCTGCGCAACCTCACCGACCGCAAGGCCCTGGTGATTGTGGACCGTCAGGACGATCTGTCCAGGCTCAGCCTGCGCAACGCCCCCGAGGCGCACGTCCTGTGGGCCGACCAGCTCAACACCTACGACGTCCTCAAGTCCGACGACGTCGTCTTCACGGCCTCTGGCCTGGACGCGTTCCTGGGCAAGGGTGAGGAGGAGTCCAAGTGAGCCTCGAGAAGTCCAAGAACCCCCGCGACGTCATCATCGCGCCGGTGGTCTCCGAGAAGTCCTACGCCTGCATGGACCGTGGCCAGTACACGTTCATCGTGGCGCCGGGTTCCAACAAGACCGAGATCAAGCAGGCCGTCGAGGCCATCTTCGATGTCAAGGTCTCCTCGGTGAACACCATCAACCGCAAGGGCAAGACGCACCGCACCCGCACCGGGATCGGCAAGTCCAAGGACACCCGCCGTGCGATCGTCACCCTGCGCGAGGGGACCATCGACATCTTCGGTGATGTGGCCTAGTGCGCCACGGAAGGTAAAGGATCGATATGGGAATCCGTAAGTACAAGCCCACGACCCCGGGTCGTCGCGGCTCCTCCGTGGCCGACTTCGTGGAGATCACGCGTAGCACGCCCGAGAAGTCGCTGGTGCGCCCGCTGAGCAAGTCCGGTGGCCGCAACTCCTCCGGCCGTATCACCACCCGCCACAAGGGTGGTGGCCACAAGCGCGCCTACCGTCTCATCGACTTCCGTCGTCATGACAAGGACGGCGTGCCCGCGAAGGTCGCTCACATCGAGTACGACCCCAACCGCACCGCGCGCATCGCCCTGCTGCACTACATGGACGGCGAGAAGCGCTACATCATCGCCCCGAACAAGCTCCGTCAGGGCGACGTCGTCGAGGCCGGCCCCAGCGCCGACATCAAGCCCGGCAACAACCTGCAGCTGCGTCACATCCCCACCGGTACGGTCGTCCACGCGGTCGAGCTGCGTCCCGGTGGCGGGGCCAAGATCGCTCGCAGCGCCGGCACCTCCGTCCAGCTGGTCGCCAAGGAGGGCAAGTACGCGCAGCTGCGCATGCCCTCCGGGGAGATCCGCAACGTGGAGGCCGCCTGCCGCGCCACCATCGGCGAGGTCGGCAACGCCGAGCAGTCCAACATCAACTGGGGTAAGGCCGGCCGTATGCGCTGGAAGGGCGTGCGCCCGACCGTCCGCGGTGTCGTCATGAACCCGGTGGACCACCCGCACGGTGGTGGTGAGGGCAAGACCTCCGGTGGTCGTCACCCCGTCTCGCCGTGGGGCAAGCCCGAGGGCCGCACCCGCCGTCCCAACAAGTCCAGCGACCGCCTCATCGTGCGTCGTCGTCGGACCGGCAAGAAGCGCTGATAGGAGCCTGAATCATGCCGCGTAGTCTGAAGAAGGGTCCCTTCGTCGACGACCACCTGATCAAGAAGGTGGACGCTCAGAACGAGAAGGGCACCAAGAACGTCATTAAGACCTGGTCCCGCCGTTCGGTCATCACGCCGGACTTCCTGGGGCACACCTTCGCCGTCCACGACGGTCGCAAGCACGTGCCGGTCTTCGTTACCGAGTCCATGGTGGGCCACAAGCTCGGTGAGTTCGCTCCGACCCGCACCTTCCGCGGGCACGTCAAGGACGACCGCAAGTCGCGTCGCTGACGGACGTCGGAAAGTTTGAGAGGCAGAGAACATGGAAGCCAAGGCGCAGGCCAAGTACGTGCGCTGCACGCCGATGAAGGCGCGCCGGGTCGTGGACGTCGTCCGCGGCAAGCGCGCCGTCGAGGCCGTCAACGTGCTCCGATTCGCCCCGCAGGCCGCTGCGGTGCCGGTGCGCAAGGTCCTCGAGTCCGCAATCGCCAACGCCCGGTTCAAGGCTGAGCGTGACGGCGAGCGTTTCGACGAGAACGACCTGTTCATCATCGAGGCGTTCGCCGATGAGGGTCCCACCCTGAAGCGGTTCCGTCCCCGTGCGCAGGGCCGGGCCAGCAGGATCCTGAAGCGCACCAGCCACATCACCGTCATCGTCGGAGACAAGTCCGACGCCGCAACGAAGGAAGGAGCCCGGTAATGGGGCAGAAGGTCAACCCGACCGGGTTCCGCCTGGGCATCACCACGGACCACCGTTCGCGCTGGTTCGCCGACTCCACCAAGCCCGGTCAGCGTTACCGCGACTTCGTGGAGGAGGATGTCAAGATCCGCCGCCTCATGGAGGACGGCATGGAGCGGGCCGGTATCTCCAAGGTCGACATCGAGCGCACCCGTGACCGCGTGCGCGTCGACCTGCACACCGCCCGTCCCGGCATCGTCATCGGTCGCCGTGGGGCCGAGGCCGAGCGCCTGCGAGGTCAGCTCGAGAAGCTGACCGGCAAGCAGGTCCAGCTCAACATCCTCGAGGTCAAGAGCCCCGACCTGGACGCCCAGCTGGTCGCCCAGGGGATCGCCGAGCAGCTCGCCTCCCGCGTGTCCTTCCGTCGCGCCATGCGCAAGGGCATGCAGTCCGCGATGCGCGCCGGCGCCAAGGGCATCCGGGTGCAGTGCTCCGGCCGCCTGGGCGGCGCCGAGATGAGCCGCAGCGAGTTCTACCGCGAGGGGCGCGTGCCGCTGCACACCCTCCGCGCGAACATCGACTACGGATTCCACGAGGCCCGTACGACCTTCGGTCGCATCGGCGTCAAGGTGTGGATCTACAAGGGCGACATCACCGAGCGCGAGTTCGCTCGCCAGCAGGCCGAGCAGGCCCAGCGTGGCGGACGTCGCGATGGCCGCCGTGGCCCCCGCCGCGGTGGACGCCCCAACCAGGAGACCGCTGCGCAGCAGGCACCCCGTGAGGCTTCCGCCTCCGAGGCCGCTGCGCCCACGACCGGATCGGAGGCCTGAGCCCCATGCTCATTCCCCGTCGGACTAAGTACCGCAAGCAGCACCGTCCTCACCGCACTGGCTTTGCCTCCGGTGGCACCGAACTGGCGTTCGGCGATTACGGCATCCAGGCTCTCGAGCCCGCCTACATCACCAACCGTCAGATTGAGGCGGCTCGTATTGCCGTGACCCGTCACATCAAGCGTGGCGGTAAGGTCTGGATCAACATCTTCCCGGCCCGTCCGCTGACGAAGAAGCCCGCCGAAACCCGAATGGGTTCCGGTAAGGGTGCTCCGGAGTGGTGGGTTGCCCCCGTCAAGCCCGGACGCGTTATGTTCGAGCTGGCAGGCGTCCCCGAGGAGCTCGCTCGCGAGGCCCTCAGCCGTGCCCAGCACAAGCTTCCTATCAAGACCCGCTTCGTGGTCCGAGAGGGTGGTGACATCTGATGGCAGATAAGGGTCTGACCACCGAGCAGCTCGACGCCATGGACAACTCCCAGCTGTCCAAGGAGCTGGAGAAGGCTAAGGCCGAGCTGTTCAACCTGCGTTTCGCGCAGGCCGTTGGCAACCTCGAGGATCACGGTCGTATGAAGACCGTGCGTCGCGACATTGCCCGGATCTACACCATCGCGCGTGAGCGGGAGCTTGGCTACCGCACCGCCCCGAGCACTGAGGAGTGAGCCTGATGGCAGAAACCACCGCTCGTAACGAGCGTAAGGTCCGTCGCGGCTACGTCGTCAGCGACAAGATGGACAAGACCGTTGTCGTCCAGATCGAGGACCGCGTCAAGCACGCCCTCTACGGCAAGGTCATGCGCAAGAACAAGAAGGTCAAGGTTCACGACGAGCACAACGAGTGCGGTGTCGGCGATCTCGTCCTCATCATGGAGACCCGCCCGCTGTCGGCCACCAAGCGCTGGCGCGTTGTGGAGATCCTCGAAAAGGCGAAGTGACCTTCGCTCACAGACCGAAATCCGTTCGGCAAGGCTCGACCGGTACAATCCGGGAGAGAACCGGCACGACGACAGGAGTCAATAGAAAATGATCCAGCAGGAGTCGCGACTGAAGGTCGCCGACAACACAGGGGCCAAGGAGATCCTGACCATCCGTGTTCTCGGTGGCTCGGGTCGGCGCTACGCGGGTATCGGCGACACCATTGTCGCTACCGTGAAGGACGCCATCCCCGGCGGCAACGTCAAGAAGGGCGAAGTCGTCAAGGCAGTGATCGTTCGCACGCGTAAGGAAACCCGCCGCCCCGACGGTTCCTACATTCGTTTCGACGAGAATGCGGCCGTCATCATCAACAACAATGGCGAGCCGCGTGGCACGCGTATCTTCGGCCCCGTGGGCCGCGAGCTGCGCGACAAGAAGTTCATGCGTATCGTCTCCCTCGCTCCGGAGGTGATCTGATCCATGGCAGCCAAGATTCGTAAGAATGACCTCGTGGAGGTCGTTCGCGGACGCACGTCCGACGAGAAGGCGCTGGCCAAGCGCAACGCCCGTCGCGCTGAAGAGGGCCTCGAGCCCCTCAAGCCCGGCGACAAGGGCAAGCAGGGCCGCGTCATCCAGGTGTTCCCGGCCGAGGGCAAGGTCCTCGTCGAGGGCATCAACCTGAAGACGCGCCACGTGCGCCAGGGCCAGCAGGGCAGCGCCGGCGGCATCGAGACCATCGAAGCCCCCATCGCCCTGTCGAAGGTCGCTCTGGTCGACCCCGAGACCAAGAAGCGCGTTCGCGTCGGTTTCCGCGAGGACACCGTCGAGCGCGGCGGCCGCACCCGCACCGTCCGAGTCCGCGTGACTCGCGGCGGCGCGCAGCGCGGCGTTGAGCAGGGCAAGGAGATCTGAGCATGGCCCCGCGTCTGAAGGAAAAGTACGTCTCCGAGATCCGCGAGGCGCTCCGTGCTGAGTTCAAGCACGAGAACGTCATGCAGGTCGGCGGACTGACGAAGATTGTCGTCAACATGGGTGTCGGCGAGGCCGCTCGCGACTCGAAGGCACTCGAGGGCGCTATCCGCGACCTCACCGCGATCACCGGCCAGAAGCCCGTGACCACCCGCGCCAAGAAGTCCATCGCGCAGTTCAAGCTGCGTGAGGGCCAGGCGATCGGTGCGCACGTGACGCTTCGCGGCGACCGCATGTGGGAGTTCCTGGACCGCCTCCTCTCGACGGCGCTTCCCCGTATCCGTGACTTCCGCGGACTGTCCTCCAAGCAGTTCGACGGTCACGGTAACTACACCTTCGGTCTCACGGAACAGTCGATGTTCCACGAGATCGACCAGGACTCGATCGACCGAGTGCGCGGCATGGACATCACGGTTGTCACCTCGGCCACCACCGACGAAGAGGGTCGCGCCCTTCTCCGTCACCTCGGCTTCCCGTTCAAGGAGGACTGACCCATGGCCAAGACATCCCTGAAGGTCAAGGCTGCCCGCAAGCCGAAGTTCGGCGTGCGTGCCTACACCCGGTGCAACCGTTGCGGTCGTCCGCACTCGGTGTACCGCAAGTTCGGACTGTGCCGCGTGTGCCTGCGCGAGCTTGCCCACCGTGGCGAGCTCCCCGGTGTCACCAAGAGCAGCTGGTAAAACGAACGTCGCAGGTCCCGGGTAACCGGAGAAACCGCGACGAGGAAGGGGAATAAACCCCCATGACAATGACAGACCCGATTGCAGATATGCTGACGCGTCTGCGCAACGCGAATCGTGCGCACCACGATGCGGTTTCCATGCCGTACTCGAAGCTCAAGAACGCGATTGCGAACATCCTGGTCGAGGAAGGCTACATTGCCTCGACCTCCGTCGAGGATGCCCGCGTGGGCAAGACCCTGACGATCAACCTGAAGTACGGCTCGCACCGCGAAGCCGCCATCCAGGGGCTCAAGCGCGTGTCCAAGCCCGGTCTGCGCGTGTACGCCAAGTCCACCAACCTGCCCAAGGTCCGCGGCGGCCTCGGCGTGGCGATCCTGTCCACGTCCTCCGGCCTGCTCACCGACCGTCAGGCAGCCGAGAAGGGTGTGGGTGGGGAAGTCCTCGCCTACATCTGGTGATGAGGAGGCTGAACAATGTCGCGAATTGGTAAGAACCCCATCGCTATCCCCGCCGGCGTCGACGTTGCGATCGACGGCCAGAACGTGACCGTGAAGGGCCCCAAGGGCACCCTCTCCCACGTTGTCGCCGAGCCGATCAC
>OLOB01002634.1_pt1 | contig 10283 bp, 10 predicted proteins | sample 1671911 | NCBI WGS metagenome assembly OLOB01 (sample SAMEA3136625, study PRJEB25190) | human gut metagenome | biome: human gut; feature: human-associated habitat; material: faeces | place: Austria | collected 2013
TAGTAGTTAAAGACTTTATATAATCACTAAATTTAGGATTTTTTAATCTCTTATCTGTACACTTTTCTAATATGTCAATTTTTGTTTCTTGATTTTTTATGTTATTTTTGTTATCATGATTCATAGTGAATATATTCTTTTGTGGCTAACAAAAGGATTTAAAATTTAATATAAAAAATTACAGAAATGACTTAATAAGTAATATATAATATTACAATAAGTAATATTTATTGGAGATGATAATATGAACAAGGAACAATTCAAAAACTTAGATATATTAGCTCAAATAGAGTATGTAAATAACATACTAAAAGAAGGTAAAACATTAACTGCTTTTTCAGAAGAAGTTGAGATATCACGAAAGACTATAAGTAAGAATTTCTCTAAATTTGGGTATAAATATAGCCAGAGTAAAAAGCAGTATATCCTTGCAAATACTGATGTACAAGCGGGGGGACGAAAGAAATATTACAGTAATATTACAGAAAGTAATATAAAAAGTACCCCGAAAAAAGAAAGTAGTATTCCAGTAATAAATAATATTACAACCAATTTAGAGATATCAAATCATCAAAAAAATAGCCTTATATATTTAATGGATAATGTAGATAGAATAAAGGCAATACTAGATGGTCAAAATGAATATTACAAAGATATTACAGATAGTAATATTGAGAAAAAAGAAGATATAGTAAGAGATATATATAACTTCAAACAAGCAAAAAGGGACTATAGAGCAAAGACTTTAAAGCTAGATGTAGAAGTTCAAAAAGGATTTGAGAAAATTGCAGAAGATCTAAAAGATAGTGGAGTAACTCAACAAGAATTATTAAATTATATATTGAATCAATATATTAAGTTTTATGAGAATATAAAATAAACCACCTTAATTAATTGCAGCTTAATTAAGATGGTTAAGATGGTTTAGATATATTATTAATTTCAGAAAAATATATATTTATATTATATACTTTTAATCAATACATTAATATAGTATATTAAAAATTAAGGCGGTGAACTAATGAAAAAGCCAAATTATGAAGATTTTATAATGAAAAGAGCAATGGATATATTCGCAGAAGAAGGTCTTAAGTTCTTTGGAATAGATAAAAAAGTAAAAGATAATGGTCCAACGGAATTAGTTGTTTTAGAAAGTAAAAACATGTATATGGATTATACATTCTTAATGGAAGATGATAGCTATATACATTTTGAGTTTCAAACAACTGATAAGGGAATAGATGATTTAATGAGATTTAGAACTTATGAAGCACTACTTAATCATCAAACTAAAAAAGAAGTTATCACATATGTTGTTTACTCAGGTGATATCAAAAATCCAATTAGTGAATATAATTGTGGTATAAATACTTATAAAGTAAATGCTATATCTATGGTTAATGAAGATGGCGATAAAGTTTTTGATGAAATAATAGATAAGCTATCTAGTGGGAAAGATATAGATAAACAAGATATTATAAAGCTTACATTTACACCAGTTATGGGTGGAAAAATGGATAAAAGTGAAAAAATATTAAAGGCTATAAAGTTAAGTAAAGAAATAACTAGTCCATATAAAAGAGATATGGAATCTATTTTATATGCTTTTGCTAATAAATTTTTAAGTGGTAAAGATTTAGAAAGAGTAAAGGAGGAGTTAAGAGTGACTGAAATAGGAAAGAGTCTTATTGAAGAAGGAAAAGAAGAAGGTATTTGTAATACATAGACTTGATTATGATACTTCAGGAGTTATTATGTTTGCTAAGAATAAAGAAGTACAGAAATTATATCAAAGTAAATGGAATGAACTTGCTAAGATAAGAGAATATACTGCGGTAGTTGAAGGAATAACTGATAATAAAGGGCATATTGAGTCATATCTTAAACAGACTAAAACTCTTCTTGTTTATTCTTCAAAAAGTAAGGACGGTTATTTTGCAGTTACTGATTATGAAAGAATTATGTATAATAATAAGTATTCAATGCTTAAGATTCATATTTCTACCGGCAGAAGAAATCAAATTAGATGCCATATGCATGATATTAAGCATCCTATACTAGGAGATTCCCGCTATGATTCTAAATATAATCCTCTTGGTAGACTGGCTCTTCATGCTAATAAACTAGTTATTACCAATCCTATTAGTAAAAAAGAACTTACCTTTGTAAGTAAGATTCCTTTAGAATTTTATAATTTAGTTAAGTAATTAACACTTCAAGTTTGAAGTGTTTTTTATTCTATACTTGATAGTATTTCTTTAACAGCATTTTGAACTTCTTGTCTTTCGTCATTATCTTCGATATCTTCGATTATGTCATAACCTTCACTATCTTTTACTAATCTTGATACTAAAATATTAGAATTTTCTTCATCACTATCTACTGAATATACCAAATAGTCTTTATTTTTATAAGTAAAAGCTGTTATTACTTCAGCATCATGTTCTAGATTGTTTTCATCTACTACTTTGAACTTATCATCCATTATTTATCACTCCCATCATATCTTGTACTATTTCCATAGCTTTTTTTAATATTTTTTCATCTTCTATTTCTTCAATGTAGTCATAGCCTTCCCTATCAGTTTTTATATAGGCTACATTTAGTGAGGATTCATCTCCATCAAAATCTGATACAGAGAATAAGGCTATTTCTCTATCATCATCGGGTAGTTTAAATATTGAAATTATATCCCCTAATTTAAATTCATTCTTTTCATCTATTATATTAAATTCCATATCATACCTACCTATTAATTATACTACCAATACCCATAAATATAATGGCCGCTAGGGCAAAAACACTAATAATAGTTAGAGCTACTGTGCCTACATAACCAGCATTTGAATTAACTTTTATTCTCTTTAAAGCAGCTTCTTTTTGTCTATTTGCTATGCGTACCTCTTCTATTCTTGCTTGTAATTCTTGTCTCTTAATATCATTTTTCATGTTTTCTCTAAGATAATCAAATGGTTTCTTAATAGCATCTATTACTGCTTTAGTAGTACCTACTATCTTTCCTTTAGCGGTATTTATTTTTTGACAAGTATTTTCCTTAAATTTAGCGGTTCTATTTACGATTCTATAATCTAAATGCTTGTCAACTTTTTCACCATAAACCATTTCCATTGCTTCTTTTCTAGAGTAATTTTCTTCTTTTCTTAATCTAGATACTTCTTTTTTTTCTCTAAAGTAATTATTAAAAGATTTATATTTATCCTTTATGTATTCTTTAGTTCTTTTAGGTATATTTGTTACATGTGTTTTAACATTATTGTATTTTTGAATAGTTCCTTCGGCAAAATTAACTGCTTTTGTTTTAATAGTAATTCTTTTATTTAATAACTTGTTATTCATATTAGCAAAGGCTAGTTCAACTTGTTTATCAATATTCCATACTTTTGGTAATAGCTTTTTAAAGTTTCCTAGGCTCACCTTACTTTTAATACAAGTAAAGGCTTTCTTCATATCTACTTTATGTTTTCTCCTAAAGGTTACCGGTACTGGATGTAATTTTATTTTATTTCTTTCGCACATACTTATTAAATCTGGAAGAGTAAGTGGTTTAGGTCTCGGATCATAATGACCATATATATATGGATTTTCCTCCTCTAATGATGGTGCTTTAGTAGATTGTTTTACCGGTTCAACTATTGTAGGCTTTACATATATTTCATCTAGTTTTGCATCAAGATTTTTTTGTGGTTCTAAAGGTGCCTGTACTTTTTGAGGTTCTTCTTTCTTAGGAGCTTCTTTAGATAAGTTCATACTCTTCTTTATAGTATTTAATTTTCTTACTGTTTCATTAAATCTACCTTGATAAGCTCTTGGTATAGAGTGTTTTTTACCATTATAAGTAACAATCATTTTCTTTCCTTGATTTGGTAATTTGCTACTATTAAATATTCTTTGAAGTCTCTCTTCTAGTTCTTTTTGTTTTTCTTCAGGTGTTAGTTCTTCATAACTCTTTATTGGTAATTCATAGTCTCTACTGGTAGTTTCTACTTGTTCTTCAGTCTCGGCAGGAACATCATCTACGAGTGTTATAATACCTTCTAGTTCTTTGTATTCACTATTAAATCTTCTTCTTAATTCACTTTTCTCTTTAGCAAGTCTATTGTATTCTTCAAGAAGAGATTTATCAATATACTTTTTTCTTCCCTCGCTAGATAATGTCTCAGTCTTTTCGCCATTACTTTTCTTAGATAATTTTTCAATAGTTTGTAGTTCACCTACTAATCTATCAAATTCTTTCTTAGTTTCATAATATTTAGTTACTTTATCTAATTTTTCTTTATCATAGTTCTGAAGAGATTTACTAATTTGATTTAGATTAGCTCCTATTTCATTAATTCTTTTAATACTTTCTTGATCGCTTTTGCCTGACAAACTAAGTAGTTCACTATTTAAATTATCTCTAATACTAGTTAGGGTTAGATACTTATTTAATTCTTCTAATAAATTATTCATACTTTATTACTCCCATCTGAAATTTCTTACTTCTTCAGTTTCAATACCATATTCTTTTATATATTCATCATGATGTTTTAACTTTTCTTCCATTATTTTTATTATTTCTTTACCCTTTTTAGTTTTATATATATCTAGATGTTTAATTACATCAATAACGATATGATATCTATCTATTTCATTTTTAACACGCATATCAAATGGTGTTGTTATAGTTCCTTCTTCCATATAACCATGTACTGAAACATTTTTGTTTTCTCTTTCATAAGTGAATTCATGTATTAATGTTGGATAACCATGATAATTAAATATTATTGGTTTATCTTTGGTGAATAGTTTGTTATATTCTTCACCCGTTAAACCATGAGGATGTCTTGTATTTGGTTGTAGTTTCATTAGATCTACTACATTAATAAATCTTACTTTTACTTCTGGTAAGTATTCTCTTAGTAGTTTGACTGCCGCCATGTTTTCTAGTGTTGGAGCATCTCCGATGGAAACTAGTACAACATCAGTACCTTTTTTATCATTACTAGCAAATTCCCACTTTCCTAGTCCTTTAGCACAGTGTTCTTTTGCCTCATCCATAGTTAACCACTGCGGTCTCATATGTTTGGAAGCAACAATTACATTGATATAATTCTTAGTTTTGATAATATGGTCGTAGCAGGATAATAGACAGTTAGAATCTGGTGGCAAGTATACTCTTACGATATCGGCTTTCTTATTGGCTAAATGATCGATAAAGCCTGGATCTTGATGAGTATAACCATTATGATCCTGCTGCCAAACATTTGATGTTAAAATATAGTTTAATGAAGCAATGTCTTTACGCCATGGTAGTTCATTACATACTTTTAACCATTTAGCATGCTGACTAGCCATAGAATCTATTATTCTAATAAAGGCTTCATAAGAAGCAAATGTTCCATGTCTACCTGTTAGTAGATAACCTTCTAACCAGCCTTCACAAGCATGTTCACTAAGATATGAATCCATTACTCTACCATCAACACTTAGGTATTCATCATTATCTTTCTTAGTTAGATACCAGTCTCTATTTGTTACTTCAAAGACTTTATTTAATCTATTACTCATAGTTTCATCTGGTCCAAATAATCTATAATTAGTAGGATTTTCTTTAATGATATCACGAATAAACTCTCCTAGTACACGCATATCTTCTTTTTCTATAGAACCTGGTTTATCTACTTTGACAGCATATTTATCTATACTTGGTACTTTTAATTCTTTTAAAAGAATTCCTCCATTAGCATAAGGACTACTACCCATTGGATGGAATGGTACTAAGTCTTTAATATATTTTTTAATGCTTCCATCATCATTAAATAATTCTTCAGGATGATAACTTTTTAGCCAAGATTCTAATAGTTTTAGATCTTCATCAGTATCTAGAGTTATCGGTACTTGATGACTACGGAATGTTCCTTCAATCTTTAAGTCATGAACTACTTTAGGTCCTGTCCATCCTTTAGGAGTTCTTAGAACAATCATCGGCCATCTTACTCTTTCTACTTTATTATTATATCTAGCGTTATATTGTATTTTCTTTATTTCTTTTATTATGGTATCTAAAGTATTTGCCATACTTTTATGTAACTCATAAGTATTACTGCCACTTACTAAGTATGGTTTCCAACCATAACCCCATAATAATGATGATAATTCGTCATCACTTATTCTAGCTAAAATAGTTGGATTACTTATCTTATAACCATTTAAATGTAATATAGGAAGAACCGCTCCATCTGTTTTAGGATTTAAGAATTTATTTGAGTGCCAGCTAGTGGCTAATGGACCAGTTTCGGCTTCACCATCACCAATTACACAAGCAGCAATTAAATCAGGATTGTCAAAAACTGCTCCAAAAGCATGAAGTAGACTATAACCTAGTTCACCACCTTCGTTAATTGATCCTGGTACTGTTGGAGCTACATGAGATGATACTCCTCCAGGAAAAGAAAACTGTTTAAATAATTTCTTTAAGCCATCATAGTCTTCAGTTATATCTTTATATACATTTGAATATGTTCCTTCAATATAAACATTTGATATAAGGGCATTACCTCCATGGCCTGGTCCGGATATATATATCATATTTAAATCATTATTTTTTATTACCCTATTTAAATGAGTATAGATAAAGTTTTGTCCTGGTACTGTACCCCAATGACCAACGATTTTCTTCTTAACATCACTCCACTTTAACTCTTCTTTTAAAAGAGGATTATCTAATAGATATAACTGACCTACTGATAAGTAATTAGCACATCTAAAATATGAATCTAACTGTTTTATTTCTTTTTTACTAATACTCATGTTCTCACATCCTTATTATTCTATAATTAGTATAGCATAAATAAAAAAGTCATGCAATAAGTATTTTAATTTAATTTTTTTTATGTTATAATTATGATTGTGGAGGTATTATATGAAAATAATAGAACTTACTGATATTCAATTTAAGAACTATGCTAAAATACATAGTTCTAGAAATTATATGCAGACTACTGAATATGCAAGCACTATGAAGAATTATAGTAGATTATATTTAGGTTTTATTAATGAGAACGATAATACCTTAATGGGAGCTACTCTACTTTTAGAGAGAGAAATTCTTAAATTTAAGGTTGGATATGTACCCGGATGCTTTTTAATTGACTATGATAATGATAATTTATTTAAAGATTTTATTAATACTTTAAAAGATTATTTAAAGACTAAAAAGTATGTATATTTGACCACCGATAATATTACTACTTATAAAATGTTTGATAAGAATGGTCAGGTATTATATTTTGATACTAATATTATTAAGATTATGGATGAACTATCTTTTAGAAAGAATGAAAAAGTACCTTTTAGAAAAGTAGTCCTAGAAACTGAAAAGACTCCTAATGAGACTTATAAAATGTTTAATTCTAATACTAAGAGAAATATTAATTTAGCTCTTCAGAGAGCAATTACTATATATAGAGATGAAAATAATAACATTGATACTATGCTTAATATTGATTCTAATATAAATAAAGACAGAATTAAGAATATACTTGATAATTTTAATGGCAATGATAATAAAGCAGAAATATATTTTGCTAAAATAGATCCTGAGAAATATATTAATAACTATCGTTTTCTACTAAAAAAAGAAGATGAAAATAATGATAAATTAAATAGTATGATGCAAGATTTTTCTATTAATAAAACTGCTTCACTAATCAATAAAAAGATGGAATCTGATAAAGCTATAACTAAGTATAATAATGAAATTATTAAAGCTACTAATATATATACTAAGTATACTAAAGGTACTAATATTGGTGCTATACTTATAGTTAAGAATAATAGAGAAATATATTTTATGGATGAAGTATATAATAAAGAACTATCTAAGTTTTATTCTTCTCATTTAATTAAATGGGAGATTATTAAAAAATATCTTGATGAAGGATATAAGATATTTAACTTTGGTTCTATTAAAAATATGGATAAGAAAAATGGTAACTATTTATTTAAAATGGGATTTGGTGGTAAAGTATATGAAACTATTGGAAGTTATGATTTGGTAATTAATAAATGGTTATATGGTATTGTTAAATTAATTAGTAAGATAAAAAAATAAACTACCTTTTTGGTAGTTTTTATGTGTGCACTCTATAGTCTATGGTCTATAGAGTGTTTATTTGAGCCAATAATATTGCCCTAAAATAAATATATCAGCCATATCTATCATATAGAAGAGGGGGTATATACCAGTAAATAAAAAAAGAAGATTACTCTTCTTCAATAGCTCCTGTTGGACAAGATTCTAAGGCAGTATTTGATTCTTCTTCATGTTCTTCCGCTACTGGGGTTTCAATAACCTTAGCTAAATTATCATCATCAAAATCAAATACATCTTCACATAGACTAACACATTGTCCACATCCAATACATTTATCTTTATTAATTTTTAATTTCATAATCATACCTTCTTTCTATTTAATTATATCAAAATCAAATAAAAAATCAACATAAAATCTTTTATTTATCAAAAAAATATGTTATTATATTAATAGTAGAGGTAGAGCAATATGGAAAGTAGAATGGAAAAATATTATAAAGAAGATTTAAGTGAATTTAATAGAATTAAGAAAAACGAAAAACTATATAAAGATATTTCTTCTGAAATATCTGAACTAGATAATTTACCAATACCTGATAATTCCAATGAAATAGATATAAATGGTTTAAGAGAAATAGTTTCCAGTAGAGACGAATATCGAAAAGCTAAAGAATTAGGGAGAACAGTTACCCTTCCAAAAAGGGAAGTAACAAATGCAGCACCAAAAGAGAGTAGTAGAATATATGATATTAATGTTCTACTTGAAAATGCTAAAAATGAAATAAATAAAAATGCTGAAGCTAATAAAGAAGAGCCTAAAATAAATACTAACTTTTTAACTAATCTTGAGGATGCTAATATACCATATGTTCCTGAAGCAGATGATGCTATGGAACTTTCAGAAGAAGTACCAAAAGAGGATAAAGATAAAAAAGAAAGTAATACTAATTCACTTCCACTTGATATACTTGTAGACTTAAAAGGTGATGATAACACTGTAGTAACAGATCCTATTGTTAAAGAAGAAGTTACTATGATAAAGAAAATAAAAGAAGGAGAAACCTTTTATAGTGGTTCATTTAATTTTAGTAAAAAAGATTTTGATGAAGATGATGATGATGAAAAATTATTTGAAGAAAAATCTCATAATGGAATAAAGATATTCTTCTTAATATTTGGACTTCTTGTACTAGGAGCAGCCTTATATTTTATCATTACTAGATATGTATTATAAATAAAATTAAATTGATAGCTTAGGCTATCTTTTTACATAAAATAAAAAAAATAAAATTATTCTAAAAAATAATGTTAAAAAAATTAAAAGTGTGGTAAAATATATTATAGGTAGGAAAGGTGGTAACATATGGATAGTGTCTTTTTAATTACTATATCAGCTTTTATATTGGCAGTTATCCTTATAATTATTACTATTGTTATAATTAAAAGTAATCAGAATAAAAAATATAAAAAAGAAATAGAAGAATTAGATATTGAAAAGAATAGCCTACTTGGAGTTCCAGTACTTAGTGAGATAACAAAGGTTAAAGAATTAGTAAAAACTGATAATCTAAAGGAAAAGATGGAAGACTGGGATAATACTTTTAAATTAATAAGGGATGAAGCAATACCTAGTATTACTGATTCAATATCTGATGCTGACTTTTTAATAGATAGAAAAGAATACAAACAAGCTATAAGAAAAATGGCTAATATTGAAATGGAACTACGTGTACTAAAGAAAAAGACAGATAAGTTACTTGAGGAAGTTCAGTTAATAACTAAATCTGAAGAGAGAAATAGAACTCTTATTACTAAATTGAAAATAGTATATCGTGAGCAGCAGAATAAATTTGAAAGAACTAAAAAAGAATTTGGCGTAATTACAGCTTCAATGGAAGAAGAGTTTAGTAGAATAGATAAACTATTTGCGGAATTTGAAAGAGCTATGGATAATAATGATTATGTTTCTGTAGAAAAGAAAATAGTTCTTTTAGATGATAAGATTAAAAGAATGGATAAATTACTTGCAGACGTTCCTACAATTGTCTTAATGGCTACTGTTGTTATGCCAAATAAAATAGAGGATACTATAATATATTATAATAGAATGCGAAGAGATGGTTATCCACTAGATTACTTAAATGTTGAATATAATATTAAAGAAATAAAAGATAAAATAAATAAAATT
>OLOB01002640.1_pt1 | contig 10274 bp, 9 predicted proteins | sample 1671911 | NCBI WGS metagenome assembly OLOB01 (sample SAMEA3136625, study PRJEB25190) | human gut metagenome | biome: human gut; feature: human-associated habitat; material: faeces | place: Austria | collected 2013
TAATATATAATATTTTTTATTATAAAATTTATATATTAGGATGTAGTTATATATTATTATGAATGAAAGGGGACAAATAACAATAGAATTTATGGTGGTTTTTATATTGTTACTTGGTATATTTTTGACAGTATTATCCATTACAAATGAAGAATTAGATAGTATAAATCAGACACAAAAAAGAAAACAAGCAAGAATGGTCTCTGATGATATAGCAAGTGTTATTAATCAAGTCTATATTCAAGGATCAGGTTACTCAAAAACATATACATTACCTTCTAAAATAAATCAAGAAACATACATAGTTCAAATAAATAAAACTGGTGTTTATATAAATAGTCATTATCAAATAACAAAAAGTCATTATATTCCAAAAAAGAACATAATACAAAAAAACTATATTTTACTACCAAACAATACATATGTATTTAAAAATAATAACAATATAATAGAAGTAGTATCATAATACTATAAAATTCTATTTATTAAAAGTAAAATAATGATAATATTATTATGAATAATAAAGGACAACTTACAATAGAATACATTATCTTGTGTAGCATATTGTTAATTACATTAGTACTTACAATAAACACAATCACAAATGAAGTAGAAAAAAACACAATACTATCAGCAGCACAAATAGGAGCACAAAATGGAATAAATAAAAATGGATATGCCACATACTACAACGATACATTCAACAACTACAATCAACATCATCCACAACTTTTAACACCAACAACAATAAAAATAATCAACATAACATTAGATGAGAAAAATAAAACAATATTCATACAAACTACTGTAACTACTAAAACAACACTAGATACACAAGAAAAAAACATCATGGGTTCACGTATAAACTACTACATAAGAAAAAGTATAACAGATACATTTGGAAAAAATCCAACAAACATATATTATGATCCAGCAAAATCAGAAAACTACATAATAAAAACACAACCAGTAATATGGAAATAATATATAAATTATCAAAGTGGGATTAGTCAAGTATAATACCTAGAAATAAAACTAAAATAATCTTGTTTGAAAAAAATAGAAAAATTAGATAATAGCACCTTTACTTACATATGCTATTATAATACCAAGTAAACCAAAAAATATTCCAATACTCCAAATTATATAAACAACTTGTTTTTCCTTCATTGGCCTTTTAAGAATGTATCTTATAAGTGAATTAAAACCACCACTTGGAGCTACAAGCTCACCATTCTCTTTAACCTCTGTTGGCTTAAAATTTTGACGTTCCATAACACCAACACTTCTAAATTTAAGAAAACCATCAATAATATTGGGAATAAGAACAATAAATGCAATGATTTTTACTCTTCCAATAAATGCAATAATTGCAATACATGCACCAATTATTAATGTTCCAACATCACCTGGAAATACATTAGCAGGATATTTATTGTAGAATAAAAAAGCAAGTAATGCACCTAACATTGAAAATGATATGATAGCTACATCATATTTATTCATAATAATACAAGATAATGTTAATGAAGTCATAGCAATAACACCAAGTCCTGTTTCAATACCATTAAATCCAGCTAACATATTTGTTAGATTGGAAGCAATAGATACAGCAATTGGGATGAATATCATGTAAATAATGCCTACATTTGGTGGAGTAACCCACATAATAGGTAATCCTGCAATCCAAAGAAGTAATAATTTTTCCTTTGAAGATAACATTATCAAGTCATCAACCATACCAATAATACCAGTAAGAAGTATTACAATGAGTGTTATTGTAAGTTGTGACTGCCATTGAGGATAGAGATATACTCCAACCATTATAGCAATTGCAAATCCAAGTATGATTCCTATTCCACCCATCTCTGCAACTTCAGGCTTACTTAACTTATGTATATCTCTTCCAACAATATCTGCCTTTTTAAGTCGTTTAATTAAATGGGGCATAACAGTAAATGTTATTATAAACGATATAAATCCACAAATACCAGATGTTAATAGGAGTTGTCCAGTATTCACTTAGTACACTCCCGTCTGTTTAGAATTAATTAATTTTTTTTCTTTTTTTAAGATATAGTAAACAGTTCTAATTGGTATATCAAGCATTCGTGAAATGATTTTTACTGGCGTTCCCTTATTTTTAAGTTCAACAATTTGATTTCTTGTATCTTGAGAATACTTAGATTTGGGACCTTGTTTTAATTTCTTATTTTTAAGATAGTAAACTGTTTTCTGGCTAATATGTAATCTTTTAGCAATTGCTTTAGGATTAAAACCTGAATTTAACATTTCATCAATTGTATCTCTTATTCCTTCATCATATTTCTGTGGACGACCTCTTTGTTCAATAATGGAAATTGTAATTCCTAATTCATTTAATGCATCAAGGTATGTTTGTGATGTTCTTTCATATAAACTTTGAGGACATTCTATTGTTTCAAGGTCAGGGTTTTCATCTAATAATTCAATAATTAATCTTGAGGATAAGGGTTTGTTTACATGTATTTTTGAACTCAAAATACCACCACTCTTTATTTATTTATTATTTCTAAGAATTTTTTTGCTTTATTAGTTGATGGTTTTTCTATTTTTTGCAGTGCTGCTTTTTCTTTTGCAGCTTCATCTTTATCTACATATAAAAGGTCAGCAGCTTTATTTAATGAAATATTAGACTTACTATTTAATGCAATAGCACCATAAGCTGCATGATTTGATTTAAGATGTAGTTTTTTACGTTTTGTTTCAAGATCTAATTTATATTGGATTGTTTCCTTCATATTCGGGATTGTATCAATATTTTCTCCACTATCTTGTAATAATTCTATTACATCCTTTGGAAATATATTTTCAAATACTTTTATTTGATTAGAATCTAATGTTGGTCTAAGGTTAGGAAATGGTCCAGAATAGTTATTACGTCTATTTTCAGATGTTGTTAAGTAATATTTAAAAATATCCCATAGTATTAGTATAAATGGTGTTTCTATGTAGTAATGTTTTTTAATTTCTGATTCTTTATTCAGATCTTCTTTTAATTCTCTATCTAATTTGTGATCCTTCGTAATAAGATTTACTTTTCGAAGTTTAACGTATGTTAATTCTTCTTCTAATTCAATACGTTCTTCTGCTTCTCTTGCAAGTCTTCCAGCATCTTTTCTAGCTTCATTAAGTACACTGTTGTAAGTGTCTATCTTTTTCATATTATGAATATGTTTGGGTATAATCTCATCTATCTTCTTACTAACAATATTTTCTGAATAATGAAGATATGCTATTGCTAGGGCATTTTGAACATATTTATCATTTATTAATGATGGTTTTTTATGATGGAATTGAAGTAATTCAATACGTACATTTGGTCCATAACGTTTACGTAATTCTAATTCATAGTTTGATTCATCAGCATAATCAATATTCATCTTTCTGCTAACCCATTTACCAGTATTTTCATCTTTTATTTTAGCAATTACAGTTATACTTTTTACACGTCCTCTTTTTTCTTGTTTCATAATCTTAATTATTTTACGATATGCTTCAAGACTATAATTTGTTAATTGGGAACGTTTTAGGAGGTATTCTCCTCCTAATGGTAGGTATTTAATTAATTCTAATCTACAAATTCCACTCATATCTGAATCAAATTTAAATTCAGAACTTCCACATTCACACTTACAACTTTCTACTTCATTCTCATCATATACTAGAATATCTTCAAGTGTTTTTTTCTTATATTTTTGACCACATTTTTTACATTCAAGTTCAACATATTCTTCTAAGTGACCTATTGCTATTTTATGAGAAGCAATAGCAGATTTTACCTGATCAAGAATATTTTTCTTATTTGATGCTTTTATACGGAAGTATTGTGCATGTCTAGATTGATCATGTACATCATCAGGGATAATTTCAGGATTACTAGAATTTCCTCCTTTACTATAACGTTTTAAAGCACTATATGGTGAAGTAAATCCTCTGATTTCCATTTTATTACGAATATTTTGTAATTGTTTTAAGTTACTATTAAGGTAGCTATATATTTTTATGAAACTATCAAAATCTTCAATACTTTCAGCAATAACAGGTTTACTTTGTATTGTTTTAAGAAACTTCTCACTTTGTGTCACTAAGATGTCGCTCATTTTATATATTCACCAACATTTCCTTCTGTTGTTAAAAGTTCCATACTATCAGTAGCAAGTAACATACCATTAGATTCTACACCAAATAATTTTGCAGGTTGAAGATTTGCAACTACAATAACCTTTTTATCAATAAGTTCATCTACTTCATATCTTTTAGCTATTCCTGCTACTACTTGTCTTACTTCTTTGCCTAAATCCACTTGTAATTTAAGTAAATTTTTACTTCCATCTATTTTTTGTGCTTCTTTTATTTGTCCAACTACTAATTTTACTTTTCCAAATTCATCTATACTTATTAAATCACTCATATTATCGTCCTCATTTTCTTTATTTTCTTCTTCAAGAGAATATAATTTATCTTTTTCTTCTTTTATTATTTCATCAGGTATTTTAGAAAATAGTGGTTTTGCACTATTGATTTCATATCCTGCAGGTAAGAATTCTTTTGCTTCATCCCATTTTACAAGAGGAGTTCTTTCCTCAAATTTCATAAATCCATCAACATGTTCTGTTGGCATATTTAATACTTTTCTTATTTTCTGAACACTTATTGGAATGTATGGTGTTAATACAATTGATAAAACATGTACTAATTGGTTTGATAAGTTAATACATGTTTTTGCACTTTCAATATCTTCTTTTACACCTTTCCATGGTTTTTTATCATTGAAGTATTTGTTTGCTTCTTTTGTAAGGGACATTATTCCTTGTAATCCTTCTCTAAATTGGAAATTATCAATATAATTAGCAACTACGTCGGGTAGTGCTTTGATTTTTTCTTCAAATTCTTTATCTTCATCTGTATAACTTCCCATTTCAGGTATTTTACCATCAAAGAATTTGTTTGTAAATGTAAATGTTCTATGAATGAAATTACCAAGATTGTCTGTTAATTCATTATTTACTCTTCTTTGGAAGTCATCCCATGAAAAGTCAGTATCCTTATTTAATGGTGCATTTATTACCATGTAGTATCTAAGTAAATCACTATCAAATTTTTTAAGGAAATCTTCTACCCATATTACCCATCCTTTACTTGTGGACATTTTACGTCCTTCAAGGGAGAGATATCCTCCACCAACAACGGAATATGGTAGGTTCCATCCACGACCCATTAACATACTAGGCCAGAATAATGTATGATGATAAATAATATCTTTTCCAATGAAATGTACTGTTTTATCATCCCAATATTCTTTCCAGTCAAGATTGTGTTTGTTAGCCCAACTTGCAGCTGAAGACTGGTATCCTTCAAATGCTTCTGCCCATACATAAAGTACTTTTCCTTCAGCATCATTTAAAGGTACAGGAATTCCCCAATTCATATCTCTTGTCATTATCCAATCTTTAAGGCCATCATTCAACCATTCTTTTGCAAAGTTTTTCACATTTTTAGGCAAATGTTCATTTGAATTAATCCATTCTTTTAATGGTTGTTCAAATTCATGTAACTTAAAGTAGTATTGTTTTGATTGTTCAATGTGGGGGGTACTGTCACAGATTAAACAGTGGGGTTCAACTAGATCTGTAGGATTTAGGTGACGACCACATACTTCACACTGATCTCCTCTTGCTCCTTCACTTTCACAGTAGGGACAGGTACCTTCAACATATCTATCAGGTAGGCTACGTTTACATTCATCACAATATAATTGGTCAATTACTTTTTCATAGATGTATCCCTTATTATAAAGGTCTAAGAAGAAGTCTTGTGCCATTTTATAATGTATTTCATCAGTAGTTCTTCTAAAACTATCTAAGGATATGTTACATGATTTTAAATCATTTCCAATTATTTCATGGTATATATCTGTAATATCCTTAGGATTCTTTTTTTCTTGTTCTGCTCTAACGGCAATAGGTGTTCCATGTTCATCAGTAGAACATACCATTAGAGTATCTACTCCAGTCATACGATTATAACGTGCATATATATCTGCAGGAATATATGTAGAACGTAGATGTCCAAGATGACATGGACCATTAGCATATGGAAGTGCACATGATATAAATAATTTACTCATTCTTTTTATTCTCCTTTACATTATTTATCTTAGAATAATGATTTTTATTCCTAATAAAGGTGTATGGTACTTTTTTTTATTAGTGAGAAGTACTTCCTTTATTTTTTCCTTGTAATATTTTTTTCTAAAAAATAAATCTAATACTCAGAATATCAATTATAATTAATATTTATATATGGTGTTCATGATTTATTTATTTTACTAGGTAAAAGATTATTACATTATAGGTTATAGATATTATATTATCATGATAGAAACTTCATTTATAAATCCATTTAGCTTTGAGGCTAAAGAAATTGTAAGAAAATTAGGACAAATTGAAAATTTAGATAAGAAAAATGATTCATTAATAGATATTATAAAACATACACATTCACAGAAACTTTCATCAATACCTGAAACATTAGCTCTACATAAATTCCAATGGTACTTAGATAAAAAAACTGATAACTTTGATGATAAGGTTTATGAATATTTATTTAATCCTGAAATTTATGAATATGATGTGCTATCCTTTTATTTTTTATGTCAAGCTGTAGCAATAGGTTTTGGTGAGGATAGTCACGAAGCAAAACAAGTTGTAGAATTAGAAGCTAATCTTATAGATAATAGATTAGAAAGACTAAAAAGTGAACCTAATAATTTTCAGTATAGTTTTCTTAAAGAAGCATTAAATCAACTAATTGATACAAATAATGTCTACTGGAATGACTTAAAAGAAGTTATAGACCTTGGAGTAATCGACTTAAATAAATTATTACTGTCAAATGGTAGGGTTATTATAGAATATGAAGACTTTATAGAAGAATATGGACATTTAATTGAACATAGGAATCCACAAACAATGTATGAGGTAATATGTGGATTAAATCTAAAGAAAAATCTATTAAAAAGTATAATAATGAAAAAAACTAGGGATTATATTGTGAAAGTTGCTGAAAATTCTAGGAGAATGGTTGAACCTGATTCAATTATGAATGAATTATCAGGTAAAATAAGACAAATGGAACAAAAGGCAAGGGAGAGAAGATTTGGTTCATCAAATAGTGGTGCATATAATGATAATGGACCTGCACCATACATACAAGAGGCATTTCCACCATGTGTACGTAAGTGTATGGAGGGAATTAAAAGTGGTGGAAGAAACGATGCAATTGTGTTGTTTTTAACTCCATTTATATCATATGCTAGATTGGCACCAAATGTATTTTCAATGGAATATGATATGAAAGTATCTGATGTGGATCCATCACTTGAAATAACACATAAAGAAGTAATTCCAATGATTTATGAGGCTGCAAATGCTTGTAGACCACCATTATTCAAGGATCAGCCACAAGAAAAGATTAACATCAATTCTAAACTTGGTTTTGGTATGAATTCAGAATTAAAACTATCAGAGGAGGGTGAAACTAGGTGGTATACACCTATGAGTTGTGAAAAAATCAAATTACACATGCCAAATTTATGTATTCCTTGTGTTGATTGTAAAAAAATAGGAAATCCATTGATATATTATAATCGTAAGAAAAGATTACTTGAAAAAAATAATTCAAAAGCAACAGCAGGTGAAGAAAAATGAGTGTTGAATTAAAACCTGCATCTAAATATGAACGTAAAATCTTTTATAAAGAAGAATGGAATGTGAAAGATGTTCCAGATTTCATAAGAAATTCTCTTACAAGTCGTGAATTTGGTTTTGATCATTATGGTAATGGACCAAATGATCGTTATAAGGTATTTGTTGATGATTTACGATTAAAACGTTTTATAAAAGTAAAACAACCATTTGCTGCATATTGTTCTGTGGCATTCTATGATAAGCCAAATCAGAGAAAGGGTTGGCAGAAATCAGAATTAGTATTTGATGTAGATGCAAAGGATATTCCAATAAGAACATGTGACTGTGCTGAAGGAGAAGTATGTGAAAAATGCTTAAATCAGGCAAAGGAGATAGTTTTAATGATAAGGGATGTTCTTAGTGGTGATTTTGGACTAACAAATATAAATCTCATATATTCAGGTAGGGGATACCATGTACGTGTTCTTGATGAAGATGTGATGGATGCATCAAGTGAGTTACGTGGGGATATAATACAGTATGTTACTGGTTCAAAACTACCTGATTTATCAAATGAGTATGGATTTAATGATTTACAACCATTTATTATACCATTTGGTTATCCAAAGAACTTTACAAGATGGTCAAAATATACAATTTTACATCTAAGACGATCTTCTAAATTAGATGATGTTAATAATCAATTATTAAGGGATGTTTTAAAACATAGAAATCTATTACAAGAAGATTTATGGGGTATGTTTAGGAGTAATATTGGACCTATACGTTATAAAAAGGTGATGAATGCAATTTCTAGAATTAATATGCAAATTACTGATACTAAGGTATCAATTGACTTAAAACGTATATTAAGACTTCCATCCACATTACATTCAAAGGTAAGTATGAAATCTACTCTAATAAAGAATATAGAAACATTTGATCCCTTTGATGATGCTGTTCCAAAATTTGTTTATGAACGTAATGATTAATGTTCTAATCTATAATTTGGATGTAAATATAGGAATATGTTGTTTAAGTTTTCATCATTTGTATTGTTAATAAATACTTCCATTTTTTCAAAAGAATAGTCCTTTAAAACTTCTTCTTTTATATTTTTTCCAAGTTTCAATATTGACATATTTTCTTCAAGAAGTATGTTTTTAATCATATCTTCTACTGTAATATATTTACGGTTACTAAGACTAATCCATTTATTGTTATGAATATATGCATTAGGATACTTATTTCTAAAATTATCACTATTTTTTGAGTCATATATTAATGGGCCATGATGTATTTTAACATTACTAAGACTTGCTACATCATATTCAAGAATAATATGAGCCACATTACTTGAGTCAATATAGTATCCACTTTCAAGAAGTGAAAAATCATAGATTCCTGAAACCTTCTCTAATGATTTCAATGTCTTATTTACTTGGGGATATATAACATCACTAGGAACATCAGGTACATTACATGATAAAACATAACAATAACTTCCCCTTTGTTTAAATAACTTTACTAATTCAGCTATGAGAAATAAAATTATATCAGCATACAATTTAGTAGAGAGTATAGCAAGAGCAGGAGTTGCACTAATAGCATCATGGCTATTAAAAATAACCACAGCTTCTAATGCAATGTTAGTAATAGGATGTATACTTACAATAGTTATAGTTTTGTTATTAGATAGAATGAGAAATAAAGTTGGACTGAGACCAGAAGAATATTCTAAAAAAGAAATAGAATTTTTAGATGTGCACTAAAATTTATTGACAAAAATTAAAAGTTAATAGATAATAACAGGTGAAAGATACCAAGGAGGAAGATATGTATATATTTAATAGAATTACAGTAAATCCACAATTACCAAAGAGGATTGGGAGAATAAATGAAATAGCAAATAATTTGTGGTGGTCTTGGAACACTGATTTTCTAAGATTATTTAAAATGATAGATATAGATTTATGGGAAAGATGTAATAAAAATCCTATAAAATTTTTAAAATCAGTTGCACAAGAAAAATTAGAAAATGCATCAAAAGACCTTCAATTTATAAAAGAATATGATAAAGTTGTTAGCGATTTTGATGGATACATGAATAGTAAAAATACATGGTTTAGTTCAAAATATCCTGATAATAGAAATGATTTGATAGCATATTTTTCAGCAGAATATGGTTTAGATCAAACAATAGCTATATATTCTGGAGGTTTAGGAATTTTATCTGGTGACCACTTAAAATCTGCAAGTGATTTAGGAATTCCATTAGTGGCTGTAGGTTTATTATATAAAAATGGCTATTTTAATCAAAGAATAGATAAATATGGAATGCAACAAGCAGAATATAGAGATTTAGATTTATATGATTTACCAATTAATCCAGTAAAAGATGTGGATGGAAATGATTTAATGATATATATCAAATTCCCAAGAAGAAGAATTTACTTAAAAGTATGGGAAATCAATGTAGGAAGAATTAAATTATATTTAATGGATTCAGATATAGATTTAAATAATGATGAAGATAGAGATACA
>OLOB01002642.1_pt1 | contig 10272 bp, 8 predicted proteins | sample 1671911 | NCBI WGS metagenome assembly OLOB01 (sample SAMEA3136625, study PRJEB25190) | human gut metagenome | biome: human gut; feature: human-associated habitat; material: faeces | place: Austria | collected 2013
GTATAAATGTTTATAAAGCATATCACTTTCTTTAAAATCATACTCTATACAAAATCCAGTATGATTCTGAGCATAATGGCTCCACATAAGCATAGAGTCATACACCTCAGATAAACAGACAACTCTTACAGCATCCTTGATTGTACTCATACAATCATTTAATCCATTTTGCAAAATATTCATCCAAGAGTCAGAAAGCCTTCCTCCATTTGCATCGCCCTTTCAATATTGTCAGAATAAAGAATTCTATTTTTTTCTTCCTGTTTAAGTGAAAATCTTCTTTCCAAAAGATGTATATATGTTTCTCTATCAAGTACACCTTCCAATGCATCTGACTGAAAGCAAAATTCACAATCATAGGGGTCGTTGAAATAAAGTGGTGATGATGGATATACTAATCCTTCAAAAGCTTCAAACTTCCATTTTTCAATGTTAATTATCCTCTGATGAATATAGCTATAATCATTCAGTTTTTCCGTATTAAATGACCTGTACCTGAATAACGTTCTTCTCATACGTATCCTCTCCCTTTACTCTCGAACAAGCTTTATTATATTACACTAATTATAATAAAGCAGCCGCTTACCCATTCAATAAGCAAGCGGCTTTGTCATTAAATCACCTCAAAATGTTTCAATGCATCCTTTATTGCTTCAACCTTCTCTGGAGTCGGATGCTTCCTCGGCTGTTTCAATTCCTCTACCGCATTAGGAGCATCGTACATCGGCAAGCCTAAATCTCTCTTTACCTCTGCAATATATGCGGTATGTACTTTGAAGCCGTATTTAGCTTCTATGTACTCCTTTATCATTTTGTAGGTCACTCGTTCTTTGGGCTTATAGCTTTCGGCTCTTTTAGCGATATTATCAAGCGGAACTTTTCCCTCACCAAACTCAACTTTTACGTTGATATGTCCGTCTGGCTTTTTGTGGGAAAGCAGTACTACCGTCTCAACGTGCACAGTCATCCCAAATTGATCAACCGGGCATACTTTTCTAAGCTCATATCCCCTCTCACACAGATACTTCAGATCCCTTGCCAACGTCGCACTGTCGCAACTTACATACACAATCCTATCCGGGTTCATCTCGACCATGGTCTCCAGCAGGGTTTCATCACAGCCTTTTCTTGGCGGATCTACGACGATGACATCTGCATAAACGCCATTTTTCTTATACTCTCTTGGCAGCACTTCTTCTGCTTTTCCCACAAAGAACTCTGTATTCTCCAGGCCATTAAGTTTCGCATTTTCTTTCGCATTCTCTATAGCTGCCGGAACAATTTCCACACCGCGGACAAATTTTGCTTTCTGTGCCAGGAACAGGGAAATGGTTCCGATCCCACAGTAGAGATCCCATACTGTTTCCTGACCGTGAAGATCTGCGTATTCCAGTGCCTTTGCATAAAGCTTCTGGGTCTGCATAGGATTTACCTGATAGAAAGACAGAGGAGAAATCTGATAGGAAATATCTCCGATCCTGTCTGTGATATATTCCTGACCCCAGAGCAGACGAATTTCCTCACCAAGGATTACATTACTGTGTTTCTTATTTACATTGATGGTGATGCTTGTCATTCCCGGAATCTCACACAGAGATTTTACAAACTGCTCCTCTTTCGGAATCTTATTTCCGTTCAGAATCAGACAGACCATCACTTCTTTTGTGAAGTATCCGTAACGGATCAGGACATGGCGCACCAGCCCTTTGCCTGTTGCTTCATTATATGGTTCAATCCCGTATTTCTCCATATGTGCGATCACACGGTCCAGAACTTCTTTATTCTCAGCTACACCAAGTGCACAGTCACGGTTTTCGATAATATTGTGGGTTCTTCCCGCATAGAAACCTGTAACGATTTTTCCCTCTTTATTTCTGCCTACAGGAAACTGTGCCTTATTTCTGTAATGAAAAAGTTCATCCATGCCAATGATCGGCTCCATGGGGATATCTGTAAAGCCACCGATACGTTCCAGATGTCCCTTCACCTTATTTGTCTTAAATACAAGCTGCTGGTCATAGGAAAGTGCCTGAAGCTGGCATCCGCCACACTGACGGGCAAATTCGCACTTGGGCTCAACTCTGTACGGAGATGGCTTCAGCACCTCCATAAGACGTCCGTAACCATAATTTTTCTTTGCCTTGATAATTTTGGCTGTTACTGTATCTCCGATCACTGCGTCCTTGACAAAAACGGTGAAGCCATCGGCTTTTCCGATACCTTCACCGTCAATTCCGCAATCTTCTATCTCTAACGTAACAAGATCGTTCTTACGAAATTCCATAAAGATTACACCTCATCTGTTCTTCTTAAGTTGGATTCAAACAATTTATTATATCCAAGCCATTCTTTTTTGCTCTTGTTTGCTGCAAAAATCTCTGTGATGGTTTCCATTCTTGCATCTGTATTATCTGCAAGATTGAGGGCTACAGCCTCCACCAGTGCAGGTTTCTTCGGGGAACCGTATTCCAGTTCTCCATGATGTGACAGAATACAGTGGATCAGTTCATTCTTAAGCACCTCCGGAAATTCCGGTATCTGGTGTGCAAGATCATTGATCATCTGTGCTCCCATATAAATATGTCCCAGAAGCTGGCCTTCATCTGTATAATCATTTAACGGAAATGCAGATAATTCTTTTGTCTTTCCGATATCATGAAGAAGTGATGCTGTAATCAGTAAATCCCTGTTGATGACCGGGTATGCCTTTGACATATAATCGCAGAGTCTGGTCACTCCCAGAGTATGCTCCATCAGACCGCCGATAAATCCGTGATGTACTGTCTTCGCTGCAGAATGTCCTTCAAACGCTTTCACAAAAGCTTCATCTTCCACAAATAATTTCTTCAGAAGTGCAGACAGATAAGTATTCTCCACACTGTCAATAAATGCTCTCAGCTGGCTGTACATATCATCTGTGCTGTTCTCACTTACAGGAAGATAATCTGCAGGATCATACTCATCTTCAGCAGCCTTGCGCACACGCTTGATATTCAGCTGCATAGCCCCTGCAAAGCTGGTCACATCTCCCACAACATCTATATAATCCAGTGCATCAAAATCATCAATTCCAAGAGAATTCGGATCCCAGATCTTGCCATCCATGATTCCGGTTTTATCCTGGAGGATAATATTCTCATAGGGTTTTCCATTCTTCGTTACCGCAGACTGTTTCTGCTTGCACAGATAAATCCCATTAATTCTGTCTCCCTCATGTAACTCATTTAAAAAACGCATAAAGCCTGCCTCTCTATCCTTTATTTTTAGTATTATAACAATTCCACAAGAAAGAATCCCGCTTGTAGGATTCTCCGCCTGTCACTATCTCTCTCCAACTGTTACCTTATAATCTTTCTCCGCATACTCACCATCGGAATTTTTGCGAAGAACCGTTATGGTAAGATTTTCTCCCTGCTTTTTTGTCTGAAGATATGTATAGTAAGACTGCATACTCTCTGTGGGAGTTCCATCAATCTTACTTATGATATCTCCACACTGTATCCCTGCCTTCATCGCAGGAGATTCTTCTTGTGTACGCTCCACGTAAAGTCCCTGATCAATTCCCAGTTTTCTACATTGTGCCTGAGTTATCTCTGTTCCATAAATACCTGTATATCTGATTGTCTCTTTGTTAGCCAGATGTTCTATCAACGGAAGAATCTGCGAAATGGAAACTGCATGAATATTATCTCCGTCATTTTCATTCTTCTTCAGTATCATACCTGCCACATTTCCGTCAGAATCAAGCAGCACACCACTTCCATCTTCATTCCCCTGCACATCTGTAGCCAACACATTATACTCCGTATCCGCTACCGATAGTTTTTCAGAAACAGAAGTGATCATTCCATAAACCACCGCATCACTGTCACCGGCAGGACTTCCGATAGCAATTACTATATCGCTCTGTCCCAGTTTCTTTGTGTCTGTCAGATCAGATACCACGATACCTTCTCTTGTACTGTCATTGAGAAGATTTTTTCTCACAGTTGCAACTGCAAATCCGGAATCTGCATCTCCCCTGCATATCTCTCCCTGCACTGTCGAACCATCTGCAAAAGTCACCTGCAGTTCCTGCAGATTTTCCATTTCTTCCTCATAGGTCAGGATATAAAATTGCGTCTCTGTTTCAAGAAAGACAAGACCTTCCGTATCTTCCTGCTGCAAATAAGAATTATTCAGCAAATCCTCATCCTTTGAAATTCCTCTCACGTTTACAAGAGATTTTCGGGATTTTTGGGAAACCTTCAGCACTTCCCTATACATCTCCTGACGCATTGCCAGAAGACTCTTCTCCTCTTGTTCAGAAACTGAAGCGACAGATTCCCTCTCTGTTGCCTGTTCTTCAGATATCGTCTCCGCTACATCCGATCCTGTCAGTTCGATTTTCTGCTGTGTATTCTCTTCTCTGTCCGCCATAACCGGAAACACACTGGCAAAGGTTACGGCTGCGCAGCCTCCAAACAAAACGCCACATCCTGCTATCATAAGCAGCCTGCGCAACAGACTGCCATTCTCTTTTGGCTGTTTTTTTACCGTTTCTTTTATAAACTGATATTCCTGTGTGTCCATTTTGTTTTTTTTCATACCTGATTCTCCTGCCGCACTCCATTCAGGATAACTGCCCAGTGTCATACAAAACAGCAATCTGCTAAACAGTTACCATTCAGGTTCAATATCGCTTGTATTCAAACAAATTATATCGTAACAATCTACACATTATTTTAACAAAAAGATATGAATTTTTTATGAATATACTATAAGTAATTTCCCACAGTACAAAAAAGAAGCTCCTACTGAAACACTTATCGTATCAGCGAAACACTGCAGCTCAGGTTATTATGATGACACAAAAAAACGGCTTAAATGCACATATAATAGCATTCAAACCGTTTCTTATGCGGAAGATGGGACTTGAACCCACACGAGCGCAATGCTCACAAGATCCTTAGTCTTGCTCGTCTGCCAGTTCCGACACTTCCGCATATTCTGTTTCGCAGGAGTTAACTCCTCGCGACAAATGATATAATATCAGAGTCCATTCACAAAGTCAACACCTTTTTTGAAGTTTTTTATATATTTTATATTTTTCATTCAATTTGGTGATTTTATGGTCGGATATTTTCTAATTCAGTTCCGCGATTCTGCTCACTGCAACATAGATTTCCTGTATTTTATACCAGGTTGGGTAATCTGTGATTCCGGTTTCCGGAAGGCCAAAAACATTTTGAAATTTACGTACAGATTCACTGGTCCGTTCCCCATAAATCCCATCTTCACCCACTTTCGGAATTGCCGGATATGCTCCCGCGATCACATTAAGCTGTTCCTGAAGCTGTCTGACCTTCTCTCCTGTAGCTCCAATATTCAGATCATATCCCGGCCAGGAAGACGGAATACCGGAAATTTCTTCTGCTACATTGATATACATATCATTGCCATAAAAATACCTCAGGATCTCGATTGGTGAATATCCCTGATCTCCCAGTGATTTGCTTCCCCACTGTGTCATCCACCCTCTATTCCTGCACTGCACCCTTCTTCCATCACAATACTGTGTCAGAATTGGCTGACGCACATTCGGTCTGGACAGATAGTTTTCAAAAAGTTCGTCTGTGATTCTCGATATGCTGTCAAATACATTTCTTCCACGAATCCATTTGTGATCATATGCAGTCGAAGATGTAATAGTAAAATCTTTTCCTTTATTCCGGTACCATTCTGTGTAGACCCTGTTTAAGGTAAATGACATGATTGCCAGTATATTTGCTCGAATCGTATCATCCGGCCAGGTAGCGTAAATTTCACTGCTCGCAACATTTTTTATATAATCTTTGTACCGTTCATAATAATCCGGCGCTGTTGTATCATTTACCGATCCATCATGAACCACGATATATTCCGGTATGACTACTCTGCTCAAAACGATCTCTCCACTTTCATTCACCGGCTTTATCTCAGCTTCTTCTATCTTTGGCGGATATTCTGCAAATAACGTATGGGGTCCGATCACAAGTCTTTCAAAAGATGCTTCTGCCTGAAATGCCATTTTTATCGATTGCTGCGCCACCACGCCTGGTAATACCTGTGTTCCTGCAATTTCTGTATTTTCAAATCCTTCCGCCTGCACCTGAATCGTATACTCCGCATAAGGCTGTTCTTCCACTGGTTCCATACTATATTCCAGAGGTGGTGTTTTTAACTCAAGAGTCGGTGTCTGCCCGGATGAATCCGTACGTACTTCTTCCACCGTCTGTCCACTCTCTCCGGTATAAGAGATCCTCACCAATGCATTTTCCACCGGTCGCGTACCATCTTCCGTAAAAACACTTACCTTCAGCTCGCCCTGATCCGGCTGATCCTGCTGACTTTTTACTTTATTATAAAATTCCACCTGCTTCTCCTGCCAAGAGCTCTCCGTATATTCTATGCATCATGTATCCCGTATAACACAAAAAGACAGATGCATATTCGCATCCGTCCTTCTGTCTGCCATCTGCTACTTTCTATTTTCAGAAGATTTTCAGAATATCATTGTACATAACTACTACCATCAGCACCATAAGTGCCATCAGCCCTGCAAAATGAATCCTGCCCTCAATTTCTCGATTGATCGGTTTCTTCCGAATTGCCTCAATGATCAGAAAAACAAGTCTTCCGCCATCCAGTGCCGGAAGAGGAAGCAGATTCATAACACCAAGGTTTGCCGACAACAGTACTGCCATATTCAGCATGTTCATCCAGAGCATCAGAGTACCTTCACTCTTACTTTCTTCATAAGTTGTACCAATCGCATCTACGACACCTACCGGGCCGCTGAGATTCTGGAATCCAAGCTGTCCCGTAACCAGTTCTTTCAGACTCAGCAGAGTCGTCCTGATCATATATTTTATTTCCAGTGCACCGTATTTCAGTATCCGCAGGCCGGAGGTCTTTGTATAACCAAGGTTATAAGAAAATCCAAGCTGTGGTGTACGATACTCTTTCGGAGTAATTGTCGCTGTATAATCCAGGCCATCTCTGTCATACGTAATCTCTACCGATTCACTCGAAAGCGGATGTTCTGCAAGATATGCATCATATGCCTCACCGTCCGCAATCTCCACACCATTGATTGCCGTGATCGTATCCCCCGGCTGCAATCCTGCCTCCTGGAGTGGCATTCCGTCAATCAGAGATTCCACTGTCATAGAAGATGCATCTGATCTGTTAAATCCCAGCAGGTATCTTACCGATACATCAGGTGTGTATGAAATCGTTTCTGTCCTGCCATCTCTTCTGACCTTCAGGGTAACTGTGTCGCCCTCCTTCAGATCATTCAGATACATATATACATACAGATCTTTTGCAAGATCCACATGATATCCGTCATATTCTGTAATAATGTCTCCATTCTGAAGCCCTGCCTCTGCAGCTGCTGAATTTTTATCCACTTCCAGCACTTCAGCCGGATCATATCCCACAAAACCTACAATGATCACTGCAAGCACAAACGCCAGAATAAAGTTAAATATCGGACCGGCCGCAACGACAGAAATCCTGCCCCATACAGATGCCGCATTAAAGGAGCCCGGAATTTCCTTCTCGGCAGTATCTTCACCCACCATGGCACATGAGCCACCAAGCGGAAGCAATTTCAATGAATATCTGGTCTCTCCCTTCTGAAAACTCCACAGTCTCGGTCCCATTCCAAGAGAAAACTCAGTTACACTGATTCCGTTTAATTTGGCAAATAAAAAATGTCCAAATTCATGAAACAATATGATTGCACTGAAAATAATAATCGCAATCAGAATCTTCAATCTACCACCTGCTTTCAATCCATTGATATGTATCACTCTCTGTTTCCAGTATTTCTTCAAGTCCAGGATTCTCAACAACTTTATGGCGTTCCATAGACTGTCCTATAATGTTATAAATATCCAGGAAACGAATTTTTTTGTGAAGGAATTTACTTACTGCAAGTTCATTTGCCGCATTAAATACTGTCGGCATGGAACCGCCTGCTTTTGCCGCCTGAATTGCCATCGGAAGACCCAGGAACGTATCCATATCCGGTTCTTCAAAGGTAATCTGACCCAATTTGGCAAAGTCAAGTCTGTCTCCATTCAGATATCTTCTGTGCGGATAATACAGTGCATACTGAATTGGAAGCCGCATATCCGGTGTTCCAAGCTGTGCAATGATCCCTCCATCTTTAAATTCCACCATGGAATGTATCACACTTTGTGGCTGTACAACAACCTGGATCTGATCCAGGCTCACATCAAACAGCCATCTGGCCTCCATCACTTCAAGGCCTTTATTCACCAGTGTCGCAGAATCCACGGTAATCTTCTGTCCCATCACCCAGTTCGGATGTTTCAAAGTATCTTCCAGCGTCACTGACTCCAGGTCTTTTCTTGTTTTTCCGCGAAAAGGTCCACCCGATGCAGTGATCAGCAGCTTATGGACTTCTTCTTTATGTTCTCCATTCAAGGATTGAAAAACAGCACTGTGTTCACTGTCTACAGGAAGAATCTTTACTCCATATTCTTTTGCCATTGGAATGATCAGATGCCCTGCAGTTACCAGAGTTTCCTTATTGGCAAGTGCAATGTCCTTTCCTGCACGGATCGCCTCGATCGTCGGGCGAATCCCAAGCATTCCCACGATTGCAGTAACCAGAATTTCTGTATCCGGCATGGCAGCCAGCTCCAGAAGGCCATCCATTCCTGCGACAACCTTCGTATCCGTATCCTGAATCTTCTGTGCAAGTTCCTGTGCCGCATTCTCATCCCAGACAGCAACCAGACGTGGAGAAAATTCTCTTACCTGTTCTTCCAGTTTCTGAATATTTTTTCCTGCACTGATTCCAAGAACCTCAATATCACCATTGGCACGCACAACATCCAGTGTCTGTGTTCCGATAGATCCTGTGGATCCTAATATTGCAATTTTTTTCATGCCCTTCTCCTTTTTAGAGACCAAGAATCATTTTTGCCAGATAATAAATGACCGGTGCCGTAAAGATTACGCTGTCAAAACGGTCAAGAATTCCACCATGCCCCGGAATCAGCTTTCCATAATCCTTGATTCCCTGATTTCTTTTGATTGCAGAAGCAGCAAGATCCCCAACCATTGAGATCAGTGCTCCAACGCCGCAAATAACTGCATATTCAAGCATTGCTCCATGTGTTGCTGCCGCATAGATCACGCCAAGAAGTGCAGCACCGACAACGCCTCCCACAGCTCCCTCTATTGATTTCTTCGGACTGAGCACCGGTGCCATCTTATGTTTGCCGATCAGCATACCCACACAATATGCACAAGTATCGCATCCCCAGGAACAGAGGAAGATCAGCCATACGATAAATTTACCATCCGGAAGATTTCTTGTCAGAAGAATAAAAGAAAGCATTACCGCTACATAAACTACTCCGAAAAATGTTGCCATGACTTGATTTGCATTGTATTTCGGATACGAAAAAACATACACAAACATGATCAGGATCAGAGCGATCAGAATCGCCATCGTTCCATAACGTTCAAATCCCAGCAACAGAGATACATAATACAGAATCGCACCAAGATATCCCGCCAGTTCCAGAAATTCCGTCTGATCTTTATGTACCCCCATTGCCTTATAAAGTTCCTGCATTCCAAGCAGAGAAACGCAGAGCAATGTCACAAACAGCACATAGTTTCCGCTTATGATCGTAAGAAGCGCAGCGATTACAAGCAGAATGCCACTTATGAGTCGTGTCTTAAACATATTTTATTCCTCCTTCACGCCTCCATAGCGGCGGTCTCTTCCATTGTATTTTTCGATTGCTCTGATCAGATCTTCTTTATGAAAATCCGGCCATGCAACATCTGTAAAATAAAACTCTGTATATGCCAGCTGCCACATAAGGAAATTGGACAGTCTCTGTTCTCCGCTGGTTCTGATCAACAGATCCGGGTCCGGAACACCTGCTGTATCCAGATACCCCGAAATCGTGTCCTCCGTAATTTCCTGCGGCAGAATATCAAAAAGCAGTTTCTGTTCCTCATCTTCACGAAGAAGAAACTCACGGCGTACCGTACGAAGATTTGCAACCTTATGTCCGAATACATCATCCTGATCGCCATCCATAAGCTTACGAACTTCATCCCGGAAGAGTTTCATTTCCTGCTCATTTGTCAGCGCTATATAGTGCTGTACCAATTCTTCCAGACCCATATTAATCATTGCCGATGCAAAGCCCGGATAAGGCCCTCTGGCTTTCCACAATTCGCCAAGAACGCTGT